>OGFM01002116.1_pt1 | contig 10688 bp, 9 predicted proteins | sample 1570871 | NCBI WGS metagenome assembly OGFM01 (sample SAMEA2581957, study PRJEB24529) | metagenome | biome: Human gut stool | place: China | collected 2011
TTCTCCGCCATATTCCCTTGACGAAGATACGTTTCAAAATTTTCAATGTTCATGTCAGATACATTATTAGTTAAACAATTCGTTATTATAATAATGTATGGTATTGCCTAATTCATTGAGTTCCTATTATGAGAAGTTTCTCGCCACAGGTGAGGTGAAGTGCATTGATGATGAGATTCCGTTTGAGATTCCAAAGGGGTGGGAATGGACAAGAATAAGAAACATTTCTCAATCATATATAGGACTAACATATAGTCCAACAGATGTGTCTTCGCGAGGCACAATAGTTCTACGTTCTTCTAATATTCAAGATGGAAAAATTGTTCTAAATGATGTCGTACGAGTTTCTAAAGAGATTAGCGAGAAGTTACAAGTTGAGAAGAATGATATTATCATTTGTGCAAGAAATGGAAGTGCTAAACTTGTAGGAAAATCAGCTGTCGTAACTGATGTGACGGAACCTATGACTTTCGGGGCATTTATGGCAATATGTAAGACCGCATTATATCAATACGTATCAATCTTTCTGCAATCTGATTTGTTTTTCTCTCAATTAAGAGGCGTTAGTGGAACTACTACAATTAATCAGTTAACACAAAATAACTTCAATGACTTTTGGATTCCTATTCCACCGGCAAATGAACAAAAGCGGATTGTAGAAAAATTGCAAAATGTATCACCTTTTATAGAGCGTTATAGTAAAAGTCAAGAAACTCTTAATTTAATGAATATACAAATTAAGGAACAACTCAAGAAATCGATTCTTCAAGAAGCAATTCAAGGTAAACTCGTTCCACAAATAGCAGAGGAAGGTACAGCACAAGAACTGCTTGAACAGATACAACAAGAGAAACAGAAACTTGTTAAAGAGGGGAAATTGAAAAAGTCAGTTTTAACAGACTCCGTTATCTATAAAGGTGACGATAACAAGTATTGGGAGAAGAAAGGAAAAACCGAAAAAGATATTACTGACGAGATACCATTTGAAATACCTGATTCTTGGGCATGGGTAAGATTAAGTAGTATCTCTGATATCATAGGAGGTTATGCTTTTCAAAGCAGTTCATTAAAAGAGGAACATGGTAAACGTGTAATACGTATTTCTGATATAAATGAAAAAGGCTTTGTTAATACGAAGATTGTTAGATACAATGGGAGTCCAATATCAGATATATACAAGCTTCAAAGATTTGATATTCTCATGGCTATGACTGGAGGAACTGTCGGCAAAAGTTTGTTTGTTAGAGAACTACCAGAAGATGAGCTTTTGTTGAATCAACGTGTTGCCAGAATACGAAATTTATGGATTAGTGTTGATTATCTTAATTTTGTTATAATAGCTCCACATATCAAAGAGTTTATTAGCAAACAAAAAAACTCAACTAATGATAATATTTCAATGGCAGATATTAGTAACTTTTTAATCCCTCTGCCTTCGATTAAAGAGCAATTACGAATTGTTGAAAAGTTATATAACTTAGCAAGTATTATGAGAGGATAAATGCGCAAACCGTTGAGATTGAGCTTCCTTTTGAATATCCTAACAATTGGTCTGTGCTACGTTTGAAAGATATATGCCAACTGATAGATGGTGAAAAAAGAAACGGAAAGGGCATCTGTCTGGATGCAAAATACCTACGTGGTAAATCATCTGCTACCATTGTAGAGAAAGGAAAATTTGTCTATGCCGGAGATAACATCATTCTTGTAGATGGTGAAAATTCAGGTGAAGTTTTCACTGTTCCGCAAGATGGGTATATGGGGAGTACATTCAAACAGTTATGGCTCTCTTCGACTATGTGGAAACCATATATTTTGGCTTTCATTCTGTTCTATAAAGAGGATTTGAGAAATTCAAAAAGAGGTGCGGCTATTCCGCACCTCAATAAAGAGTTATTCTACAATCTGCCTATTGGTATTCCACCTTATCAAGAACAGCAGCGTATTGCAAAACGGATAAATGAACTATCGCAGTTGCTCAAATAGTTTTTCTATTTGGGCAACAATGCGTTGTTGTTCCATTAAGGAAGGAATTGGCAATAATGCTGCTGATAAGCGTTCTTTGCCAATGTTATAAAAAGCTTGTCCTGATTTATTTGTTATAGACTTCATAAACTCAATCATAAAAGGAGAACTTAAAAGACAGAGAATGTACTTTGAAAGCCATTGGTCTATCAGATGCAAGCGAATGATGAAGACGAAACCGCCAACGGTTGTATATGGCATATTTTTATCTACTCTTGCCATCTTCCCAATGTTTTCTAAACTGGTAACCGCAGGTGTTAATATATCATTCTCTTTCAATAGAATATCCTTCTTGACTTTGTCTTCCGTTAGGAATATGTCATCATCTTTGATTTTTAATTCAAAGGGCGATATATTACCTCCACGCAGAATACGGATGCCCTGTTTTGTTGTAGTGGCTTCTTCTTTTTTGAATGTTGCACCTGTAAAGATTGAGCATATATCTTTCAGCCTACACCAAATCCATCCATCGGGTAAATCAAAGGCAATCTCATCAGTTATTTCATTGATATTCTTACCTACCTGCTCATAATACTTGTTATCGTCACCTTTATAGATGATAGAATCTGCTAAGGCAGACTTCTTTAGCTTACCTTCTTTTATGAGGCGTTCTTTCTCTTCGCGAATCTCGGTAAGCAACTTTTCGGCAGTTCCTTCCTCTGCAATTTGAGGAACTAACTTGCCTTGTATTGCTTCTTGCAGAATCGATTTACGTAATTGCTCGTTAAGTGAGGCATTAAGTTCGTTAAGTCCATTCTGTGCTTGTTCATAAGTTTTGACTAACGGAAGTAGTTTTTCTATTTTTGAGACTATGCATAGTTGCTCAGGAAGCGGAGGTAAAGGTATAAATACTTCAACTATATTAGATACAGCCAAACCGGGTTGAGCTGTTGCGGTTGCATATTGATTTAAGTTCAATGCTGTAAAAAAGTAATAGATGAACAACGATGGAATTATACCAAAGCCATTCACAACTACAGCGTGTTCTGTGGCATAGAATTTCCCACTTTCTATATTAAGGCATCCACATAATGCTCCTTGTCTGCCAATAATAGCAAAATGTCCTTCTGCATTGAATGTGTTTGTAAACCCTCGTAGTCCATTTCCACCGACACATCTATATGGGTGAAGAACTGATTTTTCATCATAAATTTCTGAAGCTGATATATTTTTCCCAGCCTGCATAGAACACATATGCTTCAATCTGCACCATTCCCACCCCTTTGGAATCTCAAACGGAATCTCCTCATCAATGCACTTTACCTCCCCCGTAGCGATAAACTTCTCATAATAGGAATTGTCCTCACCACGGTAAATGATTGATTCGTTTTTATCTTTCTTGATTTTCTTTTCCTTGACCAACTTGGCTTTCTCTGCCCTGATACGTTCAAGAAGTACAGATGCAGGTTCGTCATTAGGGTCTTGCGGTACAAGTTTTCCCTGTATCGCCCACTGAAGTATGCTGTTTTTTAATTGCTTTCCGTTCATTGTTCGTAATCCTCTCCTTGTATTCCTAACTCTCCTTTGCTTTTAATTCGCTCATCTTTGTCCTCCGATTTGATTTTTAATTTTGAAGCTTTTTTGCTCCACATATACCAATATTTTAAATAGCAGAGTTCAAAAATACAATGTAATTAGGAGACTTAAAATACATTAAATATTACAGTAAATTATGCATTATAACACACTGCACCCGATACCGTTTATTTACATGTAACTGTGCATTTGGCACTCTTTCCGTTTTTAGTATATACGGTTATGACTGCCCTGCCTTTTGATTTCGCTTTTATTTTCCCTGTAGCCGCATTAACTGAAACTATCTTTTTATTTGATGTTTTAAAATAAACCTTACCTGTCAATTTTTCCGGATAACTGCTCTGTTCTTTAATAGACGCAGTAAGTTTATATTCTGTTCCCTTTTTTATACTTAATTTTGTTTTTGATATTTTTACAATCTTGACATTGGCAAACACATTTTTTATTTTTTCTTTTCCGCCTGTTGTCTTGACATATATTGTATACCAGCCCGGTTCATATGCCTTTATTGTAAAACTGCTGCTGTTTACATTTGTAAATTCGTTTCCGAACTTTCCAAAATATGAAGTATCTTTTCTGGCTTTTGAATATTTTATCTCTGAAATACTTCCGCCCACAGTTACATTTATCTTTCTGGCATATCCTTTGTAAAGACTGTTCTTAACACTGATATTTATATCGTCAGCCGGTTCTTCCGATGCAGCATCCGGTGACGAAGAAGCTTCTGCCGCAGGTGTCTCTGTCGGTACACTTGTTGCACTCAGATTATTCACTGGCTCGGCTGTCTCCTGTGGTGTTTCTGTCTCTTTGACATCCGGTTCCGTTGTCGCTGAAATATCAGGCTGCTGTGATGTAGATGTATTACCATAAGGTATAGCCGTTGCCGCTGTTGTGCTTGTCGGCACAGGTGTCTCACTTGCTGCCGGCGAAGCCGTAACGCTTGTCTCTTCTGTCAAACGATAAGCCAAAGCAGCTTTTACTACTTTCTCGGCATCAGGTATTCCGCCATATTGACAATATTTTTCAAGTCCCGATATTTTTTTAAGATTGTCACTGTTACATATGAAATTTTTCAAAATTTTCCCGTCAGATGAACCCGAGGCTGCCTCTGCCAGTGCCGCAACTCCCACGACATAAGGTGTTGAAAATGATGTTCCCCATTCAAAGACATAGCCGCCACCTGCGTTTACCGTATATATTGCTGCTCCCGGTGCACATATCTCCATTGACTTTGAACCATAATTACTAAACCAGCTTAAACTTCCGTCCCATTCAATACTTCCGACAGTTATCAAATTATCGGCAGTAAATGATGCCGGTATATACTCTGTGTTGTCTATATTCGTAGTCTCGTTTCCTGATGCCGCTACAAACAGCATATCACTGGCTGCTATCACCTGTTTCATAAGCATATCTTGCAAAAATTCACGTGCGTCAGACTCGCCGCCCCAGCTACAATTACATATCGTCGCTCCGTTTGCATCTGCATATTTCATTCCTAAAATAAGATTTGACGTCGAAGCCTCTCCCTTAGAATCAACGGACTTAATAGGCATAATTTTAATATTTATATTCGACGCAATTCCGACAACTCCACTATTATCATTTGCCGCTGCTATCACACCAGCTACGGCTGTGCCATGTCCGTTATCATCTGTTACATTGCTGCTTCCTCTGCGTGACACAAAATTCCATCCTCTAATATCGTCCCTATAACCATTATTATCACTGTCAGTTCCGTCCGAAGCCTCATCCTCATTCTGCCATATAACATTCTTAAGCTCATCGTTAGTGTAATCAATACCGGTATCAATTACCGCTACAACAACTTCTTTTGTTTTTACGGATGCATTCTGAGCATTGTCTATCTCGTCCCATGCTCCCTGCGCATTAAGGTCAATATCTTCAACTGCTTTTATATTTGCATCTTCAACGTCATTCTTCGGATTTTCAAAAGTTCCGTCGTTTTCCAATGCCCATTGCTTTCCTTCTTTATAATAATCCGTCACTTCACTGTCTTGTGATGCAATGCTGAATTTATAATCCGGCTGTGCAATCTGAATATCAGAACTGTACTTTTTCGTTATTTCTATAACTTTTTTAGTATCTTCCTCAGACTTTATGCGATAAACCTTTATAAGCTCATCAATATCTTTTTCTTTTTCAGCATATTTTGAAAGTTCGGCAGGTTCTTTTACATTATTCCTATATTCGATTATGATGCGATTATCATTCTTATAATAATCTTTTTCTTTATCGACAATAACCGTATTCTTTAACTCGCCGTTTTCATCAAGCCAGTCGTCATTGTCGTCTGCCGGATTTGAACCTGCTTTTGTTTCCGATTTGTTTAAAAGATTAACTTTGTTACTGCTGCTTTTTAAATTGTAACCTTCTTTTTGTGATACAGATTGTTGTGAGTTTCTTCCTATAATAATATCTGAAACATCTGTTGACTTGCCAAATGCCAGAACAAGTGCGGTACATAAAATTCCCGATATTGCTTTTTTATGTATTCCATGCATATATTAGACCTCCTTAATTTATGCATAGTATACAATTTTTCTTTGTCATTTTTGTGAATTTATACCTCGTATATTATACCTTCACTGCAATTTTTATAATTGCCCGGTATTTTGTCTGTCAGGATATGTATTTCTCCGAAATCAGCAAATTTAACTGATGAAACATTATCAAATTTTTCGCTGTCAGTCAGAATATACTTTATATTGCACTGCTTTAATGCAGTCTTTTTCACCAATGCTTCGTTAGGGTCGGGCGTCGTAAAACCGTGTCTTACACTCACTCCATTTGTTCCAAAAAATCCCTTTGTGAAATTATAATTCTGAATTGATAAAATTGCTTCATTTCCAACAACAGCTTCTGTTGTTCCTTTCAATTCGCCACCTACAAGTATTACATGAAAACCTGATACGGCTAACTTTTTGGCATGTGCAACTGCATTTGTAACGAATGTTGCATCTTTCTGTTTTATATAATCTATCATGTAACCTGTTGTTGTTCCGGCATCAAGGTAAATAAAGTCAGTAGGTTCAATCATTGCTGCCGCATTCTTCGCTATACGTCTTTTCTCTTCTTCATTAACACGAAGTTTTTGGGAAACAGAAAGTTCTTTTGCATTATAATTTGAATTTATTGCTATCGCACCGCCAAATACTTTTACAAGCTGTCCTTCACTGTCAAGCACCGTCAAATCTCGTCTTATTGTTGACTCTGAAATTCCAAGTGCATCTTTTATTTCAGTAACCGTAACACTTTTCTTTTCCTCAAGCATCTTTAATATCATCTGCTGCCTTTTCTCTACTAACATTTCAATAATCCTTTCATTTATTATACCAAAGTAAACCCCCGAATACTCTTTGAAAGTATCCGAGGGTTTATTTACTTTTCAGATTTGCTTACATATTATAAGTTTTCTTTCATAAATGCAGAAATTTTTTCGTATGCTGCATCTTCGTCTTCACCATCAAAGCTTAACACAACTTCCATGCCGCCTTTTATTCCAAGACCCATGATAGCAAATATCTTTTTGCAGTCACCTTTCTTTCCGTCTTTTGAAATATTAACATTACAAGAAAATTCCTTTGCAAGTTTTACAAGTTCTCCTGCCGGACGAGCATGAATTCCCTGTGGGTCTGTAACTGTGTAAGTAAATTCTTTCATAATAATCCTCATTTCTGCACACGTTTTGTTTATATCAAGACTTGTGCCAAGTGTGCCCAGACACAAATCCGGTGTACGAAAATTTAATTTTCACACTATATGCTGCTTTCAATAATCGAGTTTTTTGTTCTTTTTTCTTTGTAAATTTATATTACCATAATTTTTTTACATGGTCAAAATACACTTTTACCATTTTATTCTGTCAAAAAGTTTTCTTCAATGCCTTAATGCCTCCTATGCTATTTTCTTTTTAAGTACACCGAGCAATGCTGTCGAAACAATTGTTCCTGCTACAAGTGATACAAGGTAGAGCCATGAACCTCCAACAACAGGGAATACAAATATTCCGCCATGTGGTGCCATAAGTGTACAGTTAAATACCATGCTGAGTGCTCCTGCCACACCTGAACCGATGATACATGAAGGTATTACATGCAGTGGATCTGATGCTGCGTAAGGTATCGCACCTTCTGTAATAAATGCAAGTCCCATTACAAAGTTTGTAGGGCCGCTTTCTCTCTGCTCTTTTGTAAACTTATCTTTAAATAACATTGTTGCAAGTGCTATAGCACATGGTGGAACCATACCACCAATCATAACAGCCGCCATAATATCATAATTTCCGGCTGCTATGGAATTTATACCAAATACATAAGCTGCTTTATTGAATGGGCCTCCCATATCAATTGCCATCATTCCGCCCAAGATAAATCCGAGAACAATCTTACTTGAACCGCCCATGCTTCCAAGCCATGAATTAAGTCCTGTGTTTATAACACCCATAACAGGCTCCACAATATAGTTCATTCCCAATCCCATTATAAGAATACCTACAACAGGATAAATAAGTACCGGCGCAAGTTTTTCAAGTGCTTCCGGAAGTTTCTCACATACTTTTCTAAGAAGAATAATTACATATCCTGCAATGAAGCCTGCTGCAATAGCACCAAGAAAACCTGATTTTCCATTATATGCAATCATTCCACCTACAAAACCAAGTGCAAGTGCAGGCCTGTCACCGATTGCCATTGCTATAAAACCTGCCAATACAGGAAGCATAAAATTAAATGCGAGTCCGCCAATGTTCTTAAACATTGCAGCAACCGGTGTAATCGTACCAAAGTTTGAACGTTCCTCAACTGAAAGTGATGATATGTCAACTGACAATCCGTCAATAAGGAATGCTATTGCTATAAGTATACCACCGCCTACTACAAACGGAAGCATATGAGATACACCATTCATAAGCTGTGTATATATCTTATGCCCTATACTTCCTCCTGATGTCTCTTTGCTCTGGCTCTCTGATGCATTTGCTGCATGGTAGACAGGTGCATCGCCGTTTACTGCTCTCTTTATAAGTTCATCAGCTTTATTTATACCATCTGAAACCTGACACTCAATAACTTTCTTTCCGTCAAATCTCTCCATAGGAACTTTTGCATCTGCCGCAACGATAATGCAGTCAGCCTGTGCAATATCACTGTCTGTAAGTACATTCTTTGCCCCACCGGAACCTCTTGTCTCTATCTTGACATTTACACCTGCTGCACTTGCAGCTTTCTCAATTCCTTCTGCTGCCATGTATGTGTGTGCTATTCCTGTCGGGCATGATGTAACTGCGAGAATTTTCTTTCCCAATTCATTAGGCACATTTGTTTTTTCAAGCCTCTCATCAATATCCGGTTTCTCATCATCAGCTTTATCTATAATTGCAAGAAATTCTTCAACTGATTTTGCCTGTCTGAGGGATTTGGAAAACTCCTCATCCATCATAAGCACAGATAACTTGCTAAGCACATCGAGGTGCACATTATCCTCTGTATTTGGTGCCGCAATAAGGAAAAGAAGTGTTACCGGTTCGCCATCAAGAGAGTCAAAATCAACTCCATTCTTAATAACCATTGCCGCAAGTCCCGGCTTGTCAACTGCATCACACTTTCCATGCGGAATTGCAATTCCCTCACCAATTCCTGTTGTGCTTTCTTCTTCTCTTAAATAAACCTGCTTTCTATAAGCCTCTTTGTCATTTATCTTGCCACTTTTTACCATAAGCTCTACTGCCATGTCGAGTGCTTCTGATTTAGACTTAGGTGCAAGGTCAAGACTTATACTCTTTACATCCAATAAATCTGTTATTCTCATGCTCATCTCCGTCCTTTCTTCTGTAAACCTTTAAACGGTTATACTAAATATTTTAAATCCACCCTCTTAAGTGACTCCTCAACTTCCGGTTTTGTTGCTAAGTAATCAGACGCTGCACTCGCACCGCCTGTTGCCATAGCCATACTGAATGCATAATCATAATTTTTCTTTTCAAGCCAGCCTGCTATAAAGCCTGCAACTGAAGAATCCCCTGCTCCCACTGAATTTTTAACTACAGTTGCAGTTGCCTTTGTTGCAATAACCCTGCCATCATCACTTACCAATACTCCACCTTTTCCTCCCATGGAAACAAGCACATTTACTGCACCCATCTCCTGAAGTTTCTTTGCGTATGGTACTACATCATACCACTCTGACAGCTCAACATCAAATATTTCTCCAAGCTCATGATGATTTGGCTTTATTAAAAATGGGTGATATTTCAATACATTTAATAAAAGGTCTTTCGTCGCATCAACAATTATAGTGACTTTCCTGTCATAAAGTTTTTCCATAATCTGTTCATAAATGTCAGGTGGCATCGTTGCCGGAATACTTCCTGCAAGTACAAGAATATCCCCTTCTTTAAGAACCATCAATCTTTCCATGAGCATGTCAAGCTGCTCTTTTGGAATATCAGGACCCTGACCGTTTATTTCCGTTCCGTCAATAGATGAAAGTTTAAGATTTATTCTTGATATTCCTTCTTTCATCTTTACAAAGTCTGTATGAATACCAGTCTCTTCCAGTTCCCTGACAATCTCATCTCCGGTAAATCCTGCTACAAATCCAAGTGCTGTACTGCTTATTCCAAGATTTTTCAAAACAATTGAAACATTTGTACCTTTTCCACCCGGGAGCATAAGTTCACTCGATGTACGATTTGTATAACCAAGTTTAAAGTCATCAACTGTAACAATATAATCCAGCGAAGGATTTAAAGTAACCGTATATATCATATTCGTCCTTTCTGCCGTTTCTCATAAACGACTGTTTTTGATTTGTTGAACACATTATACAATCATATTTAGTCAAAATCAATCAAATTTATTCACAAATCACCAACTTGTTTTTTGTGCAATATATACAAAAAAAAGAGCAAATACCTCTTATAGTATCTGCTCTCTTTATATAATTATTCTTTTTTCATTCATTTACGCTCATCATTTACGCTCAAATTCATTATAACTAAGTCACTTTTTATTTTTCAAAAAAAAGAAGCCTTTCAAGACTTCTCATAAGTAATGCGGAAGAAGGGACTTGAACCCTCACGTCGTTGCCAACACTAGATCCTTAGT
>OGFM01002117.1_pt1 | contig 10680 bp, 6 predicted proteins | sample 1570871 | NCBI WGS metagenome assembly OGFM01 (sample SAMEA2581957, study PRJEB24529) | metagenome | biome: Human gut stool | place: China | collected 2011
AGTGCCGCAAATATTATTGTTCTTCTCAATATATTCATGGTTTTATTGATAGCCGATTGGTTTTTTGAATGCAACCGAATTTGCGCTTGCCAAAAAAAACGCGCTTCGAAAACGGAAGCGCGTTTGCCGAAATTTCGGACGCCTATTTGCGTCTGCGACAGACCGCAAATCCCAGCGCGATTGCGCCGAAAATCGCCGCCCATTCGGCGGGTTCGGGAACGTTTATGCGGTTGAGGAAGTATACGTCCTTGCCGTCGAGAGTTCCCTTTACGAGAGTGAGGTCGCCCTTGCCGTATGTGTTGCCGTCAACGCCGTTGGCTATAATTGTTTCGTAGTAGTTGAACACCTTGCTTTCGTCGCCCGTCCAGAAGCAAATCATGTCGTCGGCGAAGTTTTCGATGGTGAGCGTGTTGCCCGAAGCCCCCGAGATGCCGCCGATGTAGAGCTTAGCGTCGGAATTTTCGGCGGAAAGCTCGATGGTGAGCTCCGTCGCGCCATTCCAGTAGTTGAATTTGCCGAATTTCGCCTGTTCATTTACGATTATCGTGTTGTTTTGAGCCGACAACATGAGCGTTGCATTTCCCGATGTGCCGTTTGATAAAACGCGCGTGAAGGCGTCCGCCTTGTTTATGGTAATCTGCGCATATCCAGTCAGGAACAGTCTGCCATTGTATTCGTTGTTGTCGTAGAGCTTGATGTAGCCTGCGTTTTCTTCAACCGTGAGACTTGCAGTGCTCGACGCTGTGCCTTTGAGTTCGATACCGCCCTTTTGGTCTATCGTGCCGCCGTTCGCAACTATCATGTTTCCGCTGATTACCGTGCGGGCGGATGTGCCGGTGGTGAAGTTTTGGGCAACGAATTTGCCGCCGTCAATCGACACGTTTGCAACGTTGAGCTGACCTTTGCCGACATATTCGAAGTTGCCGTTTATTTCGGCGTTCCAACCCGCTTGATTAGCTATTTTCTGCGCCCTGAACGTGCCGCCTGTCGCGATTTTCAGCGTCGAGCCGGAGTAGAAAGTGAAGAGATACTCACTCTCCGACGCGTCAAAAGTCGCGTTTTGACCGATTGAGAGAAGCGTGCCCGATGCGAAAGCGGAATTTGTAACCTTGTAGTTTACCGTTGCGTTGTTTTCTATGAACAAACCGCCTTTGTTGCTTGCGGCAAAGGCGAGATTTTTACCCGACATGTTCGCGTTTGTTTCAACAATAAGCTTGGAGTCTTGACTCGCTGGTACGTTTACCGTCATTCTGAATTGCTCGCCAAGGTCGATATCCGCGTAGGTAGAGCTGTTCGATTGGGAGTTCTTTATTGTGAGTGTTCCCAAATTCCACGCAAACTTGTTTGCGCCTGTTTTAAGTGCCGTGATATTGCCTGCTTCCGCGGAATTGATGTCTATTGTCATTTCTCCCGTGAAATTCCATGCGGGATATTTGCCTGCTCCCGACGTCGTTCCGGGGGTGTTTGTTGCGCCGTCGAGGGAGGCGACTGTCGCGCCGTTGCCCTTGAACATTGCGCCTTCCGATGTGGCGTCGGGGCTTTCGAGAATTATATTATAGTTCTTGTTGTCTTTGGGGATTGGCATGCGGGTAGAATAATCGCCCGCGCCGCCCATGACGGTTTTGTCCACAGTCGTGGCGGCGAGAGCCGCGGACGCCGCGAACAGGGAGAGAATCGAGGTTAGTGTCAGTTTTTTCATGGTTATGGATTTAGGTTAAAACTTTTATGGGGGTTTATAATACGAGAATAAATAGGGACTGAATTTTCATCAACAATTTATTTAGGCTTTTTTGTTTAACGGTTTAACTGCGCAAGTGTTTAATTTGCACTTTATTGCGGATTTGGATTTTTGCGTTTTTGCATGCGCCAAGCGATTTTTTTTGCGTTTTGCTATTGACAAATGCGCAAAAAAAGACGCGCCCGTTTGCGGAGCGCGCCTTTTGATGTCTTTTTTTAATTTTCAGCCTGCTATTTGCGTCTGCGGTAGACTGCCAAAGCAAGTGCGATTGCGCCGAAAATCGCCGCCCATTCGGCGGGTTCGGGGATTGCCGCCGTCAGCCAGCCGTTTTCGCCTATGCGGACGTTCGAGATCAGGTTGCCGTCGGCGTCGTAGAACTTCGCTTTCGCCACTCCCGACGCGTTGGCGGCGTTTGTTCCTACATAGACTGCGTTTTCCCGGAAATTGTAGACTTTAAGCCCCTCTTCCGTATTGTTCCAAAGCGTCTGTCCCTCGCCTTCGAGAATCAGCTGCGCGAGGTCGAACAGGTAGATTTCGATGTTCGAGCCGCTCGTGACGTAGAGGTCTTGGAACGTCTGCGTTGCGTAGAGATTTACGAGGCTTCCGTATTCGGAATAAACGTCCTTAGCCGTCGCAAGGCGGATACCCTTGCCGTTTTCGTCGGTGAAGGCGTTTTCCTGCCAGATGTTGAGTTCCGAGTTGCCCCAGAGCCTGATTTTTGCGTTGTCTACGCCTTCCTTCTTGACGATGAAGTTTGCGCCCGAGTTCACGTTTAGAACTGCCCGCGTTACGCTGAGCTCGTTCGAGCCGATTTTTTCGCCGAAGACATCCACAATGCCGTCAACCGTCCAGCTTGCGCCCGTTTCGATGTTTGAGGCTCTCTTGAATCTTACGCCGTTGTTAGACGTCGCCGTCGCCTGCACGAATTCCGACTTCGAGTACAGTTTGTAAACCGTGAACTGTTTTGCGGGGGTCGTGTCGTGGAGGTAGGTTTTGCCGTAGAGCGAAAGCGTGCTGCCGCCGCCCATTTCGAGCGTGCCGTAGATATGCGCCGTTGCGTTGTTGGCGATGTAGAGCGTGTTGTTGTACGATTTGAGCGTGCCGTTTTCGCCGATTATGAATTCGCCGCCCTTTACATAAAACACTGTGTTTGAATTCCCTTTAAGCGTAAGGTTGCCGCCAACTTGTATGAGCGATTTGTTCGCCGAGCCTGTTTCGAGGCGTCCGCCGCCCCAAATTACGGAGGAGTCTTCCGAAATCGAGAGTGTCGTAGTGTTCGTCGAGTTCGAATTGCTGAGGTATGTGTTTTTTGCGCTTACCGTGCCGTTGAAATGTTCGAACGAAAGCACCTGCGATTGGTCTGGTGCTGCGCCAGTGAGCGTGAGGTTAGAGCCGAAGTCTACGGTGATATTTGCTTTTTTGTAGTCATTGCTCGAATTGGTGAGAACGAGCGTCATGAAATTTTGCTTCCACGAAGCCGCCGAAACCGCCGTGGCGTCCGTCGCCGAATTTGCGTCGACCGTAATGCCCGTGCTGGGGTTGCTGCTTGCGATGTTTACCGCTCCCTTGCCGTCCGCCGCGCTCGTGTCGATTGCGGTAATCGACTTCACTGTTTTGTTGGCAGCGCGGTACATTTCGCCCTGATTGGCGGATTCGTTAGGTGTCGAGTCAAGGATAAGATCGGTCGTTGCCGAGACGCCCGTGATATCCGTTCTCTGACCCGTTTTGTTTGCATACTTGCCATGCACGGTTTTTGTTTCGGCTAGAGAGAGCGAAACCGCCGCGCCGAGCAGTGCTACGAGCAGGATTTTTCTTTTCATGATAATCAGATACAGTTTTGAGTTAACGGTTTAATTAAACGAAATAGAGGGATGTGTTTGAAATTGCAAGTATTTTTTTACGCAAGTTTTTTGGCCGAACTTTTTGTTCCGATTTTACCTTCCCTCCGTTCGACAAAAATCTTTTGCGGTTTTTTCTGTTGCCGCCGCTTTTTTCGGGGCGATGTGTTTCTATTTTAGATGTCCGAACCCGCGGAACATTAAAAATATTGCCGCTATATGGCGGAAAACAGGCGGATGCAATTCTTTGTGAATATGGAAAACCCGCGAATCCAACCGCAAAAAACGCGGAATTGCCGCTTGGGCGATTCCGCGTTTAAGTGATGGGGGTTGTTGTCGGCGGCGTGCGCGGAGGGTGTCGGCGCGTTGCCGCTGTGGGGATTTTTGCTATTTTTTCGGCGGAACGGGATTCCAGCCTCGCGAAATTGCGTAGTCCATAAATCTGTTCCAGTCGTAGGGGGTTATGCTATGCGGGCCTTCTTTGATATGGAAGCCGATGTCGCCGAAGAACGGCTTGCCCGAAGCGAGGTCGGCTTCGGTCGGCAGCTTCTTCGCCCCGAAAAGTCTATATGCGGGCGAGACTTTCATGACGGCTTCGCACTGAATGTCGGGCTGTGCGTAGATGTCGCCCGAAGACCCCGCGACGTAGAGCATGCGCGGCGCGATGCACGCTATCAGGTGCCACTGGTCGGCGGGCGGAATTTCGAGGCTGCTGTTGCGCTCCTTTTTTAGCTCCGTTTGCGATACGCCTGTTGTCGCGGTATTTGTATATCTTTTTATGTTTTTCGAGAACCAGAACTTAAAGCGCAGGTTGGGCATGAGCGTTATCGTCTTTGCGCCGCCGTTGTTTCCGCAGACGTAGGCGAAGCGTTTATCGTGCGCGCCCGTTATGAATGCCGTTTTCGAGAGTCGCGAGTGTCCTACGACCCCGATTCTCTGTTTGTCGATTTCGGGCATTGTTTCCAGCAAATCTAACACGCGCATGTTGCACCACGCCCATGCGGCGAGGGCGGTTTTTTGGGGCACTTGCGAGTCGTCGAAAATTTTATAGACGCTTTCCGCCGCGCCGTCTTTTGTGATGTAGTCGGGGTATCCTTCGTTGTAGCAGAATGTGGCGATTCCGAAGCCGCGGGCGACTATCTCCTTTACGGGAATTCTCTCGGTTTTTGTTGCCCGCGTTTCTTCGCGGTCGGTATTTTTCTTTTCCGCCCTGATGAAATGCGTCGGCAGGATAACCTCCTTTTCTGCGGAGAGAGTGTGGTTGCCGTAGAAGTTGGGGCAGACGAACGCGGGGATTTTCTCTGCCGCGCCTTTGGGCAGGTAAATCAGGACATTGAGCGAATGCTCGCCCTTTTTGCCGCCCACGGTTATTTTATATTGTTTGCGGACCGCGATTCCGTCGAGCGCGTTGTCGGACGATTCGAGAAGCTCGAACTTGATTGTATCGGGGCGCGGCGGAATTTCCCCGTAAATTTGGGAGTCGAAGAAGTCGATAATCATGGGGGCTGCGGTTTGGCTCCATTCCAGCGCGTTCTTGATTTCTCCGCGCCCGTCGATGCGCTGCAAGATGTCGTTTTGTTCTGCGTTGGAGAATTGCGGCGCAAAAAGCGCGAGCGTCGCCGCCATGCTAAAAATAAGTGTTTTCATGCTTCAAACCTATGGTCGATTTTATTCCGAGGTCAAGCAATTATTGATTTGTTGGGTTTAAATTTGAATTTTTGGAAAATTTCAAAGCCTGCGGGTTTGTCGCGATTGCTTTTTTGTGTCGGCGCGGCGGAGCGGTAGTTTCCGCATTTTTGCGGGGGGAGGGCGGGGATATTGTCGCCGCTTTCGGCGGCGGCTTGTGATTATCGGAAGCTGTAAGTTTATGTATCGATATTTCTTGACAAAGAATCTTTCGTTCGTTTGAATATATTTCAACATGAAACAAAACATTCCCAATACAAAAAGAAGAGCGACCGCGTTAATTTCAGCATTGTCCGCCGTGTTGGCGTGCGGATTGGCTGGTTGCGCGTCGGAACAGAACAATCAGGAAGCCCAAATGCCCGCGGAGGCGCAAAAAACCGAGGTTGTTTGCGTTTATTATCCGCACTGGCACGTTTATCCCGAAGGCGAAAAGTGGTTCGGCAAGAACTGGACCGAATGGGAATTTGTCAAGACCGCCGTGCCGCGCTTCAAGGGGCACAAGCAGCCGATGAAGCCGCTGATGGGCTATTTGGACGGAAAGTCGCCCGACGACCTCGCAAAGGAAATCGAGCTTGCCTCGAACAGCGGCATCGATGTGTTTTTGTACGACTGGTACTTCTACGGCGACGGCATTCAGACGATGTCGGAGTCTCTCGAACAGGGCTTCCTGAAAGCCCCCAACAGCGGCAAAATGAAGTTCGCCATCATGTGGTGCTACCACGACCGCCGCAACGCGTTCCGCCCCGAATACGGCAAGCCGCGCCAGATGTTGCAGCCGCTCTCGCGCACTCCGCAAGAGTTCCTGAACGCCGTTGAATACTGCGCGAAAAACTATTTCACAAAGCCCAACTATTGGCACGTAGACGGCAAGCCGTATTTTTCGATTTTTGCGGCGGCGCAATTCATGTCCGACATGGGCGGCGCGGAAAAAACGCGCGAGCTGCTGAAAAAGGCCGACGCCGTTTCCGTAAAATATTGCGGCAAGCCAGTGCACTGGTCGGGAATGGTCTTCGGCAGAAAGAATTTCGACGACTACGCGGCGGCACAGTTCGATTCGCTCAGCAACTACAACGTCAACCCGAGCGCGATTCCCAATTTCAGAAAATACGCCGCAAAACGCCGGTGGGTCTTCGAATATTCGCAGATGGCGGACGCCCATAGGCTCACTTGGAACTTCTACGCAAACGCGCCGATGAAATTTATCCCCGTTGCGACAAGCGGATGGGACAGCTCGCCGCGCTGCCGCGCCGATGTCGAATTTCCGTGGAAAAAGGCGGAATACCCGTACGGGACAATCGCGACGAACAACACGGGAGACAAGTTAGAAGCGCTTTTGCGCGACGCCAAGGCATATACCGAAAAGTCGCAAAAATCGCCACGCGCCGTTTTGATTAACGGCTGGAACGAATACACCGAAGGCTCGTTCCTGATTCCCACACTGCGCGACGGCGACTCAATGCTCCGCGCCGTCGCCGCGGTTTTCGGACGCCGCCCCGCCGACAAATACGTTTTCGGCGACATGGCGACCCGAAAGCTCTGTTCCGCGCCCGCCGCCACGTTTGAAAACCTCTCCTACGGAACGCACGCAAAGAACAAGCTCGACGTGTGGCTGCCCAAAAACGCGTCGGCAAAAACGCCCGCAGTTATCTACTTCCACGGCGGCGGCTGGACTTCCGGCTCTACGGTGGACGCCGCGATTTCCGCGCAAATTCCCGCGCTGCTCTCGCGCGGCGTAGCCGTCGTTTGCGCCGACTACCGCTTCATTCAGGACGCCGTCGATGCCGACATTTTCCCGCCCGTTTCCGCGCCGCTTGCCGACGCCGTTTCGGCGGTCGATTTCGTAAAGGCGAACGCCGCGAAGTGGAACATAGACGCCTCGAAAATCGGCTTGGCGGGCGGCTCTGCGGGCGCGTGCTCCGCGCTGTACGCCGCACTTTCGGGCAAGGCGGACGTAGCGTTCGTGGCGGCGTCTGTTCCGCAGACTTCGCTCGACCCCGCGCAGATGAGCTCGTGGATTCCCGAAATCAAATACGGCGCGTCCGCGTTCGGTTTTGCCGACTTCGACGCTTGGCTCAAAAACCGCGCCTCCGTCGAAAAATACATAGCGCAGTATTCGCCTGCGGCTCTCGTGCCGAGTGCCGCCGCCCGCAAGACAAAGACGGAGTTCTTCCTCTTCTACCCGAACGAAAAGCTCGACGCGCCGCATTCTGAAAAGTTCGGCGAAAACTTCGAAAGAATCTGCAAATCAAACGGCGTGTCATGCAAAGTCGTTCGCGGAGGGTTCGACATTTCCTCCTGCCTGAAATAGGGCGGCGAATGCCGAATTTACGCCGACAGTTTTAGTTTGAATAAACGAAAAAAGCGGAATTGCCCAATGCGGCAGTTCCGTTTTTTTTGCCTCAGACGAAACGCCCGCAAGCGCGTTTCTTGCGGCGCGGTTATTCCTCCGTTCCCGCAAAATAAGTTGCGCGTGTTGAAAATCTTAGCATGCCTTGCATGCAAAAACAAAAAAACGCCGAATTGTTTTCGGCGTTTGCGTGCGGAATTTCCTTTGCGGAAATGCGTATTATTTGTACTGGTCGGTCACGACAACGCATTCGATGCCGAGCGACTTCGCGACTTTCGAGATTTCGTCGGCGTGGTGTCCGATGCCGAGCGCAAAGTGGTGCGTCGGGCCTTCCATGCACCAGTTGCGCAGGAATGTGCGCACGTCGGGCTTGAATTTGCCGTGGGTGTTTGTGTTGCCCGTCGGCGGCACGTCGCCCGCCGTCGATTCGCCCTCGGCGACGACGAACTTGAACGAGCCGTCGGCCTTGACGCCGATTGAAAGCAGGGTTATAGGGCCTTCCTTGATTTTGAATTCCACGCCCGCGCCTGCGCCGGGTTTGCCGTGGTATTTTTTGAGCGAGCGCAAAACGGGCTTGCCGTCGGCGATGTTGATGTGGTGGGGGCCGTCGTGCCCGACCAAAATGGTGTCGCGGGCGAAATCGACGGGGTGGAACTCCGCGAAGCTGCCGCCGATGTCGAGGCGGTCCATAATCATCATCGCGATGCAGTTTTTAAGGTCGAATTCGCCGCACATCGGGAATCCCGCGGCGGTAAGAAGCGAATTGCCGACGATGAAGTTCGTCACCAAGCGGCGCATTTCAGTGTTCGGCAGGGCTTCGTAGTAGTAGGCGAAGCCGTCGAGATTGCGCTCGGCGGCGAACTTTTCGAGGGCGACTGCCGCGCGCGCTGCGGTGTCGAGGTCGGCGTCGGTGAGCTTTGTCGTAATCGGGTCGGAAACGGGGTTCGGCGTGTCGAAGAACGAGAGTATGCGCTTCTTCATGGCTTCGACCGCGGGGGCGTCCTCTTCAAGGAAGTGTTTGAGGATTTCGTCAGGCTCGCAAAGCGCGACGTGGCAGCCGAAGGTGCGGGCGATGGCGGTCGGGTCTGCCTGCATGTCGTACATGTTTTCGAGGGCGTGTCCCATCAAGCCGATTCTCGCGCGGCGCAGGTCGTGCAAAACTTTTGCCACGTTGCACCACTTGGCGATTTCCCTGTCGGCGCGTTCGTCGCCGTTGCGCTTGCCGATGATTACGTCGGCTACGGGGTTGCCGAGGCGGATTGCGACGTCGGTAAATTCGGGCACGGCGCAGATGTCGTCGTTGCAGAGCTGAATGAAGGTCGTCGCCTTTTTGTAGGGCATTGCGTCGGCGGGCTGGAGCGCGACGAGCACAATCGGGATTTTCAGCTCGCGGGCAATCGGCATGAATGTTGACGACGTCGCGTAGGTTACCATATCGACAAAGAGAATGTCCAAGTCGGCGGCGCGCATTTTTTCGAGAGCCTTGCGGGCTTCGGCGGCGTTGTCTACCAGCCCGAAGTCGAAGGTTTTGACGCCGTTTTTATCGACCTTCCCCTTGAAAGTCGCAAGCTTGTCCATCATCACGTCGCGCAGACCGTCGAACTGCTTCCAGTAGGTGTCAAGCCCGACGCCGACAATGCCGACATTTGCAGTCAGTGGCTTGCGACGCGGAATTATTTTGTTGGCTTCCGCCGCCGTAGCCGCAACCGAGGCGAACAGAAGAATCAGTGCTATCAGTTTTTTCATTTTTGTGTATGCTTTGTTATAGGTTGAAATACTTGGGTTTTTGATAGAAAGTTAGTGCACGAACCCACAAATGTCAACACGAAATATCGATTGAGGTTTGAAATTTTTGCGTCCTCAATCGCATGAGTGAATTTTGGCGGGCGCGGACGCGGCTTGTACGTGGGGCATTCAAACGCAAAGAGCGCATTTTTGGGCGCGTTTCGAAAATTTGCTTTATTTCGTCCGCTTTTTGCCTTTTGCGATTTTTTCTGTTGCCGCCGCTTTGAAAATGTTTTTTGATATGTCCAGACAAAACGGGTATCCCGACAAACTCCGTTTTCGACACGCATGAAACAGAAAATTACACCGCACGAAAAATACATTTGGCAGATTTTTGACGACAACCAGCTGCGTCTCCTGCCCAAGGGCAACAAGGTAAGCTATTTCTCAAACAATAGCAGTACCCGATACATGCCGTCGAACCTCATAAACAGCGGTACGCACACAATCACCGTCCCCGAAAACCTCCCGACCGACATCTTGGCGAAGCGCGGCATTGTCTCCGGCGGTTTCGCCGAGCACACAAAGGGCTACTACCACTCGCGCAAAAACAAAAAATTTACCGACGTGCTGTGCGTCGTGCGCGGCGTGCTGTCGGTCAAATACGACGGCAAAAAGTACAAGCTCCGCAAGGGCGAGTGTCTCGTAATTCCGCCGAACAGGCTTTGCGACTCCTACATCGAAGTTCCAAAGTCCAACCTGTTTTGGATGCACTTCAAAAACAACGCCTACTGGAACGGCATTTTCGGCAGCGAGATTCTGATAAAGCCGCTCGCGCGTTTCGACGACATTCACTCGGTCATGCACGTCTATCTAAACGAGGTCTACGGCAAGCACCGCTCGATGCTGATTCTGGAATCGCTTGCGGACACTCTTGCGGAGCTTATAAAGAACGAGTTTGCGGCGAACCGCTCGACGAAAAAGGAAATCGAGGACAAGCTTGCGGAAATGCTCACCGAAGTTGAGAGGAATCCCGAGGCGGACTGGAAGTCGGCGGAGGTTGCGAGGCGGTTTTGCATTTCGATAAAACAGCTCGACGAATTTTGTCTCACTTATGCGGCGCAGACGTTTTCCAAGTTCGTGTTGAAAACAAGAATGAAGATTGCAAAGGAAATTTTGAAGTCTGATTCGCTGACTTTGGAGGAGATTGCGAAAAGGGTGGGGTATGGGACGCCGTATTCGTTCTCGCGCGTCTTCAAAAGCTACTACGGAGTGTCGCCCCGTCATTTTAACGGCGCGTGAAAATACCCCTCTAAGAGCGTTTCGCGAATGTCTCAGACTGCTCG
>OGFM01002118.1_pt1 | contig 10669 bp, 7 predicted proteins | sample 1570871 | NCBI WGS metagenome assembly OGFM01 (sample SAMEA2581957, study PRJEB24529) | metagenome | biome: Human gut stool | place: China | collected 2011
TATTTTTTTATCTACCTACACCCATTTTTCTTTTTACTTTAGAAAGCGTCTTTCTAGCAAAATAACTTGCTTTTTGGGCACCATCATCTAATACTTTATTTAGGTAGTCTTTATCATCTAATATTTTTTCATATTTTTCTTGAATTGGCATTAATAAAGTAATAATTGCATCAGCAACAGCTTTTTTGAATTCTCCGTAGCCAACTCCTTCAAATTCAGCCTCTAAATCTGAAATTGATTTGTTAGTACAACATGACAAAATGTTTAATAAATTAGAAATACCAGGTTTATTTACTTCATCATATTTGATAATTCCATCACTGTCAGTTACCGCACTTGCAATTTTCTTACGAATTATGGCCTCAGAATCATCTAAATAAATTGAAGCTTTTTCTAGCGGATCAGATTTAGACATTTTCTTTGTTGGATCTTGAAGTGACATAATTTTTGCTCCTTCTTTTACAATCAATGCATCTGGGATGTTGAATGTTTCACTATATTTAGAGTTAAATCTTTCCGCAAGAGTTCTAGTTAATTCTAAATGTTGTTTTTGGTCTTGACCAACTGGAACACCATTTGCATTATATAAAAGAATATCGCCAGCCATTAACACAGGGTATGTTAATAAAGCACTTGAAACTCCTTCAACTTGTTTAGCTTTTTTATCCTTATATTGTGTCATTCTTTCTAGTTCACCAATATAAGTAATTGTTTGTAATAAATAGCCAATTTCGGCGTGTTCATGAACTTCTGATTGAATAAATAAGGTTATTCTTTCAGGATTTAAACCACATGCAAGATATAATGCTGCAAGCTTTTTAATGCTTTGTCTCAACGCTGCTGGATCTTTTGGTACAGTAATTGCATGTAAATCCGCAATAAATACAAAGAATTCTTCAAATTCTCCTTCATCTTGTAAGGCAACAAAATTTTTAATAGCGCCTAAATAATTCCCAAGGGTTAATCTACCCGATGGCTGAATGCCTGATACTAAAGTTTTCATAAATTCCTCCTAAAAAATAAAAAATCCCCCTGATTAAAGGACGAAATATTCGTGGTACCACCTTTATTTAATATAGTATAGCCTATATCCTCAATTTTGATAACGCAGTTTTCTGCGAGAATGCATTTCCTCATTCTACATCAACGGACCCATTTCAATTGCTACTTAGGTAATTTCTCACTTACATTACTCACTGGACAAAGATCACAAAATACTCTTTTCCGCATCATTTGCTTTACGCATAATATTATACTTTAGTTTTAGTAAAAAGTCAAAATATATGATTTTTCTAAAAAAATAGCATAGCAAAAATAGGTGTTTTTTAGAAAAAATGCAGGTATAATCTAGATAAACTAAAAAAAGAAAAAAACAAAAAAATGTCAAAGTAAGCGTTTACATTGATTAAAAAACCAAAAAAGCATTGACATTAAATGAATAATGTTATATAATGGTAACATAAAACAATTTTGGAAGGTATATAAAATTGCTTTTATGAAAATAGATGTAATATCTATAAAAATTTATTAAAGGAGAAAAAATATGAAAGTTAAAAAGTTATTATCATTGATTTTTGTCGCTGTTATTGCTTTAGGACTTGCTTCTTGCGATAAGTGTAGTAAAAAACCTGGACCTTCAACTGTGGCTCCAACTTACACTTATAGAGGATATTCAAGTGCTTTAGGAAATAACTGGAATCCTCATACTTGGGAAACTAATGCTGACCAAGGCATTCTTTCTTACTTGTCAAAAGGATTTGTTGACCTTTCTATCAAAGATAGCAAAAAAGGTGAATACCAATGGGTATATGAAATGGCAACAGATGTAAAAGATGTTACTGCATCTCATCAATCTGATTTGACTAAATATGGTTCACAATTACCAGAAGGAAAAACTTTAGAAGAAGTTACTGATGGATATGTATATGAAATAGTATTAAATCCAAAAGCAAAATGGGAAAATGGTGTTGCCATCACTGCTGATGACTATATCTACTCTATGCAAATGTTATTAAATTCTAAGATGAAAAACTATCGTGCTAACCTATACGTAAATGGTGAAAGTGCTTTAGCTGGTGCTCTTGGATATTATAATTCTGAATCTCCAATTTATACGGATTTACTAGAAAGAGTTCCAGATTACTTAAAAGAAGATCCTGCTGCTAATGCAGATGGTTACCTTGTATTTAAAGCAGATGGTCAAGAATATGTTCTTTATACAAGTTTTGTTAATACTGTTGCATTCTTTGGCGGTGATACAGTTAAAGATTTATACGGCGGTGGTAATGCGAATTTATTCAAAGTGCTATTTACTGGTGATGTTTCACAATTTGGCGAAAGTCTTCCTAAATGGCTTCAAAAAGTAGTAGATGAAAAAACTGGCGAAGTTTCTTACTATACAGATGTATATGAAAAGTATGCAAGTCAAGCAAATGCATATGGATATATCCCTGTAACTGCAGAATTATTTGCAGATTTAAAAGCTGTTGCTATAAAATGTGGAGATAAAAATCCTTTAGCTTGGAATGAATTTATGGTATACATTAGTGGAAAAGGTGAGAAAGTAGAATGGGATACAGTTGGTTTGTACAAAGTTGATGAATATACAATTCGTTATGTATTATCAACTTATGAAGCTCGTGATTACTTCTTGACTTCATTAACAGATACATGGCTAGTTTATGGACCATATTATGAAAAAGGCTTTGATACAACTGGCGAATTATTAACTACTAATTATGGTACTTCACTAGATACTACTATGTCATATGGCCCATACAGACTTTCTGTATTACAAGAAGGTAAACAAATTGTTTTCGTACAAAATGAAAATTGGTATGGTTATACTAAAAAAGAAGATGGAACTTTATATTCTGAAACTAATTTCTTAGTTGATGGCGAGCATGTACAACAATACATGACTACAAAAGTTGTTATTGACGTAATGTCAGATGAAGCAGCAAGACAAGCATTCTTGAGTGGTGCTCTTGATGAATGGGCTCCATTATCTTCAGAATTATCTGATTACACATTAAGCGAAAAACTTTATCGTGTTGATGAAACTTACACAATGAGTTTCTTCTTCAATACTGATCTTGAAGCTTTAAAGTCAATGGACAGCAGTAAAGGTAACAAAAACAGTGTTGTATTATCTAATGTTGATTTCCGTAAAGCATTTAGTTTAGCAATTGATAGAGCAAATTGGGTATTAGCTACAGCTGGTTATAAACCAACTTATTCATTAATGAATGATTTATATTACTATAATATTTATGAAGATCCAACTTCAACATATCGTAGTACAGAACAAGCTATGCAAGCCATCGTAAATCTATATGGTGTTGAATATGGTGAAGGTAAGACTTATAAGACATTAGAAGAAGCATATAAATCAATAACTGGTTTCAACATTTCTGAAGCAAAAGAATTAATGGCTAGAGCTTGCGAACAACTTGTTGCTGATGGATTATATAAGAAAGGTGAAAATATCGTTATTAATGTTGCTTATGCAAAAGGTGCAATTCAATCAGATGATAACAAACAAATTGCCTTAATGAATCAATATTTAAATAAAGCTCTTGAAGGAAGCGGCTTTGGACAAATTACTTTACAACCTGTTGGTAATTTAAGTAATAGATATGCTGCAGTTCCTGCTGGTGAATATGCTATCGGTTATGGTGCTTGGGGTGGTGCTGCATTCTATCCATTTAGAAACTTCCAAGTATACTTTGACACTGATCAATATGATGTAAATGAAATTGCATGTTGGAATCCAGCTACTGAAAAATTAACATTAACTGTTAATGGTGAAGAAGTAACAATGACTTACAAAGATTGGGGTAACTCAATGGTTGGTACTGGTAAATACGCATCTGCAGACTTCGAAACTAAATTAGCTATTACAGCTGCATTAGAAGAAGATTTCTTAGGTAAATACTACAGAATTCCTCTTGCTGCAACAACAACTTGTTCATTGCTTTCATACAAAGTAGCATACTACACTGAAGATTATAATATTATGTATGACTTTGGTGGATTCAGATTGTTAAAATATGAATTCAGTGATGCTGCTTGGGAAAGCTATGTAGCTAAACATGGCAATAATATAAGCTATAAATAATCAATTTTGGCAATGCATGAAGGCTTGTATGCCTTCTTGCATTGTTTTTAATGAGAAAATGAAAGGAAGATAAAATGCTAAAATATGTTTTAAAAAGAATAGTATTAATGCTTTTTACATTTTTTGTAATTACAACAATTTGTTTCCTACTAATAAAAATGTTACCTCAAGAAATGCCAACTGATAAAAATTTATCAGCGCAAATACAAGCAAGATGGGAAGCATTAGGGTACAATAAACCTTTGTTAGTACAATATGGTATATATCTTAAGAATATTATTACTAAATGGGACTTTGGTACATCATGGTATCTAGAAAGAATGAAGCCAGTTACTGAAGTTATGGGTAAACGATTATTACCGACAGTTTTAGTAAATTTTTATTCTTTAATCATTTCTATTCCTCTTGGAATACTATTGGGAATTATTGCCGCAATTAGAAAGAATAGATGGGAAGACCAAGTAATAAGCGTTTTGATTATCTTATTTGTTTCAGTTCCTAGTTATGTTTACGCTTTTATCGTGCAATATCTATTTTATTCAAAATGGCACATTGTAGACAAACCAACAATACTGGCATTAGATGATGCTGGAGGGTCGTATTTAACTTGGGCGATGTTTAAAAGTATGATTCCTGCGATTGTATCATTGTCATTTGGTGAAATTGCAGGTTTATGTCGTTTTACAAGAGCAGAATTAACTGAAACATTAACATCAGATTATATGTTGCTTGCAAGAACAAAAGGTTTAACAAAAGGACAAGCAACAGTAAGACATGCATTGAAAAATGCAATGGTACCAATTTTACCGATGATTATCTCAAGTTTCATAGGTATTCTTGGTGGCTCTATGATTATTGAGCAAATTTTCGCAATTCCTGGTGTAGGCGAACTATATATAAAATCAATTCAACAATTAGATTATGATGTATTTATGCTAGATAGTATTTTCTACACATTTGTAGGATTGTTGGCAGGAATTGTCGTTGATATAAGTTATGGATTTATAGATCCAAGAATTAGAATGGGAGAGCGATAATATGGAAAATAATAACAATAAATATATCGATATTCCAAAAGAAAAATTTGAATTTGTTAATGCAAATGAAAAACTAACAGATAAAAAATTTGATACAAAGCCTATTAGTTACTTTAAAGATGCATTAATCCGTTTTAGAAAGAATAAAGCTTCTGTTGTTGCAACAATAATCATTATTTTAATAGTGTTGTTTGCTTTCATTGTACCTATATGTACTAGTACTGAAAAAGCAAAATTAATGGATGCAAATTATCGACAAAAAGGGCCAAGAATTGCGTGGTTAAAAAATAGCATAGGCCTTGCAGATGGAGGCTCTACAACAGATCTTACTAAACAACAATTAATTTTTGAACTTGCAAAAGGTATAGGTGCTGCATTTGAAGAGGATAAAGAAGTAAACTTAATAAAAGATACTCTTGACAATTACTATCAACCTGTTATCAAAATAAAAAATGTTAAAATGGTATCACAAGGCAGAAAACAAGTACCTAGCTATGATACAAGATATGATAAGTATTTGAGCGTCGGATTTATTTATCAAGATGTTGAACAATCAGAATATCAAAAAATACTAGAATGGGAAAAAACAACTGGCAAAAAAGTTCTCTATCCACTTATAGAAGAAAATGAATATTATTTTGGTAATAATGATGATCGTGGTGCAGCAAATTATTGGTATAAGACAACAGGAAAAGCAATACCTGTTTCAACTAAATCAGGTGAAGTTGTGAAACTAGTAGATGATAGTAAAAACTCAATAGATGATATTTACAACATACAATTAGAAGAAAACTATTCGCGTGATGCTGATGGTAATTATAAATATTACAAAAATAATGGTGGTGGAAACGATGAGACATCATTATATAGAGTTAGAATTTTGTACTATAATTATTATCAATATTTGAATGGATTTGAACCTAACTATATTATGGGAACAGATTCACAAGGTTATGATTTAGCATATAGACTTGCTAGTGGTATTAAATTAAGTTTATTACTTGCAGTATGTGTATCAGTAATTAACTTTGTAATTGGCGCAATTTATGGCGCTGTTGAAGGTTATTATGGTGGTGCTGTAGATATCGTATTAGAAAGAGTTTCAGATATTTTATCAGGTGTACCATTTATTATTGTTGCTACTTTATTCCAAATGCATTTAGCAAGGAAAGTTGGAACAATACCGTGTTTAATATTCGCGTTTGTAGTAACCGGCTGGATTGGAACTGCGTCTAGAGTACGTACTCAATTTTATCGATTCAAGAATCAAGAATATGTAATGGCCGCAAGAACATTAGGGGCTAGTGATAGAAGAATTATTTGGAAACATATTTTCCCTAACACACTTGGAACAATTATAACATCATCTGCTTTAGTAATACCTAGTGTTATCTTCAGTGAAAGTATGTTAAGTTTCTTAGGTATTGTTAATTTAGGTGGTTCAAAAGCAACAAGTTTAGGAACATTATTGTCTGATGCAAGTGGCATATGGACACAATTTCCACACTTGATGATTTTCCCTGCAATTATAATATCATTGCTAATGATTTGTTTTAACTTATTTGGTAATGGATTAAGAGATGCGTTTAATCCAACGTTAAGAGGAGTGGAGGAATAATGAATGTCTGATAATATTTTAGAAGTAAAAAAATTAAAAATATCTTTTAGAACTAATAATGGCACAGTAAAAGCCGTTAGAGACATTTCTTTTGACCTAAAAAGAGGAGAGACTCTAGCAATTGTTGGTGAAAGTGGTTCAGGTAAATCGGTAACTTCTAAAGCAATTTTAGGAATTTTGGCTGGTAACTCAATTATTGATGGTGGCGAAATTCTTTATGATGGTAAAGATTTACTAAAAATAAGTGAAGATGAAATGTACAAAATACGTGGTGATAAAATCTCAATGATTTTCCAAGATCCACTATCTAGTTTAAACCCAATCGTAAGAATTGGTAAACAAATTACAGAAGCAATGTTGCTAAAAAACAAAGCTTCTAGAAAAATATCAAGAAAAGAATTTAACAAAATGCTTGCTATTCTTCAAAATATGATGATTGAAGCAACTGGAAACAATGAAGAAGAAGCAACAAAAATTAAAGTGATGACAAAGCAATTTGATGATTTCAATATAGAAGCATTAAAATTAGAAAATAGTTACAACGTTTCAGAATCAATTGCTGAAGAGTTAATAGCTTCAATAAAAGATTTTAAATTCTTATATGAGAAAAAGCAAAAAGTTGATCCTTTTTCATATGCACCTTATTATCGCAAAAAATTAAAAGCTATTAATGATCCATTTATACTTCACGATGTGAAAGATAAAGCTCAAGATTTTATTAACTATTTTAGCAATGAAATTAAGACTACATCTTTAGAAACATTAATTGCAAAATATGATGAACTTGAGGCTTTATTAAATACCATAGTTGCAAAAGAAAAACCAAATTTCTTTAGAATTGGTTATTATCTATATGTAAACAAAGAAGCATTACCAGAACTATTAAATATGGATGTTGCTAAAATGAATGAAATGGCACTAGAGTATTTAAATAATAACTTTATGAATCAATTTATTGATTATGAACAAAGAGCACTAAAGTTATCACATGAAAGAGCTATTGAAGGTAAGAAAAGAGTAATAGTTAAAAATAAAGAATTAAGAGAATATTTTGCAAAAGGCGAATTTACTAAAAAAGAAGCAATGGAACATATTAAAGAAATGCGAGAAATTTTAAATAGTTCAATTGATCACTTAGAACCTATTAAAGATAGTATTGCATATACCTTCATAAAAACATTAAGTTATAATGTAAAAAGCTATTTTGCAAACGTAATATCAAACGAAAAAGAAGAAAAAAGATTTGCAAAACAATCAGCAAAACACGATGCATTAGTTGCAAAAGGTAAGAATGTTGATTGGAAAGTTGTACCTAAAAAGATTATTGACTTAAATGAGCAAATTGAAAACTTACTTGCGATAATTGATCGTTTGGATGAAAAATATCAAGAAGATATTGCAACTTCATCAAATATTGATTTCTTTGCGAAGAGTATCGATTTAATTGATTACTTTAAAGCAAAAGCATCACAAGTAGTTTATAAAGTAACAAAAGCAATGGCAAAGGAAAAAGCCATCAAATTGATGGAAGAAGTAGGTATTCCTGAAGCACGTATTAGATATCGTCAATATCCATTTGAATTCTCGGGTGGAATGAGACAAAGAATTGTTATAGCAATTGCTTTATCTGCAAACCCTGATATTTTGATATGTGATGAACCTACAACAGCTTTAGACGTTACTATTCAATCACAAATTCTTGAATTAATTAATAATTTGAAAAAAGAAAGAAATTTATCAGTAATTTTCATTACGCATGATTTGGGTGTTGTTGCGAATATGGCTGATAGGATTGCGGTAATGTATGCAGGAAAAATTGTAGAATATGGAACAAGTGAAGAAATATTCTATGCCCCTGCTCACCCATATACGTGGGCTCTATTAAGTAGTATGCCAGACTTAGACACCAAAGAAAAGTTAGAGGCTATCCCTGGTACTCCGCCTAACATGATATATCCACCAGTTGGAGATGCATTTGCGGTACGTAACAAATATGCCCTAAAAATTGATTTTGAAGAACAACCACCGCTATTTAAAATTACTGATACCCATTATGCGGCTACTTGGTTATTGCATCCAAATGCACCAAAGGTAGAGATGCCAAAAATTATTGTAGACCGTATCGAAAGAATGAAGAAGGCAGGAGGAGATAATAATGGATAACACTAACGAAAATCGTGAAGTTTTATTAAAAGTAGATCATCTTTGCCAATATTTCAAAATGGGGAATAAGGAATTAAAAGCAGTTGATGATGTATCATTTGAAATATATCGTGGAGAAGTATTTGGGTTAGTAGGTGAATCTGGTTGTGGTAAAACGACAACAGGAAGATCAATCATCAAATTATATGATATTACTTCTGGAGACATTTATTTCAAAGGTCAACGTATCGGTGCAGGTACACGTTCATACAAGATGGCTATCAAGAAGGCTAAATTAGATTGCAAAGAAAAAATTAAAGCCGAAGTCGAAAAAGGTTTAAGTAGCGAAGAACTGCAAGTACTTAAAAGTCAATATAAAAGTGAACGCAATGCAATTATTAGTGAAAATGAAAAACTAATTAAAAGTAGTATATATGATCAAAAATATTGCAATAAAGAATATTCTGATAAATTAGTAGCAGAAGTTGAAGAAAAATATCAAGAAATATTTGCTAAACTTGAAAAAGGATCTAAAGAGTATGAAGATGCTTGTAAAAAATATAAAGATGAATTAAGAACTGCTAAGAAAAGCAAATTAATAACACAAATTCAAATGATTTTCCAAGATCCAATAGCATCTTTAAATCCACGTATGACAGTTCAAGAAATAATTTCTGAAGGTCTTGTAATAAAGGGCATTAAAGATAAAGAATATATACAACAAAGAGTATATGAAATATTAGAATTAGTTGGACTTGTAAAAGAACACGCTACTAGATACCCACATGAATTCTCAGGTGGTCAACGTCAAAGAATAGGTATTGCACGTTCAGTTATTATGAATCCTGATATGATAATTGCGGATGAACCAATTTCTGCTCTTGACGTATCAATTCAAGCCCAAGTAATAAATCTACTTAACGAATTGCGCGATAAATTAGGACTAACAATTTTATTTATAGCTCACGATTTGTCGGTTGTAAAATACTTCTCTGATCGTATTGGGGTAATGTATTATGGGAAATTAGTAGAACTTGCCAATTCAGAAGAGTTATTTGATCATCCAGTTCATCCATATACTCGTTCGCTTCTTTCCGCAATCCCACTACCTGACCCAGTTTACGAAAAGAAAAGAGTCAGAATTACTTATAATCCTTTAGTTGAACATGACTATTCGGTTGATAAACCATCTTTACGTGAGATTGCTCCAGGTCATTTTGTTTATTGCAATAATGCCGAAGAAGAAAAATATAAGGCGGAATTTTTCAATTGAAAAAAGAAACTGTAAAAATCATAATTAAGTATGCGATAGCTTCTATAATTGCTGCTTGCTTTGTTTTACTTAACTTAAGTTTAAGAGACTTCTTTAAAGAAACTGAACTAAAAGAAAAATATCGCATGCTTGCAGACTCTTTCACAATACCAGGTCTTATTTATGTTTTGTTGGGATTATTAATAATGCTAACAAACAAGGGGTCACTAGATGCGCTTGGATATATGGTAAAAAGAGCGGTTAAAATGCTTGTACCAATGTCAAAAAAAGATAATATGACATATGCTGAGTATAAAGAAACTAAAAAGGGAATACATGGTTATGGTTTTCTCTTCTATATAGGAGCAGTTGTTACGGCTGTTGGTATTGTTTTTACAATATTATTCTATCAAGTGTAAAAAAAATCCAATAAACTTTAAAAAAGTGACGGGTTGTCAATCATCGTGCACAAAATTGTGCCCTAGATTAATGGGTTTTGT
>OGFM01002120.1_pt1 | contig 10660 bp, 10 predicted proteins | sample 1570871 | NCBI WGS metagenome assembly OGFM01 (sample SAMEA2581957, study PRJEB24529) | metagenome | biome: Human gut stool | place: China | collected 2011
ACGGTATTCGGCATGCAGCATGCCATGTACGGCGAACTGGTAGAATTTGAAACCGGTGTACGAGGTATCGTACAGAACTTGGAAACCAAGACCATCGGAGTCGTTCTGCTGGGCAGTGACTATGGCATTACAGAGGGTACTTCTGTTGTCCGTACCGGAAAGCGTGCCGGTATCGGCGTAACGCAGAAAATGATCGGCAGAGTTGTCGGTGCACTGGGAAACCCGATCGACGGCGGCGATCCCCTGACAGCAGAGGATTATTTCCCGATCGAACACGAAGCACCCGGCGTGGCGTACCGGAAATCGGTCAACGTACCGTTACAGACCGGTATCCTTTCCATTGACTCGATGTTCCCCATCGGACGCGGTCAGCGTGAATTGATCATCGGTGACCGTCAGACAGGTAAAACCGCACTGGCTATCGATGCCATCATCAACCAGCGCGATTCCGGTATCAAATGTATCTATGTCGCTATCGGCCAGAAAGCGTCCACCATTTCTAACGTGGTACGTAAACTGGAAGAGCACGGCGCACTGGCTAACACCATCGTTGTGATAGCAACCGCGTCTGAATCCGCTGCACTGCAATACCTGGCACCGTATGCCGGTTGCGCAATGGGCGAATACTTCCGTGACCGCGGTGAAGATGCGCTGATCATTTACGATGACCTGTCTAAACAGGCTGTTGCTTACCGTCAGATCTCCCTGCTGCTCCGTCGTCCGCCAGGACGTGAAGCATTCCCGGGCGACGTTTTCTACCTCCACTCTCGTCTGCTGGAGCGTGCTGCACGTGTTAACGCCGAATACGTTGAAGCCTTCACCAAAGGTGAAGTGAAAGGGAAAACCGGTTCTCTGACCGCACTGCCGATTATCGAAACTCAGGCGGGTGACGTTTCTGCGTTCGTTCCGACCAACGTAATCTCCATTACCGATGGTCAGATCTTCCTGGAAACCAACCTGTTCAACGCCGGTATTCGTCCTGCGGTTAACCCGGGTATTTCCGTATCCCGTGTTGGTGGTGCAGCACAGACCAAGATCATGAAAAAACTGTCCGGTGGTATCCGTACCGCTCTGGCACAGTATCGTGAACTGGCAGCGTTCTCTCAGTTTGCATCCGACCTTGACGATGCAACACGTAAGCAGCTTGACCACGGTCAGAAAGTGACCGAACTGCTGAAACAGAAACAGTATGCGCCGATGTCCGTTGCGCAGCAGTCTCTGGTTCTGTTCGCAGCAGAACGTGGTTACCTGGCGGATGTTGAACTGTCGAAAATTGGCAGCTTCGAAGCCGCTCTGCTGGCTTACGTCGACCGTGATCACGCTCCGTTGATGCAAGAGATCAACCAGACCGGTGGCTACAACGACGAAATCGAAGGCAAGCTGAAAGGCATCCTCGATTCCTTCAAAGCAACCCAATCCTGGTAACGTCTGGCGGCTTGCCTTAGGGCAGGCCGCAAGGCATTGAGGAGAAGCTCATGGCCGGCGCAAAAGAGATACGTAGTAAGATCGCAAGCGTCCAGAACACGCAAAAGATCACTAAAGCGATGGAGATGGTCGCCGCTTCCAAAATGCGTAAATCGCAGGATCGCATGGCGGCCAGCCGTCCTTATGCAGAAACCATGCGCAAAGTGATTGGTCACCTTGCACACGGTAATCTGGAATATAAGCACCCTTACCTGGAAGACCGCGACGTTAAACGCGTGGGCTACCTGGTGGTGTCGACCGACCGTGGTTTGTGCGGTGGTTTGAACATTAACCTGTTCAAAAAACTGCTGGCGGAAATGAAGACCTGGACCGACAAAGGCGTTCAATGCGACCTCGCAATGATCGGCTCGAAAGGCGTGTCGTTCTTCAACTCCGTGGGCGGCAATGTTGTTGCCCAGGTCACCGGCATGGGGGATAACCCTTCCCTGTCCGAACTGATCGGCCCGGTAAAAGTGATGTTGCAGGCCTACGACGAAGGCCGTCTGGACAAGCTTTACATTGTCAGCAACAAATTTATTAACACCATGTCTCAGGTTCCGACCATCAGCCAGCTGCTGCCGTTACCGGCATCAGATGATGATGATCTGAAACATAAATCCTGGGATTACCTGTACGAACCCGATCCGAAGGCGTTGCTGGATACCCTGCTGCGTCGTTATGTCGAATCTCAGGTTTATCAGGGCGTGGTTGAAAACCTGGCCAGCGAGCAGGCCGCCCGTATGGTGGCGATGAAAGCCGCGGCCGATAATGGCGGCAGCCTGATTAAAGAGCTGCAGTTGGTATACAACAAAGCTCGTCAGGCCAGCATTACTCAGGAACTCACCGAGATCGTCTCGGGGGCCGCCGCGGTTTAAACAGGTTATTTCGTAGAGGATTTAAGATGGCTACTGGAAAGATTGTCCAGGTAATCGGCGCCGTAGTTGACGTCGAATTCCCTCAGGATGCCGTACCGCGCGTGTACGATGCTCTTGAGGTGCAAAATGGTAATGAGCGTCTGGTGCTGGAAGTTCAGCAGCAGCTCGGCGGCGGTATCGTACGTACCATCGCAATGGGTTCCTCCGACGGTCTGCGTCGCGGTCTGGATGTAAAAGACCTCGAACACCCGATCGAAGTCCCGGTAGGTAAAGCGACTCTGGGCCGTATCATGAACGTACTGGGTGAACCGGTCGACATGAAAGGCGAGATCGGTGAAGAAGAGCGTTGGGCGATTCACCGCGCAGCACCTTCCTACGAAGAGCTGTCAAACTCTCAGGAACTGCTGGAAACCGGTATCAAAGTTATCGACCTGATGTGTCCGTTCGCTAAGGGCGGTAAAGTTGGTCTGTTCGGTGGTGCGGGTGTAGGCAAGACTGTACTCATTCAGGAGTTAATCAATAATATCGCCAAGAAGCAGAACGGTTTTTCCGTGTTTGCCGGAGTGGGAGAGCGTACCCGTGAAGGTAACGACCTGTTGAGGGAGATGATTGAATCCGGTGTAATCCGCTATGGCGAAGAGTTTAAGAAAGGAATGGAAGAAGGTCATTGGGATCTTTCCAAAGTGGACTATAACGAAGTGGCCAAATCGCAGGTATCCCTGATATTCGGTCAGATGAACGAGCCACCGGGTGCGCGTCAGTCGGTGGCGTTGTCCGGTTTGACGGTAGCCGAATCTTTCCGTGACATGGGGTCTGAAACGAACGGTCCGCGCGATATATTGTTCTTCATTGATAATATATTCCGTTTCACCCAGGCCGGTTCCGAGGTGTCTGCCCTGTTGGGACGTATGCCTTCGGCCGTAGGTTATCAGCCTACACTTGCAACGGAAATGGGTGCTATGCAGGAACGCATTACTTCTACACGCAACGGTTCCATCACTTCCGTACAGGCAGTATATGTTCCTGCCGATGACCTGACTGACCCTGCACCCGCCACTACTTTCACGCACTTGGATGCAACAACGGTATTGAGCCGTAAGATTACCGAACTTGGCATCTATCCGGCTGTCGACCCGTTGGAGTCCACCTCTCGTATTCTCGACCCGCATATCGTAGGTCAGGAGCATTACGAAGTAGCCCAGCGCGTAAAGCAGATTCTCCAACGCAACAAGGAGTTGCAGGATATTATCTCTATCCTCGGTATGGAAGAACTTTCGGATGCCGACCGCACATTGGTGAATCGTGCCCGCCGTGTACAACGTTTCTTGTCACAGCCTTTTGCTGTGGCCGAACAGTTCACCGGAGTTCCCGGTACAATGGTCTCTATAGAAGATACCATTAAAGGGTTTAAGATGATTCTGGACGGTGAAGTCGATTATCTGCCCGAACCGGCTTTCCTGAATGTCGGCACTATCGAGGAAGCAATAGAGAAAGGAAAGAAATTGCTGGAACAGGCAAAGAAATAAAAATTCAGTAGACTATAAAGATGAAAGGACTGCATTTGGATATTGTATCGCCGGAAAAGGAAATCTTCACAGGCGAAGTAGATAGTGTAACATTGCCGGGTACGCTTGGCTCGTTTACTATTCTGGTGCAACATGCACCCATTGTATCGTCGTTGAAGGCAGGTACGCTGGCTTATGTAACGAAAGACGGCGAAGAACGTGCACTGGATATTCATGGCGGTTTTGTAGAGATGAACAGCAACAGAGTTTCGGTTTGTATAGACTGACTCTTTTTGATTACCAACCTTAAATCGGATTGATGTGAGTATAACAAAACGGAACTATTTGTGGCAAGTGGCGCTTCTAACGGTATTGGTGGGCGGCATAGGCGGATGGGTTTATTATTCGGTATTCCCGCACCACTATTTCGGCGGTTATCCGCTGATACCTGCCTTCTTCCTTGTTTTCGGCGTGTTTATGATAAACATGGTTGAAAGCTGCCGTTACCGGATGCCGGGGCGGATGTTGCAGATATACCTGCTGATGCGTGTTATGCGGATGCTTGCATCTATCATTGTGATGCTGGTGTATTGCGTTGCAGTGCGTGAGGAAGCAAAAGAGTTCCTGTTGACGTTCATCGCTAACTATCTGATATATTTGACTTATGACTCCTGGTTTTTCTTCACTTTTGAAATGAACCGGAAGCTGAAAAAGAAAAAGAGACAAGAAAATGAAACAATTGCGTAACATACTAACCGGAGTATTGCTGGCATGTGGGTTGTCATTACCTGCCGTTTCTATGCAGGCCGACAGTATTCCCGCAGCGCAAAACGGCCTTGTGGCCGAACTCGACAGCATGGCCCAACGTGACGATGTGACTCCTGCCGAGCAAGAGGAGAATACGGTAGACGTAAAGGAAATCGTGTTCGGGCATATCGGCGATTCGTACGAATGGCACATCACCGATTTCGGAGAAACGAAGGTTATCATTCCGTTGCCCGTCATTGTATATAGCGGCACAACGGGGTGGCACGTATTCCTTTCTTCCCGTCTGGAAGAGAACGGAGGCTGTTACGAGGGACTTTCCATTGCTCCGGAAGGCAGCAAGTACGAAGGAAAGCTGGTGGAGCACGATGCAGCAGGCAATGAGGTGCGTCCGTGGGATATATCCATTACGAAGGTTACGCTGGCATTGCTCATCAACAGTGTATTATTGATAATCATTGTGCTGAGCGTTGCCCGCTGGTATCGCAGGCATCCTCAGGACAGTGCGGCTCCGGGCGGTTTCGTCGGGTTTATGGAGATGTTCATTATGATGGTGAATGATGATGTCATAAAGAGCTGTGTAGGACCGAAGTACCGTAAGTTTGCCCCTTACTTGCTTACTGCGTTCTTCTTTATCTTCATAAACAACCTTATGGGATTGATTCCGGTATTTCCGGGCGGGGCAAATGTCACCGGTAACATTGCAATTACAATGGTGCTGGCCGTGTGCACATTCCTTGCCGTTAATATTTTCGGAACCAAGACATATTGGAAAGATATTTTCTGGCCCGATGTGCCCTGGTGGTTGAAAGTGCCTGTGCCCATGATGCCGTTTATCGAGTTCTTCGGAATCTTTACGAAGCCGTTTGCCTTGATGATACGTCTTTTTGCCAATATGCTGGCAGGACACATGGCAATGCTGGTGCTTACGTGCCTGATATTCATATCGGCAAGTATGGGACCTGCCTTGAACGGTTCGCTGACGGTAGCTTCGGTGCTGTTCAATATCTTTATGAACGGATTGGAATTGCTGGTGGCCTTTATCCAGGCGTATGTATTTACCATGCTGTCGGCGGTGTTTATCGGTCTGGCACAGGAAGAGCACACGGAGAAAGCCGGTGAGAAGAAGGCAATAAAATGAGAAAATGATAAGATTATCTGGAATATAAACATTAATAAAATAACAATTTAAAATTTGAAAGTTATGTTACTATCTGTATTATTGCAAGCTGCTGCGGCAGGTGTTGGAGTTAGTAAATTGGGCGCTGCCCTGGGTGCTGGTTTGGCTGTTATCGGTGCAGGTATGGGTATTGGCAAGATTGGTAGTTCTGCCATGGAAGCCATTGCACGCCAGCCGGAAGCATCGGGAGATATTCGTATGAACATGATTATTGCCGCTGCCTTGATTGAAGGTGTTGCATTGTTGGCGGTTGTTGTGTGTCTGTTGGTATTCTTCTTATAAAAAAAATAAATTATGTCATTGTTATTACCTGATAGTGGTCTGCTGTTCTGGATGCTCCTTTCATTCGGCGTGGTTTTTGTGGTACTGGCCAAATACGGCTTTCCCGTCATTACGAAAATGGTGGAAGAGCGTAGGGCCTACATAGACCAGTCGCTGGAAGTGGCACGTCAGGCAAACGCCCAGCTCGCCAAACTGAAAGAGGAGAGTGATGCGTTGATTGCTGCTGCAAACAAGGAGCAGGGGCGCATCATGCGGGAAGCAATGCACGAGCGTGACAAGATTATTGTCGAGGCGCGTAAACATGCCGAAGCCCTTGCACAGAAAGAGCTGGATGATGTGAAACAGCAGATTCAGCAAGAGAAGGAAGAAGCTATCCGTGATATCCGCCGTCAGGTTGCTGTACTATCGGTAGATATTGCGGAGAAGATAATCCGTCATAATCTGGACAAAGAGCAAGACCAGATGGAAATGATTGACCGTATGCTGGATGAAATGCTGACGGCCAATCGCTAATCATTAATCTTTGGAAAAATGGATATAGGAATTGTTTCGATGCGGTATGCAAAGGCTCTCATGGAGTATGCCAAGAGCACGGGTACGGAAGACAGGCTGTATACGGAAATGCGCACGTTGAGCAGGAGTTTCGAGAAGCATTCTGATTTGCGTGCGGCATTGGAGAACCCTGTACTGCCGGTACAGGAGAAATTCTCGCTTATCTGTACCGCAGCAGTGGGGGATGCTCCTGCCGGGCAGGAATTGTCCCGTTTCGTTACGCTGATATTAAAAAACAGGCGTGAGGCATTTCTGCAATATATCTGTTTGAGCTATCTGGACTTATACAGAAAGAGCAGACATATCGGTGTAGCGAAACTGACGACTGCCGTACCCGTAAGTCGTGAGATTTGGGAACGCATCCGAAATAGCGCTTCCCATTTGCTACATGCCAAAATGGAGTTACAGACCGATGTTGACCCTTCAATCGAAGGCGGATTCATATTCGACATCAACGATTTCCGTCTGGATGCCAGTATTGCTACCCAGCTAAAGAGAGTGAAACAGCAGTTCATTGATAAGAACAGAAGAATTGTATAACAGTGGTTAGTGATATAACCGAATACCGATCATTAATCACTAAACATTAATTGCTAAATAAAATGTTGTCTGAAAATATAAAAGTAAGCGAAGTATCCGATATTCTGCGCAAACAGTTGGAAGGCATCGACACCCGCGTGCAACTGGACGAAATCGGTACGGTGCTGCAAGTCAGCGATGGCGTGGCGCGTATCTACGGGTTGCGTAATGCCGAAGCGAACGAGTTGCTGGAGTTTGACAACGGTATCAAAGCCATCGTGATGAACCTTGAAGAAGATAACGTAGGTGCTGTGTTGTTAGGCCCTACGGATAAAATCAAGGAAGGCTTCGTGGTGAAACGTACCAAGCGTATTGCTTCCATTATGGTAGGCGAGGGTATGTTGGGACGTGTTATCGACCCGTTGGGCGAACCGTTGGACGGCAAAGGGCTGATAGGCGGCGAGCTTTGCGAAATGCCGTTGGAGCGTAAAGCTCCGGGCGTTATTTACCGTCAGCCGGTAAACCAGCCGTTGCAGACCGGTCTGAAGGCTGTCGATGCCATGATTCCTATCGGCCGCGGGCAGCGTGAGCTGATTATCGGCGACCGTCAGACGGGTAAGACCGCGATTGCCATCGATACCATCATTAACCAGCGTGCCAACTACGAGGCAGGCGACCCCGTATACTGTATCTACGTAGCTATCGGCCAGAAAGGTTCTACGGTAGCATCTATCGTAAATACACTGCGCGAGAACGGTGCGATGGATTACACCATCGTTGTGGCAGCTACGGCGGGCGACCCGGCTGCGTTGCAGTATTACGCCCCGTTTGCCGGTGCTGCAATCGGCGAGTATTTCCGCGATACCGGCCGTCATGCGCTGGTTGTCTATGACGACCTGTCCAAGCAGGCCGTAGCGTATCGTGAGGTATCCTTGATTTTGCGCCGTCCGTCCGGACGTGAAGCCTATCCGGGCGACATCTTCTACCTGCACTCCCGTCTGCTGGAGCGTGCGGCGAAGATTATCAACCAGGAAGAAGTGGCACGCGAGATGAACGACCTGCCCGAAAGCCTGAAAGGCAGAGTGAAGGGCGGTGGTTCATTGACGGCGCTTCCCATTATCGAAACGCAGGCAGGCGACGTGTCGGCTTACATCCCTACAAACGTAATCTCCATTACCGACGGACAGATATTCCTCGACACCAACCTTTTCAATCAGGGCAACCGTCCGGCTATCGACGTAGGTATCTCCGTGAGCCGTGTAGGCGGTAACGCCCAGATTAAGGCAATGAAGAAGGTGGCGGGTACGTTGAAGATAGACCAGGCACAGTATCGCGAACTGGAAGCATTTACCAAGTTCAGCGGCGATATGGACCCGGTTACTGCGCTCACCATCGACAAGGGCCAGAAGAATACCCGTTTGCTGGTACAGCCCCAGTACAGTCCGATGCCTGTAGAGAAGCAGATTGCCATTCTTTATTGCGGCACGCACGGTTTGCTGAAGGATGTGCCTTTGGACAAGGTGAATGAGTTTGAACGCAGTTTCCTCGAATTCCTTGAAAGAGATTATCAGATGGAGGTGCTCGATGTGTTGAAGTCGGGTGTCATCGATGACAATGTCTGCAAGAAGATAGAAGAGACGGCGGCAAAGGCAGCCAAGCAATTTATGTAGATGGCAGTTAGGCAACCCCTAACCGCTAATCACTAACCCCTAATCACTATATGAAATGGCTTCACTGAAAGAGGTAAAAAATAGAATAAGCTCCGTCAAGAGTACGCGTCAGATAACTTCGGCGATGAAGATGGTGGCGTCCGCCAAGCTGCATAAGGCACAGGGGCGGATTGAGAATATGCTGCCCTATCAACGGAAGCTGAACGAGATTCTGACAAACTTCCTGAGTACGGATGTTACGGTAGAGTCTCCCTATACCGAGGAGCGTCCGGTAGGGAAGGTGGCAATTGTGGCATTCTCGTCCAATTCATCTTTATGCGGCGCTTTCAACTCCAACGTGGCAAAGATGCTGGAGCGTACACTGGAAGACTACCGGTCGCTGGGCAAGGAGAATATCCTGGTGTATCCCGTAGGCAAGAAAGTGGAAGAAGCTGTAAAGAAATTGGGATATGAGCCGCAAGGCAGTTATCAGGAAATGGCCGACAAGCCTTCGTATGTGCAGGCTTACGAGCTTGCCGGACTTCTGATGAAAGAGTTCCTTGAAGGGCGCGTCGACAAGGTGGAGCTGATTTATCATCATTTCAAGTCTATGGGCTCGCAGGTGCTGACGAGAGACAACTATCTGCCCATCGACTTGGGCAAGGTAGCCGAAGAAGCAACCGGGACTGTCGGAAAAAGCAGTTTCAACAATGATTACATTGTAGAACCCTCTGCTTCCCAACTGGTGGCCGAGCTTCTTCCTAAAGTGTTGAGCCAGAAGATTTATACAGTTCTGTTGGATTCCAACACTTCGGAGCATGCGGCCCGGATGCTTGCCATGCAGGCGGCTACGGACAATGCCAATGAATTGATTCAGGATTTGACGAAGCAGTATAACAAGAGCCGCCAGCAAGCAATTACGAATGAATTGCTGGATATCATCGGTGGCAGTATGAAATAATTTTCTCGAAGAGAAACAGTGATAAGAGGCTATATTCCAAAAGGATATAGCCTCTTGTTGTTATATCCGGCAGTGCTTCTCCTGAAAAACAGTCGGCCAATCTGTCTTTTCCCTTGTTTATTTATACTACCTTTACCACTCATAAGAATAAACAGAAAGAATAATGGAGCAAAACTCTGAATTAGCGCTTGCATGGCAGTTCATTGAAAATACAGGCACACATCTTTTTTTGACAGGCAAAGCCGGAACCGGTAAAACTACTTTCTTGCGCAGGCTCAAACAGGAAAGCCCTAAACGGATGGTGGTTCTCGCGCCTACCGGCATAGCGGCTATCAATGCCGGTGGTGTAACAATTCATTCATTCTTTCAGATTCCCTTTGCGCCTTATGTGCCCGAAAGTTCGTTCAGTACGAATGCTACCTACCGTTTCCGTTTCGGCAAAGAGAAAATCAATATAATACGCAGCATGGACTTGCTGGTGATCGATGAGATCAGCATGGTACGTGCCGACTTGCTGGATGCGGTGGATGAGATGCTTCGCCGTTACCGCGATCACCACAAGCCGTTTGGTGGCGTGCAACTGTTGATGATCGGCGATTTGCAGCAGTTGGCTCCCGTAGTGAAGGAGGAGGAGTGGCAGATGCTGAAGAAGTATTACGATACTCCTTATTTCTTCTCCAGCCTGGCTTTGAAGCAGACGGAATATTGCACTATCGAGCTTAAGACCGTATACAGGCAGAATGACGGAGTCTTTTTGGATTTGTTGAACCGTATTCGTGAAAACCATTGCGATTCGCAAGTGCTGGAAGCGTTGAACCGTCGTTGTCTTCCCGATTTTCAACCCCGCAAAGAAGAGGGTTATATCCGTCTGGTGACCCATAACTATCAGGCGCAACGCATCAACAATT
>OGFM01002125.1_pt1 | contig 10621 bp, 8 predicted proteins | sample 1570871 | NCBI WGS metagenome assembly OGFM01 (sample SAMEA2581957, study PRJEB24529) | metagenome | biome: Human gut stool | place: China | collected 2011
ATTTGCCGTGGGTTCAAGTCCCGTCACCTCGACCAGTAAAAAGGGTTATGCTTTGAGAAACCGAAAAGCGTAACTCTTTTTATTTTGGTCGAAACGCAGGCTTGAACCCACTGTTCAACGTCCTGTCGCCTCGACCAGTCACTCGCCGTGACGGGCATTGTCCGTCATGGCTTTTTTTATTATCAGAACTTAACGCCGCAGGGGGAGTTTTTGTATTACATAAAAAAGTAGGGTTATGCTTTGAGAAATCGAAAAGCGTAACTCTATTTTTGTATGCTCCACATAGCAAAAGTGCCTTATGACTAGCATTAAGGCACTTTATCGATTCAATCTTTCCCCAACCTCTCCGAAATCTCCAACACAAGCTTCTGATCCTTCTCAGAAAACCTCGATACGCTGTCCACGATCTTCTGTGTGAGAGCAGGATTTTTGCTGCCATCGTCGAAAAACTGCTGATGATAAAGATATAGAGCAGATATAACGAACCATGCTTGAACGTGTCGAAAGTATCGAGCCTAGAATAAGAGATTATGCAGAAGAATGGCTCGATTATTACCTTGATTGTTGGGCCACTCTGACAGAGCGGCTTCCAAATAAATTAGTTTTTACCGATTATCATAATGAAGATATTGCTTTGTTCAGAAGCGCAGATAATCAAAACGTCTCAGATATTCCTACCATACTTAATTCTGTACGAAATGTTGAGCCAAACGCAAATATTTATTTTACCAGAAGATAGGGAGCAATTAAATGCCTAAACCAAATTTCAGAAAAAAAGTCAAAGACGAAAACAATGGCATATCAACATATTCAGACAAAAAGATCTCCGTTGGAGATATAAGAAAAACTCAGCTTATCACTACATATGGTGTTGGCGCTATAGTTGACTTTAAGAACGATACTGTTGTTATCGCTTCTACAGACGATTGGGACTATTCCCCTAATGACGCTGATGAGGTAGAAAATCGAAAAATATTCAGCTTTTTAAGGAGCTTCATCAGCTTTTTGGCTTCTTCTTTTGTGATATAAGTTGTTACATCTTTAGATATCTCGCCGTCTTTATCCAACAGCTTTTTATGCTGCTAAGCGTTTGCAGATATCCGCACCACATTGCATACAGCGCTCTGATTTTCACTTGTCCAACTTCTTCTTTTCAAAAAAAACAAATCAAACAGAATATCCACCACGTCTTTTACAAGAATGAATATCACCGCCGCCTCCTGTCCCCCAAGAGAGCGGCGGTATCTACACCACGCTACTTTTCAGTAAGATATTCATTTCTGTCAAACAACTGCTCAATTGAAAGATTTTTAAACCTCGGAATGTTGTATCCAAACGGCGAGTTGAGAGCCTTTACAAAGTCTTTCGTATAGCCGTGATTTTTTAAAAGATCATCCTCATACTTTATTTTCTCTTCTTGCTTTGTATCATCTTCCCTTTTCGTGATGCAGCGCTGCATAACATAATGATAAATGGAGAAGTAAGAATCCACTGTACGAATATCTCCTATGTATTCTTTCAGTTCACGAACTACAGTAAGATGAGCAATACAGTTGCGGTATTTTCTTGTCATGCTGCTGTCTGCATTATTGATATCAACTTCAACGCACTTGCGCAGCCGCTCGTTCTTTTTCAAGAACAAATTCGGCGACTCATCACGATCATCACAAAGTTCACAAAGCGTCTGTGAAAGTATCCTGTAGTCATTTTTCAAGTTCTTTGAAGCCAACTCAGGAATTATCTCCTTATACAGCCCAAAATCACGTTCAAGGCAGTGTATCGCAATAACATACCTTGCATTGACATTCACAAGATTTTTCACCAGCAGATACATGACCGTAAGATAAAGCCCGATAACAGCCTTTGCCCTCTCCTTAGCCACGTTTTCTCTGCCCTTTGCCTGCTGTTTCACATTTTTGAAATCATCAAAGCTGATGTTCTTTATCATTCTCGCAAGCTCACTGCGCTTTGCTTCCAAAGAGCTGTTCATGTCAGGAAATTCCACACAACTCTTGTAATAACGCTCTATCTGCGTGTCAGGGATACCCCCAAGAACAAACATGACAACTTTCTCATTCTTAGCCACTTCTCTTATCTTCTGAGCGTTCGCATACTTGATAAGGTATACAAACCGAGAGGACTCGATAACATTGTTTGTTATGAAATTTCTCAGACCATGTATGCCCTTGCCTTTTTCTTTAAGCTTTAAAATCTCGCTTATCCTATCGTCCGTGATCTTGTCGTCTATACCGAGTATAGTCAGTGCGTCACGGAACATCGTAAGCTTCGCCGAAGCCGCAGGCTTTCTCATGGAAGCAATGTTCTTTACGACAAAAAGCTCGTTGGTTATCCTCTGGCTGTCATTGAACAGCTTGTAGCCCGCCGTAAGCTCACACTCAACATCAACAGCAGAGCTTTTCATTATCTTCAAAAACTCCTTGATGTTATCAAACTTGCTGATAAGCGTTGTAAGAAGATCGTTTATCTCCTTGCCGTCAAGAAAATATGTGAGCATATATATCATTTTGGAGAAATACAAAAGGTCAGACGCATTCTTCTTTTCACTGTCAAGAATTTTCTCATCAAAATCCATGTCAGCCTTGCCAAGCTCCTTGATAACGTCACCGTTCATGTGGTCGGCGATATTTTCAAAATCATTCCTGAATTTGCCCCAAAGCTTTGCCGCTTCATCAGCATATATCCCCTCTTTTTCATCATCGGTCATTGAAAAACGCAGTTTGCGCACAAGAGCTTCGCCTGCGACAACGTCATTTCTGTAGTAGTTGCAGAAAAGCAGAAAATCCATAAGCTTGTACATCTTTGAGCGCACAGAGTCATATTGCTTGTCCTTAAATCTGAAGCCGTATTCGTCCAGCATTTTCTCACGAAGCTTTTTGATAGAAAAACCGAGATTTTTCTGAGATTTAAGCACAATGAAATCGTAATAAAGGCGTATGATATCATCAGCCTCATAGCCTTTCATCATATCAATAAGCAAGCTGATATTGACCTTGTTGCCCTGGATAAAGCCCTTATTTATAGAATCAAATCTCTCATCTACAAGATAGTTAAGGGTTTCTCTGCACTCTCTGTACACTTTTTTGCTATTGTCAATAAAGCTGTAAAGGTCATACTCTGAGTGTTCTGACAAGTCATGAAAAACGCACTGCCTTATCTGCCCCACAATTGCAAGCATATGATAAACACGCTTTTTGTAAGCTTCCGAAACTCTTGTATCCTTTGTCTTTGGCTCTTCAAGACCGAAATAGCCAAGACGCTTAGTTTTCAGCAGGTCATTGAACGTGCTAAAGCTTTTCTTGATATTACCCTTTATATTCTTGGAAAGATCGCTTTCATCAGGATCAGTGAAAACATCATAAGTATTTTTGGCAGAAAGATACCCCATAAAATCATCATAACTTTCAGAATCCTTTATACCAAGCATATTGTTCAGCGCATAAACGATATTCGTTACATACACCGCAAGTATCTTTTCGATATCCAGAATGTTGTAAATAAGCTGGATATGTATATTATCATCAAAAGTTTTGCCGAAAAAGCGCTTTTCAAGCTCCGATTTAAGCCCCAGCATATCCCATCTTACAGGCGAGCTTTCACCGCTTCTGTGAGTAGGGTTTGAAGTATTTATCTCCACTCCGCTCTCAAAGCCATGCTTGCTTGAAAAAGTGATGTTTACTTCGTTTACACCATGAAGCTCGATATTGCTGCTGCCCTTAGAGGAAAGCTGAGTTTGGTTGTAGTCATTATTATCCACCTTATCCACCTCATATTCAAGCACAGCAGAATTGCCCTTGCCGAAAGAGGTTATGTACATTTTATTTTCGCTGACAAGAATAGACTTCATTCCTGCCGCCTTGACGGAGGATTTTTTCTTCTCTGCCGCAGGTGCAGCAGCCTCTGCAGCAGGCATGGCAGCGATCGCAGGAGCAGCGTTATTATTTATCTCAGCCGCTTTGAGCTGTCTGGCTTTTTTCTGGGCCTCACGCAGCTCTCTAGGCTTCATTTTATTCTTTTTTGCCATAAATATCACTCCTTATATTAGTTATCCCTTAGCGCATTGAGCGTTAAGGGATTTTTTTATTTGTTGGTTTTGATGTTAAACTTTGCCAACTAGTGCAAATTCGCACCAGTGTAGTATCCCCAATCGGCACATACAACGTAATCGAGGAGTTTTAGACTAGTGCAAATTCGCACTAGTGTAGTAGCTTTAATAATGCAGCACTCCCTTATCTTTCGTTTTAGACTAGTGCAAATTTGCACCAGTGTAGTAGGATGGCTGGACTGTCAAGCCAGTGAGCATAGTTTTAGACTAGTGCAAATTCGCACCAGTGTAGTAGCCGATGACGAGTGTAAAACATGGTTAATAGTTTTAGACTAGCGCAAATTTGCACTAGTGTAGTAGGTCAAAGTTGACAAAATAATCAATGATATTCTGTGATAAAACACCAAACTTATCTTATCGACGCTTTAATACATATATATTATACCATTTTCAGACACAAATGTCAATAGAAAGTGGCTGTTTTACATAAAGCATTTTTATCACCTCCCGTCTGTTGTAATTTCACCTCATTCCCCAATCTCCTTGACAGCTGCGATAGCACAGTCAAGTACAGCTACAATGATAGCCTTAAGGATCGTCTTTCCCATTTTTATCACCTCCTGTCTGTTGTTATTTCATCTCATTCCCCTATCTCCTTGACAGCTGCGATAGCGCAGTCAAGTACGGCTATAAGGATAGTCGTAAGGATCGTCTTTCCCATTTTTATCACCTCCTGTCCTTTGTTCTGTATACATTATACCACCTTATCATCGTCAACAAAAGTGTAATTTTCAAAAACTTTTTTGTCTATGTTTTTGCACATTTATCACGTTTTTACGGCATTTATATCACAATTTCAACAAAATAATTTTCTATGATATTGACAAAAAGTACATTTGTGATATAATGGATACAAGAGGTGATAAAAATGAGCATGACCCCAAGCACATTTCTGCCCAAGCGTGAGGACGGCGTACCATATATCGCAGAGGTGCAATCCATACCCCTCTCACCCTCTGCATATTCCGTCATTATCAAGGACAAGTCCATATTTGAAACAAGCCTTTCCCCTAACGGCAGCGTATCAATGTCCTCATTTCTCACAAGTATATTTGATTCAGCATATATCGCATCATTAAAATACAAAAGTGAAAAATATAATGGTATCCCACTTCTGAACGCATTCGTAAAATGGCAGATCGAGGAGATCGATGACAGCCTTGATGATAAAAGCAAGGAGATAATAAAAAGCTATCTTATCTCAAAGCTCTCTGCAAAATACGAAAAGACCAAGACCGAAAATGCAGTGCGAGTAAGGCTCAGCATATGCCGTGACCTTTACGATACACTGAGCAGTGATGACCTTTATTATGAAAACAAAGTGTACAGCTCGACCCTAAGAAGATTTCTGAAAGCCGTGTATGAGGACTATGCCCTGCTGTCAGATTGCGAACGTGAAAGGCTCATTTTCGCCGACAATATCATAAAAATAAATGAAGTCATCAAACAAAACGGCAGCAGATATTACAGCTTCATTTACGCATATTCTAATATGTACAGCCGTGAAAAGCGCCGCATAAGGCTTATCCCCTACCGTATCGTCAGCGACGAATATAAGATGTATAATTATCTTGTCTGCCTGTCCGACGAAAAAAGCGCAGGCAAAGAGTTCAAAGCCGACAGCTATCGCATAAGCAGATTGAGCGGACTAAGCATCGCAGAAAAGCTCAGCCAAAAGGAATACTCCTCCGTCACCGAATACGAACGGCTGAAAGAGGGTCACGTCAAGTCCGTGAAGCACCTACTCAGCGACCCACGTTTTGGCAGTGATGAGAGCGATATCTCCAAAGTGTACCTCACCGAAAAAGGCGTTGAAATGTTCGGCAAAATACTCTATCAGCGCCCCATACTAAAAGGCAATGAAAAGCCCAAGCCCAACGCTGTCAACGAGTTCATCTCCCCGCCTATCCAAGTCAAATACTATTTCAATAAGTTCGGCAAAGACGGCGTTATCCTATCCCCAAGCGACTCGTTTGAAGAAATGAGAACACTGTATGTCGAGGGGGCTGAGGCGTATAACCGAGAAGTTGAGATGTGAGAATATAAATGAAAATTATAGCAAAAAACGCCCCTATACAGAAATATACTCATGATATCATAAATAGTCAGGCTCATGAGAAAAGTTAATATATGGAGTTTATCTTTGTAAAATAAACCGACCCCATTCGCTAGACTTTTTGACCTAGCGAATGGGGTCGGTTCAAATATCAATATCATTAACTAAAAAAAATCAAGACATAAACGCAAGCATAATATGCGGATCACTTTACTTTTCTGCCGTAAACCTTGCCCACTCATATTCCGCTGTAAGCGGAACTGTGCCGTCAAAGGCTTTCAGCCAGCTGTCAACGCCAATGCCGTTCCACGCATTCATCATTATTTTACCAGGCGTAACAGGCAGATTTTCAGTAGCCTTGTATGCTTCCTTTCCGTCAACATACCAAGTTATGCTGTCCTCTTTCCACTCAAATGCGTAAGTGTGAAAATCCTCAGAAGCGTCAAATCCAAGATCATACATATATTCGTGCTTGCCAACACCATTGGTGTAGTAATTGAACTGCACCTTTGTTGTGTCCTTGCCAAGGACTTCAACATCTATTTCGTCCCAAGGATTATCCTCCGACGGACCTGTGTATGTAAAGAACGATGATACAACGCCGTCATTCTTTATGGCTTTCATTGAAACCTCATAAAGTCCATAGCCATAGTTTTCCTTTGAACGATACTCGCCGCCTCTGTACGCTTCGGAATCGCCCATACTGTCAATGGTAAGCTGCATTTTTCCGTCATTGAAAGTTACGTTATCTTCGCTCCACGAACAGTTGAACGGATCACCATTTGACCAGCCTGCTGAAATGGAAAAATCATTTGACGCACCCTTGCTGAAATCTGCCTCAACCGTGTATGGAGAATTGCTTTCCGTTTCCGCCTTGCTGCTGACATCTTGCGAAGAACTGCTGTCAGATGAAGCACCGCAGCCACCCATAGACATAACTATCATTGTGAGAATCGACATAGCCAAAACTTTTTTCATTTTTCATTACCTCCGAATAAATATCAGAATTTTATCTTCTATAAGTATTATAATTCAACAGATGTGATATTTATATCATAAAAGTAATGCAAATGTTATAATATTAATATCAACTTATATTTTCGATCTGCTTGTGCTATGCTTGTTCCAGTTTGCACGGAAAAACTGATCTCTATACTGTTTCGGCGTAAGTCCTGTCTGTTTCTTAAAGCAGGCAATAAAATGGCTGTGCGAGCTGAAAGCAAGATAATTGGCTATATCAAGCGGACTATATTCAGAATATCTCAGCATATTTTCAGCCGCTTGTATCCTTTTTGACATAATGAAATCAGAGATCTTTACGCCAACTTCCTCTCTGAAAAGCTTTGAAAGATACTGAGGCGTTATGTTTAGTTCATCAGCTATCTGATTGACGGTCACGCCCTTGTAAATATTATCGAAAATGCAGTCAAAACACATAAGGATATGCTTTGAGTAAACGTTCTGTGACGCAGCCTTTTTCATTTGCTTTGTATAATAAACGATGACTTCTTTGTGTACAGCCATAACGCTTTCTTCATTGCGACACTCATCACATTTATTAATGTATATATCGCTTATGGTATATGCAGTTTCCGGGTCAAGTCCACCCTCGATGCAAAACCTGCACAGCATAGCTATGGTTATGACAAGATGATACTTGACGTTTCTAAGTTCGTCTTTGCTGAGTCTGCCCTTTCCGTTTGTATCCAGCGGCGTATACAAACGTTTGACCGTTTCAAGGTCGCCCTCCCGCACCGCAGAATAGAATTCCAGTTCCGTTTCATATGGTGAATGATGATAGTCATTTTCCTTTTGCATAAACTGCCGCTTAGACAATTCTCTGTTTATTTCCATAGCTTTCACCCCCTGCTTTTTAGCTTATTATATCATATTTACAGACACAAGTAAAGCCTCATATTTATAGAAAAAGGACGGCAAATCACCCTGCCGCCCTTTTTTTCTGATAATTAGATATTATTTAGCCTCTTTCATTGAAGTCATAGCCTCGTCGATAAGATAATCTATAGCCTTTTCATTTTCCTGAACGACCTGTGACCAGCTCTTTGACTCCTGCGGATTCATTGTTCCTCTTATTGCAGTATCGCAAATAGAGTTAAGATCGGCAGATACACCCTGTTCAAAGTCAAATACAGGATTCTGTGCAGACAGATCATAGATAGTTTCTCTCATTTCAAGCATCTCATCTGTCCAGCCGTAATCGTCCTTGTACTGATCGAGGGTTATCTGATGTGCAGCCTCGTCAAGCTCTGCATAACGGCAGCATTCAAGAAAAGCTGCCACGCCCTCAGGATTTTGAGCGTTCTTTACAATGCTAAAGCCGTGTACTCTTGAAGGGATATACTGTTTATCACTATCAGCTGAGCAAGGAACAGGAACGAACATTACCTCACCCTTTGATACATCGCCATAGTTTACAGTTGTTGACGGAGCATTCTCAAGTGCCCAAAGTCCGATAGGATAGAAAAGCGTCAGACCTGTTGCCATTCCGCTTCCCTCTGCGTCGCCTCTGAGTTTCCAGTTATTCTCGTGCTTTGGATAAACAACATTGTTCTTCTGCAGCTCATACATCATATTCTGAGCCTTTGCTATCATAGGGTCAGAAATATTGTTTACAAGCTTGCCGTCTGTGATACCGATGAGCGGCACACCTGAAGACTGCTGCAAAGCCTTTTCATAATACCAGCCGTCGAGAGCGTATTTATCGCTTTCAGCGTCAGTAAAATCAAGACACATTTCTGTGAATGTATCCCAGTTCCACTTGCCTTCTTTGAAAAGCTCAGCAGGATCGTCATAGCCGTTATCTTCCATTGTCTGCTTGTTGTATACAAAAACATATGCAGGGTCTGTTCTGATAACGCTCACATAATGCTTATCGCCAAGCATAAACTGATCTGTCGCACCCTTTATGTCTGTCCAAAGAGGCTTTGAAAGATCGATATAATCGTCAATAGGCTCTATCATTGACTTTATAGCACCCTTAGGGAAAACGTCCATATCATCAGCACCGATGAAATCAGGTGAATCATTTGACATTACAAGTGCCGCAAGATCGTCAAACTTAGTTTCCCAAGTGGTCTGCACCCAGTTTATCTTACCATTATACTTTGTCTTGAACAAAGCAAGGTCAGCGCCTATCTCCTTGTCCTCTGCCTCAGTAGGGTTGATATCCCAATGTGAAAACCACTTTATTTCGTTGCTTTTGAGATCTCTCACATCTTTCATATCATCAGCAAGTCTTTGAACTATCTGCTGCTGATCTTCCTTAAGCTTTTTGTCAACTACCTTGCTTGATGAATCACTTGAACTTCCGCAAGATGCAAATGCTGAAAGTGAGCAAACTGCAAGGGCAAATGTCAAAACTCTTTTTGCATTATTCATAGCCATACCTCCGAATATTACTTTCTTCTCTTTGCAACGATCACTGCTGTGCCTGCAAGAGCGATAACTGCAAGTGCTCCGCCAACAGCCGCACCTGTTTCTGCTGCCTTAGATGTATTGTCAGATGCTTTTGAAGACGTAGCCGCTGCTGCAGAAGTCTTGCCTGCATCCGCTTTAGATGAAGAAACGTCTTTCTTTGACGTATCAGCCTTTGAGCTTGAAGCATCAGACTTTGGATCTGCCTTTGAAGCATCTGTTTTTGACTCTCCGCCCTCAGCAGATGCAACACCGAAATCAAGCGTCATTGAAAGTGTGCCGCCGTTGAAAGCGCCTTCCTTCTCCCAGCCTGCGACCTCAGGACGAGATTTCTTTGTTACCTCGCCTGTTTCCTCATCGACCTCTTCAGTTGGTCTGATATGTATTCTTATTCCACCCTCTGGGTCCTCGTCCAATGAAGTGATAGAATTGATCGAATCAAAAACCGTTGTTGTGCCGTCCTCGGCAACGAACTTTGCGTCAGATATCTTAACGTCCACAGGATAAACACCATCAGGAAGATTTGCCACCATAACGCCCATATCTCCAAGAGTTCCCTTGCCTGACATTGTCTTGTCGGTGACAACTTTGCTTATCTTATATTCAACAGTTATCTTGCCAAAATCATCAATGCCTACCCAGTCGCCCTGATTCCAGGTCCAGTCCTGACCCATATAAAAGCCCATTGCTCCGATAGAGTAATATGAGTCATTCATTTTTGAGTCCTCCTCTGACGGGTGAACAACATCGCCAAGCTTTGCTGCCGAAACAGAAACTGACATCATTGTTGCTGCGAGAACCGCTGCTGAAAGACCTGCTACAAGTTTTTTGATCTTCATAACCTTTTCCTCCTGAAATCGGATATGCAGACATTCTGCATATCCTGAGATTTATATATCATAATACTCTATGCATATCCCGCCCGGCGTTCATTCTTATCTATATAATGCTGCCAGATCATTCTATGCATTTTATTAACTGTATTATTTTGCAACAATCTTATTGAA
>OGFM01002126.1_pt1 | contig 10614 bp, 5 predicted proteins | sample 1570871 | NCBI WGS metagenome assembly OGFM01 (sample SAMEA2581957, study PRJEB24529) | metagenome | biome: Human gut stool | place: China | collected 2011
AAATATCAGTGAGAAAATTCTACATAAAACAAAAATCAATTTAGCAGTAAATTACCCGTAAAATCATAAAGTTTTCAAAAAAATTCCCATCTTTTTATTGAGAGTAAACAAAGAGAGTAAAAAAAATGAGAAAGGAGACATACATAAATTTATACAGTTTAAGATGAGAACAACAGGTAGGATTTGACACGGAACAGGAGATTTTCAATAGGAAGAAATGGAGGAAAAAGATGAAATATTTTGAGTTTATTGATGAAATGGCAAAAAGAGTAAAAATGTGCTTTGATAAGGAGGTATCAGTAGAAGTTCACAAGGTCGTAAAAAATAATTCGATGGAATATGACTCGCTTATAATTAATGAGCCGGGGAGAAATGTTACTCCTAATTTTTATTTGCAGGGCATGTACAGCAGATATGTTGACGGTATCGGATTAGACAGTCTCGTGTCAGATATAGTACAAAAATATGAAAGTGCATATGACAGTGAAAAATATGAAAATTTGTCATTAGATTATGCTGACTGTCAGGAGAAAATAGTAATGAGGCTTATATCGTTTGAAAAGAATAAAAAGATGCTTGAGGAGACGCCGTATATCCCTTTTCTTGATATGGCAGTAGTATTTTATTTTCTGGCAGATAATGATCAGAATGGTATTGCATCCATAAGAATAACAAATGAAATTATGAATGATTGGAAAACGGATGTTAAGGAACTATATACTCTTGCTTCGGATAATTCAAAAAGAATTTTTGAAGAAAAAGTTATGCCGATGAGCAAAATGTTTGAAGAGTTTAATATTGATATCAGTAAAATACGTTCTGAAGAAGCTAATCGAATTTATGAAGAACGCAGTGAACCGTATGTTGTTACAAACAATATAGGTATAAATGGGGCAAGCGTAATATTATATCCTGATATGCTGAGGGAGATAGCGGCAAAATTAGGCGGAGACTTTTATGTTCTTCCGAGCAGCATTCATGAGGTTCTTGTAGTATCGGCAAGTGAAGATGTCGATGAAAAGAGCCTAAAAAAGATGGTGGAAGATATTAACAGGAATTATCTTCTGCCGGATGAATATTTGTCAGACAATGTGTACAAATACAATTTAATATACAATTCATTGGAGATGATAGCATAATAACCAGAGAAAACAAAAAGGAGAAAAATATGGAGAGAATAAAAAAGATAATAAAGAATCTGTTTTTTGCCGTTATGTTGCTGGCGATAACAATATCAGACGGTTCATTTGCAAACATAAAAAAGGTAAAGGCTGCCGAAACGCAGACTCATCAATATCTTGTAGTTATAAACAAGCCACATGTACTGCAAGGGGGACTGGAGGGACTGATTGACGGTCTGGCATCAAGCAACAGTGGGATAAAAAAGATTGATGACAGTTCGTATCTGCAGGTGGATATGTTGAGTACAACAGATTTTGCGGCACAATATAAGTCAATTGTCGGTGCTATAGACAGTTCAACTGTATACAGAAATGGTTATCATATAAAATCAAGTGTGGCATGTGGACCGGGTATTACAAGCAGAGCAGAAGAAGTGCCGCTTGATACTGCAAAAAGCATGATATTTGGTGATAGCAGCAGTCATAGAGCACTTTTTATCAGATGGGAATGTGACCATATAACTGATTCATCAAAGTGGGCATTGACATCGGCTGCCACATGTCAGCATGGAAATGAGTATGCTTGTTTGACATGTGGTGCGACAAAATCGGAGACTTATAAGATAGCACATGACTATTCGATTAGATATAATGCGGCTACATGTGCTGAGTTGGTTGTTTATAAGTGTACAATGTGCAACAGTACAATAACTACAGGAGAATACGGTGCACATAACTGGGCTGAAAAAAAGGCTGCGACATGTACCAGCCGCAGGATTTTATATTGTAAAACATGTGGGAACACAAAAGAGGATGGAGATGTGACAGCACATAAATATGTTTCGGATAAAGTTGTTGCACCTACAGCGGTTTCAAAGGGGTATACGAGACATTCATGTGTATGCGGTGCGTATTATGATGATAAATTTACATATAAGATTGAGTATGATGCTAATGGTGGTGTTGGGAATATAGGAAGCCAGATCGTAAATTATGATTCAAATGAAGTTTTAAAACAGAATACCTTTGCAAAAGAAGGTTGTTATTTTACAGGCTGGAATACAAAAGAAGACGGAACGGGAACAAGTTATAAAGACGGACAGGCAGTAAAAAATATCTCAACATCGACAGTGAGATTATATGCACAATGGAAAAAGTGTAAGTACATTGTTACATGTGTTGACTGTTATGAAGACGGAAGTGTAATTGACAGTATCAATAATAACAAAACAATGGAGGTTGAAAGCGGTGAGATGGTTTCAGGTGAAAATTTTGGAAAAGATGCTGCATTAGGTGCATATTATCCGGGATTACGTTATTTATACAGTGATGCTGCTATAACCGTTTCGGGGGCTGTTAGTGTAAAGAGATATTTTAAAAATTTTAAAAAATACGGATTGACGGAAGCCGTAATCGCAGGAGATACGTTGGAAAAAGTGTCGGGAAAATCAGAGGATATAATAATTCCTGATGAAATCAAAGTAATAGGGGAAGGAGCTTTTGAGGGAAATACTGATGTTAAAACAGTAGAAATAAAAAACGGAACCTTGACAAAAATAGGAGATAAAGCATTTGAAAACTGTACAGGTTTGAAAAAGATAATTCTGCCATATTCGGTAAAAAGTATTGGAAAGGACGCTTTTAAAGGTTGCACTTCTTTGGAGATGATAGAAATTAAAAATCCGGAATGCAAAATTGATGAGTCATATGACACAATTCCGGAAAAGACGAAAATAAGAGGGTTTTCAGGGTCTTCGGCTCAGACATATTCAAAGAAAAATCATAAAGCTTTTGAGAATATAACAATTATTTATGATGATTTCTTTTGTGATGAGATATATCTGAACAAGTTCTCAATACCGGATGATGTTGAGACAATAGGTGACAATGCATTCAAAGAATGTGGCAATCTGAAGGAAATAAATCTCGGAAAGATAAAATCAATAGGAAAAAGTGCATTTGAGAACTGTGTATCGTTAGAGTATGGTAGGGATTTTTCAAAAAAACAGACAGGAGTCTTAATAATACCTGCTTCAGTGAAAAAAATCGGAGAGAGAGCCTTTTTTAATGATAAAAAGATAGCTCAAATGAAATTTGAGGGAAAGGATACAAATATTGAAGATAAGACGGCAATAGATGAAAATACTTTTATAGGATGCTATGCGGGAAGTCCGGTATATGATTTTGCAAAAGAAAACGGATATAAAATTGTTTTACTTGTCGGATTTGATGATGAAACAAAATTAGAGATAACAGGAGATTATAAGAACAATACTGAGATAAAAGCAGTCATAATCGGAGATGAGATAAATAAGATAGGCGAGTTTGCATTTGCAGGCTGCACAGGATTAGAGTATGTAGGAATTACGTCAGAAAATAGCATAATAAAAGAAATAAAAATAGGCAATTCGGCATTTTTAAACTGCAGTATGCTTGAAAAGTTTGAATGCGATGAAAATATTGAAATTTCTGTGATTGAAGATAATTCGTTTTCAGGTTGTGACAATCTAAAAGAACTTGTCATCGGTAATCCTAATTGTGTTATATCAGATAAGGAAAAGACAATCAGTGATAACACTGAGATAAAAGGATGGAGCAATTCAACGGTAAGAACATATTGTGAGAAAAATAATAAGAAGTTTGGTCAGATAGGTATTTCATATATTATAGGTTTTAATAAACAAGGTGGAGCTGGAGGTGAAGAATTAATATATGCGTATCCGGGAATGAATATGCCGGCTGTAATTTCACCTGAAAAGGCAGGGTATGTCTTTAAGGGATATTATAACGGAGACAGGCAGTATTATAATGCATCAGGAGAGTTTGTTTTAGGGGAAGAATTAAAAACAGAAGAGGATATGATTGGTGACAAAGCTCTTGAAGCAGTATGGAGTGCAGAAAAATACAATGTTTTATTTGATGCAAACGGGGCAAAAGGAAATATGAGTATGTTAAAAGATGTTGAGTATGACAGCGAATTTTTGGCACCGGACAGTGAGTTTATGATGGAGGGATATCATTTTACCGGATGGAGTGTCTCAGAAAATGGACAGGCTGGCATTTACAAAGCCGGAGATAAAATAAAAAATCTCACTCAGAATGGAGGACAGACTGTAAAACTTTATGCACAGTGGGATGAAAATTCTTATAGTATAGAATATAATTTGAACGGCGGTGTAGGAAAAATACCTGAAAGTGTATCTGTATTATATAATGACAATTACATTATACCTGAAAATCAGGGAACAAAGGAATATTATGTATTTGCGGGATGGAATACAAGATATGACGGAAGAGGAGAAAGTTTTAGTGCAGGGCAGCATGTAAAACAGCTTTCTGAAATACAGGATGAAAAGATAATACTTTATGCACAGTGGAAACCTGTTATGTATAATATTTATTTAAATCCTGACGGCGGAGAATTATCATACAGTGAAAATTCATTGCAGTATAATTGCGAAACGGAAGATTTTGAAATAAAAGAACCAAAGAAACATGGGTACGAATTTATCGGATGGAGTGAAGCTGGTAGTGATAAATTAAGTAAAAAGGTCATAATAAAGAAAGGCTCACACGGTGATATAAAATTAAATGCCAACTATAAACCGGCAGAATACAGTGTCAAATTTGAGACAAACGGAGGTGCTTTTAAAGACAATTCTAAAGTGGTAAAAACATATAAATTTGGAGATAATATCAACCTGCCTACAGATGTAGAAAGACAGAATTATATTTTTAAGGGCTGGAGTATATATCAAAATTCAAATAATGCAGATGTTACAAGAATTATTTCAAGTGATACGGGAGACAAGATTTTTTATGCTGTATGGGTTCCGGCAAGTTATAATATTACTTATGTAACAGATGGCGGAAGTATAGAAGATGCACAAAAAGCAACAGCGTATTTATACGGAACAGGTACAAGACTTCCGGAGAAAGTAACAAAAAAGGGATATAGTTTTGCGGGCTGGTATCAGAATGAGAAGTGCACAGGGCAAATGGTAACGACAATTACTGCAAGTGATACCGGGGATAAGAAGTTTTATGCAAAATGGCTGCCTGATGAAAAAAATGATTTTAACACACCTGCACCGACTGAAAGCAGCCAACCGGAGCAGAGTATGACACCATTGGAGAGTAATAATCCACAGGAAAGCTTAGCACCGGATATGGATAATGAGCAAGGAGGGACAATATCGCCAAGTCCTACAGTAAGCAATGAACCGGTGCCTAGTCAGGAACCCGGACAATCAACAAAGGAACCGTTTGACATAACAACATCCAGACCACATCAATCGCAGGGGACAGGTAAAGGAGAGAATAAAAATAATAGCACAAATAAATCCAAGAGTATTTTTAAGTACAGTAACTACAATAAGAAAAGAAAAACAGTTACACTAAAGAGAGTACGCAATAAAAAGATTAAAAAAGCTGTAGTTCCTGCTACTGTAAAATACAAGGGCACAAAATATAAAATTACGGTTATTTCTTCAGGCGCATTTAAAAACTGTAAAAAAATCAAAAATGTTACTATAGGAAAAAATGTAAAATTAATAGGCAAAAATTGTTTCCAAAATTGCCATAAATTGAAAAAGATAACCGTAAAATCAAAGATTTTGCGAAAGACAGGTAAAAACTCATTAAAGAAAACAAACAGAAAACTTAAAATAGTATGTAATAAGAAAAAAATAAAGAAATACAGAAAAATATTTAAAAATAAGGGAAATAAAACATACAGAGTAATAAAAAAATAATAAATTGGGATAATAAAAAAACGCACTCGAAGAGATTCGAACCCTCGACACACAGCTCCGGAGGCTGTTGCTCTATCCACTGAGCTACGAGTGCGTATAAATACAATTCATTATTCTAGCATACCGCATTGTTATTGTAAAGTGATTAGCGATGATTTGGTCAGCATTTGGTCATATATAATTGTTTGAGGGGTACGGTTAATGCATGGGGTGTGGCTGACAATTATTCAGCTAACTTTACAATAACTTTGTGTTGTGCTAAAATTATACTTTATGAAATGTAGGCATAAAGTTGTAAATTAGAAAAGAGAATTTTATGATTAAGTATAGAAAAATGATTGTTTTTTTTATCATAGGTGTACTGTTGATTGGAAGCGGTGCCATATATACGATATTGTCTGCTATGGGAACGGATGTACAAGAAGATGTGTCAGACAAAACTAAAACATCTGTAAAAAAAACACGGCAGGATGTGTCAGAGACTGATGTAAATGAACAGATAGAAAGCCTTATAAGTGAGTATTTAAATGCTAAACTTGCAGATGATATTTCTGCAATAAATACATATGTAAATGACTCTGAATATATTGACGAAAAAAAGAACCACCATGAGACTTCTCCACACAGAGAGTCTTACGTAATTCACCATTCTCGCACAAAGTCATCTTCACATTGCTAGTAATAGAAATTGGAGTTCTGTCTATAGTCTTCTTTAGTACCTCCCATGCGGGCCAAGAAAGCGATTCATTTTCTGTAAAGAGAGCCAAACGAATAGCTTTGCCAGCTTTCACTAATTCTTTGTTATTTTTCTTGTCGAACAGCGAAACTATATCACCATTTTCGTCTAGCATCAATTTATAAAATGAATTTTCAATGTTCGTGGCTTCAGTAATAGCCATTTCTTTTTCACTTCCTGCAAGACGCACATCATAAACCACATACCCCACAGCGGGAACAGTGGCTTCCACCAATAGCTGTACGTTTCCATCAGTATATGAAACTAGCTGTGAATTCACCTTTTTACCTTGTTCATCGTACACAGTCACCTCTTTTGGGAAATGGGGAGCCTCTATCTCTATACTCACGATATCGGTAGTCTCAAAACCAGAAGCATTATAGAACACTATAGGAACCCCCTTAACTTGAGTGTCAAGATTGTTTGCCACGCTTTTCACAGCATGAGTGAGAATACCGGAAAATTGTTTCAATGAAAGTAACTCATCATTCCAAGAAAATTCATAAGCACGAGGAATGCTAGTGCCTGTTAAGTCATCATGAAACTGATGGAAAATAAAGCGTTGCCAAGATTCCGTCAGGCTCTTTCCTGGATATTCCGCAGTTCCAAGCAAGGCAGCAGCCACAGAAGCTCGCTCTGCAGCATCTCCTAAAAGTTCATTTTGACGGTTATAAAGTTTCATGGCAGCCTGTGAAGTATAACAACCTGTACCATGAACATCCATCAACAGTTCACCATCGAATACCGGAAGTTCAGGGTGGATATCATATGGCTGATATGATTTGAACAGTTGGTCACTCGTAGCACTGATAATTTCTAACGATCCTTCTCCCTTAATACCCTTTTCCACAGAAGCAACAGAAGCAATAGTGGGAGAACCACCCATATCACCTGTTCCGTAATAGCGGTAAACTGTATTTAATGGAGTACGTTTGGAATAGTCTAATAGTGTCTTATTGTTGGAAAGGTCCTCATTATTCCAGCGGTGACCATAATAATATCCATGGGCTAACATAATGGAAGCACCATCTATACCTTTCCACAAACCTATGGTGAAAGGATGCTTGCTTTCACCATAGAAAGGATTCATACGCCAATCTAGTTTCTGTGAAGAGAAACCTATCAACCCACAATGAGAAGCTACAGTAGGAAGTGTCCAGCCAAAACCAAAACAGTCGGGCAAAAAGATATCGGAACTTTCTATGCCTAACTCTTTACGATAAAATTCCTGCCCCAACATAATATTACGAATAAATGACTCAGTAGAAGGAACCAAGGTATCGGTTGCATCCCAACTAGCTCCGCTCACATGCCAGCGTCCTGCTTTCACAAAGGCCTTCATCAATTCGTATTCACGAGGATAATACTCCTTCATCCAAGCGTATTTTACCCCACCTTCAAAATTAAAAATATAGTTGGGATATCGATTCAAAAGAAATAGATTTTGGTTCAAAGTGTTCCAAATATACTCTTTGATAGTAGTTTGAATGTCCCAGTTCCATTGCGTGTCCAAGTGTGCATCTGCCACCGCATACACCTTCGCTTTCTTCGCTATCATGGTTTGAGCTGACAATTGTCCGCCTATAACAACTGACAACACAGTTCCTGCTATCAAACAGATTCTCTTAGCCAGTATTCGCTTTATTTTCATAGTTATATATATAATTAATCAAAAACAAATGAAATTATCAGCAAGTACAATGCGGATAGCAATAATCCAATTAATGTACTACATTTCTTCATTAACCCTCTTTTGTCAGAAGCGTTCACGAGACTACACAATCACCCCACAGGGGAATTTCACTATTTTTTATAGTCAATCCATACTTTCATGCTACCAGCCTCCATATTATCCCATGCGTAGTAAGGAATTAGGGTAAATGTCTTTTTCCCATCTTTGGCAGTAATTTGCTGAACACCATTCAAAAGATTCACATTAAAATCAGTCTTAAATGATGTCTTTGGAGAAATATAGATCCCTTCAATTGTGTCTTTGTTTTGAGCATCCTCAATACAATACACCAATGGACCACGCTGAATAGCACGCTTTCCTATATTCTGCTTCACCCTGACATCAGATTTCACAACTTCTACTGGCATATCAAAATCCAATTCTATATTATCGCCTGAGTTCCAATCGGCTATCACTACATATCCCTTATCAATCCTCAGTTTTTTAACTTTCTTTCCATTAATGAATAAATTATATTTTTTACACCATCCTGGGATACGCAAACGCAACTCCTTATTGATTTCTTCATCTGCATTGATCGTAAATTTAATTCTTCCATTCCAAGGATATTTCGTTTCTTCTTTCATAGTTACTTGGACTCCATCCACATTTACTTCTGCCACATTGCCAATATAGAGATTCACCCAAATAGCATTATCAGAAATACCGTAAATATAGTTACCAATGGAAGGGAGAAAGCGTGATAATTGACTCGGACAACAAGCACAACCGTACCATGGAAGACGATGATGGTCTCCCTTAGATTCAAGAGGATTCACATAAAAGAAACGATCACCATTGAGAGAAATACCAGCTAATGCACCATTATACATGGAACGTTCCAATACATCAATATATTTAGAATCACCAGTGAACTGATTCATACGATGATTCCACAATACCATACCAACCGACGCACAAGTTTCGCAATAAGCTTCTAAATTAGGAAGATCATAGTCCTCAGTAAAACCTTCGTTGTGACGTGATGAACCTATACCACCCGTTATATACATATTCCGTTCCACAACGTCAGTCCATAATCTATTAAGCGCATCAATATATTGAGGATTGTGTTTTATTGCAGCTACATCAGCCATACCACAATATAGGTACATACAACGTACAGCATGACCACCAATACTTTCCATTTCCGAAACAGGAACTTCATCTTGATAATACGATTTATCCCAATTACTATTATCCCCCTTAGTACCATAACCATGCCCGCGTTGTTCCAATAGCCAATTAGCGAAATCCACGTATTTGGATTCCCCCGTTGTTTGCGCCAATTTTACAAGGGCTAATTCTATTTCTTCATGTCCAGGCACCCAATGGCGTTTATCTGGCCCGAAAAGTGTCATCATGTGGTCCACCATATGTGTAGACACATTCAATAACGTGCGTTTTCCCGTAGCTTTATAATATGCCACAGCTGCTTCAATCATATGACCTGCACAATACATTTCATGCTTGTCCATATTTGTCCAACGTTTATCCAACCCTGTAAGGGTATAAAAAGTGTTGATATATCCATCTGGAAGTTGGGCTGCAGCCATTTTGTTTATCCATTCATCTGCCTTTTTCTCCAGTTCTGGATTAGGATTATTGATTAGCGAGTAGGCAATGCCTTCCAAAGCTTTATAAACATCCGAATCATCATAAAAAATACCTGAATGCTTTCCTGAATTTTTTGCTGCATTCTCAAAGTTTCGTATCCGCCCAGTTTTATTTTCTATTTGATCTATACAAACAGGTAGTGTATTAGTGACATGCTTTTTCAGGCGAGGAGACCAAAAATCATCCTGTATACGAACTTGAGAAAAATCCACCTGATTAATCATTTTTGTTTGCGCAAAAAGTGTTGTGTCACCACCTGTATAGCATATTAATGCCATACCACAAACAAAAATTGTTTTAGTAACTTGTTTCATCTTTATAAGATTTAATATTTATTGTTTTTCAAATTAGAATCCTGCATACTCAAACCAAGAGAATGTCGCTTTTCGTTTACTTACTTCTCCATTACTGGAAGCATACATACCTACATACGGACCGATAAAACCACGAGCTACATTCGTGCTACAAACAGTTGCATCCATTTCTTCACAGAGCGCACGCATATTCTCATTTGTTTCACCATAGTAAAAAGCATATTTCAACCCATCACCCTGAATAGAAAGAATGACATTGTCTGCTCTATACGGAACATGAGCTAATATGGCTTCTTTCCCATTTTTCACTTGAATCAACCTCAGTTCACGAGGAGTATCT
>OGFM01002136.1_pt1 | contig 10556 bp, 10 predicted proteins | sample 1570871 | NCBI WGS metagenome assembly OGFM01 (sample SAMEA2581957, study PRJEB24529) | metagenome | biome: Human gut stool | place: China | collected 2011
GAACCCTCCCGTTGTAAGAGCAGGCACTATGATAGGTCTTGTATTTGCTGCCGATTTGTTCAAGCGAGAGGCTGATTCTCTGAATTCAATAGGACTTTCGCTTATTTTATTGCTCGTATTTAATCCGTATATGAGTACCTCTTTAAGCCTGTGGCTGTCGCTTGCCGCTACGCTCGGTATGATGTACTTCTTAAAGCCGCTGTCACGGGCACTCGACAGACTGATAGCTAATGTAAAGCAAAATATCTTTACAACGGCGTATAAATCCGTATCGTCTCTCATAGCTGTGAGCTTAGCGGTAACGGCAGCATCATTGCCTGTCTTTGCCGTCAGCCTGCCGACCGTCTCAACAGTATCCGTGCTTTCAAATCTGCTTATGGTTACCGTTGGCTCCGTTTGTATGACAAGCGGCGGACTCGGGGCACTTTTTATGCTCATAAAGCTTGATATTATAGGAAAACCGCTTGTTTTGCTATCGGGAATTACGGCGAAATATCTCACGGAAACAGCTGTTAAAATATCGGAATTTCACCACGCTTTGCTACCGATAGACTCGATTTTCACAAGAATCAGTATCGCCGCAGCGCTTATTGTTTTTGCAGTCGTTTTGCTGCTCGGATACAAAAACAAAACGGTTGTAAAGCGAATTGCCATTACACTTTTCTGTATGATATTTTTATCCGCAGCCGTAGTTTCAACGGTGCAAAACAATAAACTGTGCATTGCTGCCGTGTCGGTGGGCGACGGATCTGCCGTTGTTATGAAGTACAAATATAAAACTTATGTCGTAGGCTGCGGCGGTAACTACTTTTCAGGCTCGGCGGTTTGTGATATAATAAATACATTGGGAAGCTCGAATATAGATTATATCATTTTACCTGAGGACAGCGAGAAAAGCCTTTCCGGTGTGAGACGCGTAAAGGAGACATACCGGATATCGTCGGCGGTTACGGCAACCGACCGCATAAAAGACGGCTTTTCCTTTGATTCCGGTGTTTCTTTGAACGGAAATTCTGTGGAAATTACCGACGGTAAGCTTAAAATCACCGTACAGGACAGCCGAGTTTATGTTTTCTTTGGTGACTCTTTATCGGAAATAACATTCGGCGACGTCAATGACGGCTCGGATGCGGGGCTTTTAATTTGCCGCGGGATTACAGGATACGAAAAATCCGATATAATACTTGTTTCAACCGATAAAACCGATATAGGGGATTTACCGTCACAAAAGGTTATATTGACTTCACAAAACGGGACGGTGCTTTTTACCTTGTCCCATAACGGAAAAATGACATACCGGAGGATGGCATAATGCCGAGTCTTGACACAAAACAGCTCAAAGCGCAGCTGAAAGAAGAAAAATTTGAGCGTTCATATTTAATATACGGAGAAGAGGATTATTTAAAGCATTATTATTCGGAGCTTATAGCCTCAAAATGCGTTGCGTCGGGTATGGAGGGCTTTAACTTAAAGCGATTCGATTATTCGCAGGGCAGTACCTTTGAAGAAGTGCGTGCCTGCGTTGTAGCTAAGGATTACCCCTTGGATTCAATATATTCATCGGATAAAAGCGCATTTGAATCGTTTCTCAAGGAGCTTCCCGACAGTACCGTGATAATATTTTTACAAGACACGGTGAGCGTAGATGCAAAACGTAACGCAAAATATAAAAGCATCATTGCGCAGTTTCAAAAATACGGAGCGGAGATATGCTTTGACAGGCTCGATGTTACGTCACTTACAAAAATTATAATGTCGGGTGCCGCAAAGCGCGGCTGCAATATAGACCGTGAGACGGCGGCATATCTTATAGAGACAAGCGGAAACGACCTTACGATTCTGCAAAACGAGACCGATAAGCTGTGCAATTTCAAAAACGGGGATCAGATAACAAAAACGGACATTGACGAGGTGTGCGTAAAATCACTTGAAGCAAGCGTGTTTGACCTGTCAAGGGCTGTAACGAAAAACGACGGCAAAAAGGCGTTTTCGGTTCTTCATAAGCTGTTTGCGGAAAAGGAAAAGCCGGAGCTGATTTTAGGCACTATGATAATGGCGTTCGTCGATATGTACCGCGCCAAGGTTGCCGTGTCATCGGGAGAAAAAGCGAATTTTGCCGCAAGCTGTTACAATTACCGCGGCAGGGAATTCAGGCTTCGCAATGCCTCTTACGACAGCCGCAATATAAGCATAAAGACTCTGCGTAAAAATCTCGATTCGTTAAATGAAGCGGACAGAAAACTCAAAATCAGAGTAACCGACGAAAAAATAATTCTCGAAAAGCTGCTTGTTGAGCTGCTTCGGAGTGAACAGTAAATGATACAAATAAAGCAAGCCGTCATAGTTGAGGGCAAATATGACAAAATAAAGGTATCAAATATACTTGATACCCTGATAATCGAAACAGACGGATTCGGAATATTTAAGGATAAAAACAAGCAAAAGCTCATACGCCGCTTAGCAGAAACAAGGGGTATACTTATTTTGACGGACAGCGATTCGGCAGGCTTTACGATACGTTCTTTTTTAAACGGAATCGTTCCGAAAGAGCAGCTCATAAACGTGTATATTCCCGACATATTCGGAAAGGAAAAACGCAAGAGCGAACCGTCAAAAGAGGGAAAATTGGGCGTCGAGGGCGTAAAGAGCGACGTTATAATAGATGCTCTCAAAAAAGCGGGCGTTAAGTTTGACGTCGATGCCGAATCCCCTAAAAAAATACGGTCTGTTACTAAGACCGACCTTTTTCTTGACGGTCTTTCCGGCGGCAAAGACAGTGCCGAAAAAAGAGCAAGGTTTTTAAAACAGCTTGATTTGCCGGAGCATCTCTCCTCTAATTCTATGCTGAAGCTCATAAATTCATTTATGGATTTTGATGATTACAAAAGAGAAATACAGAAGCTAAACGAAGGTGTAAAAATATGAAAATACTTGTGTTGTCAACAGGCGGAACAATAGGCTCTGCGACAAAGGACGGGGTTATGTCACCCGACAAAAACGCAACGGCCCTGCTTGTACTGCTCTATGAGTCCTCGTTTCAGGACGTGGCGGAATTTGACTGTGAGAGCGTTTCGGATATTCTTTCCGAAAATGTCACCGAGCCTTTTTACGAAAGGCTTATAAACAGGCTGCTTGCGGTTGATACCGAAAAATATGACGGCGTAATCGTTCTGCACGGAACCGATACGCTCGCATATACGTCGTCGCTTGCGGCAATGGTGTGCCGCAGTCTCCCTATTCCCGTGGGATTTGTCGGAGCGAATTATCCTCTTAAGCACCCGAAGAGCAACGCGTTTGTAAATTTCCGTGCCGCCGTGGAATATCTTAAAGCCGGCGGTAGGGGGTTCTTTGTCCCATACGAAAACAGCGACGGCAAAACATATATTCACCTTGCTACAAGGCTCACCGAAGCCGACTTCCTTCACGACGATTTCCATTCGCTCGGCGATGCCGTTTTGGCAGAATTCAAGGACGGTAAAATTATATTCTCAAATGATTCGCGTTTGCCGTCTCAGGAGGAGCTTTCAAAGCCTCTTTCCGGTATAACGGACGGAGAGTTCGAGCTGTCCGGAAGAGTGGTGCTCTTAAAATCATATCCGGGGCTTGACTATTCCGAGCTTCGCATAAAGCATGATAATGTCTGTGCGGTTGTTAATGTTACATATCATACGGGCTCGGCACCCTGCGCGGGCGGCTCCTTTGGGCTTCCCGAATTTTGCGACGAGTGCCACAAAAACGGTGTAGACGTATATCTTGCCGGGCTCAGAAAGACAGATGACATATACGAGACGTCAAAGCAAATTTACGAGCACGGTGCCGAGCCTATCTATTCAGTCAGCGTGCCGGCCGCCGTTTCAAAGCTTCGCGCGGCATATAATTCGTCTCTCGAAAATATTGATACGCTGATTTCAAATGATATTTATTACGAATCATTGCCGCAGGAAGAAAAATGAGACGCTACCGTTCGTTAAACGATTATCTTAAGGATACCTTCGGCGAAAAGGTGTATAAATTAGCCCTTGACGGCGGTATGACCTGTCCGAACCGCGACGGGACAAAAGGAACAGGCGGCTGTATATTTTGCAGCGAGGGCGGCAGCGGAGACTTCGCGGAAAGATATACCGGCAATATAGAGACACAAATCACCGATGCTATATCCCGTATAAGCGGCAAGACTAAAGCGGAGAAATTTATAGCCTATTTTCAAAGCTACACAAACACCTATGCACCGCGTCCGTATCTCGAAAAGCTGTTTTGTACAGCTGTCGAGGACGAACGCATAGCGGCTCTGTCGATAGGCACAAGACCCGATTGCCTGCCGCCCGATGTAGTTGAGCTATTGGAAGAATTAAATAAAATAAAGCCTGTCTTCGTCGAGCTTGGGCTTCAGACCTCGAATGAGGCAACGGGAAAACTTATACGAAGGGGCTATCCGCTGTGTGTTTATGACGAAGCCGTATATAAGCTTAAAGGCATCGGCGTGAATGTTGTGACGCATATGATAATAGGCTTGCCGCATGAAACGACCGAGGATATGAAAAATACGGCGCGCCATATAGCTGAGGTTCATTCCGACGGTATAAAATTACAGCTTTTGCACGTGCTCCGGGGAACCGCACTTGAAAAAATGTATCTCGAAAATGAATTTAAAACGCTTACCTTAGACGAATACGTCGATATTTTGTGCGAAATTTTGCCGATTTTGCCGCCGCAAACGGTAATTCACCGCCTCACCGGAGACGCGCCGAAGAGCCTTTTGGTGTCGCCCTTGTGGTCGGCGGACAAAAAGAATGTATTAAACACTATAAACCGCGCCTTTGCGGATCGGAATGTTTTTGAGGGCAGCGCATACGAAAATACCGCGGCTAAACCGTAGGTAAGTTCGGATTATTATCGCTTGCCTAAATACTTTGTCTTGCTTTTCGGAAGAAATTTCGATTGCAAATATATTATTTTTAATAGAAAGAGGTAAAAGCTATGGCAGAACTTAAAGGTTCAAAAACCGAAAAAAATCTTATGGCGGCATTCGCAGGTGAATCACAGGCGAGAAATAAGTACACTTATTATGCGTCTAAGGCTAAAAAGGACGGCTTTGTTCAGATAGCAAATATTTTTGAAGAAACCGCAAACAACGAAAAGGAGCACGCCAAAATTTGGTTTAAACTCCTGCACGGCGGCTCGATACCTGATACCGCGGAAAACCTCGAGGACGCGGCTAACGGCGAAAACTACGAGTGGACCGATATGTATGCCGGTTTTGCCAAAGAGGCAAAAGAAGAGGGCTTCGATGAGATAGCCGACCTCTTTTTGATGGTTGCGGCTATTGAAAAGGAACACGAGGAGCGTTACAGAACGCTTCTTCTAAATGTTAAAAATGAAATGGTATTTTCAAAAGACGGCGACGCTATATGGCAGTGCTCAAACTGCGGCCATATCGTAATCGGACAAAAAGCTCCCGATGTTTGCCCCGTATGCAAGCATCCGCAGGCATATTTCCAGATGAAAGCCGAAAACTATTAAGCGAAATTCCAAATAATGCAGAAAAAGAGCGGTAAAGGTACAAGCCTTTACCGCTCTTTTGCGCTATGCTGTGTATTTAAACTCTATGTATATTCCGTAAGCACTCGATTCGACAGACATTATATTGTGCGTGGCTTTGTCTCTTGTCACTCGAAAATCGGTGCCGCCGAAGGTGCCCTCGTTGATTATCCTGCCGCCGAAAGCATAACCGTCGCATTCGCCGTTTTTCAGAGCGTCAAAAACCTTTTCCGTAAAGCACATTGCCGATGAGGGCGGTAATTTCAGAGTGACCGGTTCCATTTCGGGGCAGGTAACCTTTGCTGTGTCGTCTTTAAGCGACACGGTGATGCCCGCTATGTCCGACGGCTCGGAATAGCTGAGCGTAAGACCGCTTTCCGATGAAAATGAGAGCAAGCCCGAAAACGTAAAGTCGCCTTGCTTTGCCGTTATTTCGGCAGAAAAGGTGTCTGACGGCGGAAACACATATTTTTGACCTCTGCCTTTTTTACCATCCTTTCCGGAACATCCGCACAGCAGTAAAATGAGTGCAAAAAGAAGCGAAAGGATTTTTTTCATTAAATATACTCCTTCCCATTTGCTATGATCAGGTCGTCTCTTATAATGATTATATTGCACTTATTTTTAACAAATACGATTATATATAAAAAGAGAGTTTTTGTCAAGTTTTTTTGCTTATGTTCCGCATCGGAAATTTTCAATGCCCGTAAAATTTGCTATTGATTTTTTTATTTTTTGTGTTATAATGAAAAATGTCCGTGCCGGCGTGATGGAATCGGCAGACTTGACAGACTCAAAATCTACTTCGCCGTTTCATACCACCGTTCCGTAAACCCTTGATTTTACAAGGTTTTTTGAAAACTGAATATGTAACTTGCTTTTAATGTCCCTCCACGATGTCCCTCCGATTTCTCGGACAGGACATCGGGAGACGACTTAAAAATATAAATGCCGGTGTGTCGGAATTGGCAGACGAGACAGACTCAAAATCTGTTATCCGCAAGGGTGTGTGGGTTCGAGTCCCACCACCGGCACCAGACCTTAACAGCTCGTAAACCCTTGATTTATCGGGGTTTGCGGGCTTTTCTTTATGCTCTGCTCCGGTTATGTAACGCCCCTCCAACAACAGAAAATTCGCCGTTTTGCAGCTCATTTTCAGGAGGGACATTGGAGGGACATTGCGATTATTTGGAGGGATATACACCCAAAATCGCATTGGCAGACGCAACCTTTGAGGCGAAATTCAAGTGCGTATAAATGTTTGAAGTGGTCGAAATGTCGCTGTGTCCTAACCACTCCTGAATTTCTTTCAAGCTGACACCGTTTGCATACAAAAGGCTTGCGCAGCTATGCCGCAAATCGTGGAAACGAATCTTCCGCATACCGTTCTTTTCAAGCACCAGCGGGAAATGCTGGGTGATATAGCCGGGTTTTACAAGCTCTCCGATCTCGTTGACATAGATATAATCGGTGTATTGCCGGCAATACGACCTGCCGCACAGCTTTCGGTTTAGCTCCTGCTCCGCTTTCAGGCGGTACAGTACTTCCTCAAACGGTGGCACAAGGGGCAGGCTGCGATAGCTTGCTTTGGTCTTTGTCCGATCCTTTTGGATAATCTTGCTTTTGCCGTCAATGGTCGCCTGCGTTACTGTGTGCCGTATGGTGATTGTTTTCTTCTTGAAATCAATCGCATCCCATTTCAAGCCTACAGCCTCGCTGCGGCGCAGTCCGTAAAATGCGCCGAGGATAACGCCAAGCTCTATGGGGTCGCCCTTTACCACCTCAAAAAGACGGTTTAGCTCATCTTCCTCATAGGCGCTGCCGACAAACTTTTCCTTTTTCGGCCGTTCAATGCGATCTGCCGGGTTCGTGTCAATCAAACCAAGTTTGAAAGCGTGCTGCAACGCCTTTCGGATATTTGCGTGGCGGTGTATCACCGTGTTTGCGGAAACGCCCCGCACCGTCAGTTCATAGGTGTAATAGTCCTGAATGTGCTTTGGCTTTATCTCCCGTAAGAGCAGGCCGGGGTGGTGTTCCTCAAAGTATGGGATAATTTTGCTCTTAATTCCCATAGAATACGCCCCGTAGGTCGTTTCCTCCACATTCTTTTTTATCATTTCCAGCCAGTCGAGCAGAAATGTTGTAAAGAGTATGGAATCGGTGGAAACCTTGCCTGTACTGCGTTCTAATGCTCTTGCCTCCAACTCTGCTTCTTTGGCTGAACGGGCTTCTATGAGCATTTTTTCGGCACGCTTTTTGTTGCCCTTTACAGGGAGCCCCGTGGATTTTGACGGCGTGTGCCGTTTACCGTATTCATCCACATAGTTGAGTACGATATGATAGTACCCGTTTTTCTCTCGCAGATGTCCTGCTACCATAATAAAACCTCCTTTGAATGGTACAGCGTAGATTCATCTGCCATTGACATTTATATTGTAGCAGAAAGAATCCCACAGGCCAAATGTGCAAACAAGGTTTTACGCATTAGATTTATCTATCAGTTCCAAGTATTCCAGAATGTTGAGCTTCGGGATTCGATAGCGGCGGCCGACAATGAAACTTCTAATTTCCCCAGACCGCAAAAGCCTGTAAGCGGTTTTGTCGCAAATACCGCCGAGCATTTCACGCATCTGCTCAACATTGACTACATCGGGATAATCGGCAAATAGCAGTTTGTAGGCTGTTTGTGATTCCATAGGCAGCCTCCTATCTGTTTTTCGGGATAATCTCGTAGTCGTACCCTGTACGCTGATTACAGTAGGTACAGGTGTCTTTTTCGGTTTGCTGCGGGTCGATCCGGCGTAAAGAATAAGCGCCCGAACCGTAGAAATTGTCGGCACAAGCGCTGCAAAGACAAAGAATTAACTTTTTCGGTATGCTCTCAATCAGACCGATACTGACGGCAAGAGCATGATTGATACCGCGGATATGCTTATCGGACAGATGACCGATAAAGTCACCCAAACGGCGTTTATCAACGGTTCGCAGTTGTTCAAGCAAAACAATAGAGGGCAGTTCTAAACCGTCCTCTGCGTTGATGTAGTAATGGGTAGGCAACTTCGGCTTTGCGTCCGTTTTGCTTGTGACAGAAGCAATGATAACGGTGGGACTGTGCTTGTTTCCGACATTGTTTTGGATAATGACACCGGGACGATAACCCTCTTGTTCCGAGCCGATCCCTTGTCCCAAGTCAGCGTAATACATATCACCTCGTAGATATGTTTGATTCATAATGTTTGACCTCCTTTGAATTTAAGGCGAATATTCGCCTATGTAGGAAATCAAACAGCGGCACAGAATTAAGGTCAGGAAGATACAAACATTCTCCGTTTCAGCAGACCCGTCCCGCCGTATGATTTCATATTTCAAAAACGATCCTATTTGTCCTCGACACCCCGGATCGTTATGGGAAGTCATCAAACGGCTGGCGGCTCACCAGCTCCACGGGAATCTCACCCCCGGTAGGTTCTCTATCGGCTGCTCTCATTGCCTGCGACGGCTCACACACGAAAAATGCTGCTCGCTCGGACTGTGACTGAACAGGAGTATCATTAGCCCTATTGCTTATCATCGCCATACCGGGAGCCTCCCGATACTTATAGCCGGCTGTTTATCGCTCCTTGCCGGAAATCAGAAAGCCAAAGACCGTATAATCAAAATAGGTGTAATCTCGTTGCTTCTGTTTTCCGCAAATCGTGGCGCAGCCGCTAATGTGGCTTATGCTCATCACAATAGCAATAGGAATGTGTTTGATGAATGGGTATTCAGTTGTAAAAGAGCAAACCCATTCACCGCACAAAACGGAAAACAGGCAGAGAGTTTTCGTACCTCTCCACCTGTTTCCTCACTTAAAGCCTAAAACACAGGGACTATTTCAAAATTTTTTTCAAATTATTCAGAGCGGCATAAATCGAATCCTGCACCGTCTGATATTTGCATCCCTCCATTTCTGCAATTTGGGAGTATGTAAGTCCATTGAAATAATACAGTATGAGCCTGCGCCGTTGTGTTTCGGGCAGTTTGTTTATAGCGTTGTGCAACGCCTCATACCGCATATTGCGAAGAACCGCATCCTCAACCGATTCCGGGAGAACAAACGCCCGGTCATATAGAGTAGCTTCGGTAAGCTCTGAATGCTCGTAATGCCGATCCACTTCATTAAGAAATGAAAGATCGTCCAGTTCAAAGCAATTCAGAAGCTCAAACAGTTCTTTATTTATCAGCAATTCCCGCAGTACACCTTGTCCGTCCCGAAAGGAAAGATAATGCTTGTCCTGCCGTTTGGAAAGTGTATAGGGGTTGTCTTTGTCTTTTCTGCGTTTTGGACGCTTCTCGTCCATAGTCGTTTCCTCCGATCAATCTGAAATTTGAGAAATTCAGATTGACGGAGGCGGTGAACGGCAACGTGGTAACGGGGTTTTGCTATATACAAAAACGCACCTGCATAACGGCAAAAATCGCCGTAACACAAGTGCATTATAGTTTATGTCATATAAAATATGGTCTGTGGGTTCAGGGTAAGAGCCATAATATCCCGATGCAAAATTTAGACTTTTTTTGACCGTGTACCATCGGGGCATAGGCGGTCTAAGTCATACAATTATACTCGCTGCTCATAATCAGCAGCGAAGCGTTGGCGGCAGTCCAGCGCATAAAAAACCTCCAAACCAAAACGCTGAATTGGAGGGATAGGCATAACTACACACCCCGGCAAAACCTCGTTTTTTTATTTGTCGGGGCTGTTATTCTATTCAGTTCAATAATTTACGAACTGCCCGTTCATTTATAATTGAATTACCATGCCATTATCAACATGACATAATTAGGTACAATTATATGTGGAGGTGAACCGACAGTGCATAAAGAACCTGAAACGCTTGGAGAAATCCTTAAAACTGCTCGTATGCGTGCCGATATTACAATGGAAACGCTGGCGGAAAGAGTTGATATTACCGAGCGATACTTATATCGGATTGAGAACGAGGGAAAGAAACCCAGTTTTGATGTCCTCTATAAAC
>OGFM01002141.1_pt1 | contig 10544 bp, 11 predicted proteins | sample 1570871 | NCBI WGS metagenome assembly OGFM01 (sample SAMEA2581957, study PRJEB24529) | metagenome | biome: Human gut stool | place: China | collected 2011
GAACTTCCGATTCTAATGTCTCTATTATACCATAATGATACTATTATAAAAAAGGAAAAAGAGCTCCTTCGAGCTCTTTTGATTCAGTTCTGTAAACTTGAATTTAGCGAATAGTAACTTAATTTTCTTTTTTATTAAACATATGGCGTACTTTATCTATTCGATTATTTGGTCTGCGTGATTGAATAACTGGTTCACAAGTAGCAATTTGATAACCTTTTAATTCTGTCAAAAAAACTGCTTGCCCATTTGTATATAGAGTTAAAGTATTACGATATTCATTAATACAACGTGCAGGAATATGTCCTGTAAAAATAACTTCATCATTTTTTGATTGACTTGTTTCAATTATTGCACAATGTTTTTGTGCATCATTATATGCACGAGAAAGGTATCCCTGTGGTGTAAAAAGTATAAACGAAAGATATGGCTCTAATAATTGCGTTCCCGCTTTTTTCAATGTTTGTTCAAGTACAATTGGGGCAAGAAAACGAAAATCCGAGGGAGTACTAACAGGGCTATAATAAACACCATATTCAAAACATATTTTACAATCTGTTACTTCCCAGCCATACAAACCTTGCTCCAGTCCATAATTAATACCTTCTCTTACTGCATTTTGGAAACTTTGATTTAAATAACCGAGTGAAACTTTGCTTTCGTACTGTATTCCACTGCCAATTGGAAGTGGAGTTATTGATAATCCAATTGATGCCCAAAATGGATTTGGTGGTACTTCAATATGAATAGTATAATCTGCCTTTTGTAATGGCTTTTCCAAATAAATTACGGTTGGATCTTCGATTCTTATGTTTATGTGATATTTTTCAATCAACAGAGAACAGATAACTTCTAACTGCAATGTTCCTAAAAAAGAAATGACGATTTCATGTGTTATCGTATCAACATAATAACGTAAAAGAGGATCAGTATCTGCAATTTCTGTAAGAGCATCCAATAATTTTTCTCTCTCTTCTATTTTTATCGGTTCAATTCTTGTTCGTAGTATTGGTACAGTCTTGTCATTCCATACATTGCATGGCAAAATCTTTTCATTTCCTATAATATCGTTCAATCTTAATGTATTGTTAGGTATTATAAAAATATCTCCAGAACAAACTATTTCTGTCTGTATCATTTCTCCATTTGAAGGAATATATATTTCTGTAAGTTTCACTTTCTTTTTTTCTGACAATACAATTGTATCTCGTAAGTGTAATGTTCCACTGTAAAGACGCAAATAAACTAATCTTTGCTTATGGTCTGTATATTCAATTTTAAAAACTCTTCCACATAGTTCTGAATCATTCTCATTCATTTCAGAACAAAAAAGATTTGAAATAGCTTCGATGAGTTGTTGAGTCCCTATATTATTTCTAGCACTTCCATGGTATATAGGAAACAACGAACCTTTTTTAACACACCTAGATTCTTCATACGTTAATTCTTGTATAGTCAATTTTTCTCCTACAATATATTTTTCTAAAAGTTTATCATTTTTGGAAATTACAGGATCCCAATCATCTAAATCAATGATATTTTTAATTGATATTTCTGGAGTTAATGTTACATTTTGCATAACAATAATATCATTTGAAAGTTTTTCTTTGATATTTTGATAAATATTATTTAAGTTAATTCCATACTGATCTATTTTATTTATAAAAATAATTGTTGGTATATTCATTTTTTGAAGTGCATGGAATAGTATTCGGGTTTGTGCTTGTACACCATCTTTAGCAGAAATTACTAAAATAGCTCCATCAAGAACAGATAAGGAACGATACACTTCTGTTATAAAATCTGTATGTCCAGGAGTATCTACAATATTGATTTTGTAGTCATTCCAATTAAAAGAAGTAACTGCTGCCTGAATTGTGATTCCACGCTGACGTTCTAAAAACATAGTATCTGTCCTTGTTGTTCCCTTATCTACACTGCCTAATTCTAAAATCGCTCCACTTGTATAAAGCAGACTTTCCGTTAAAGTTGTCTTTCCTGCATCTACATGAGCAAGAATACCAATGTTGATTATTTTCATGGAATTTCCCTCCCTACAAATTTATCTTTTAACTTAAAATCAATATTTACTAATTTTGTTCTTTTAAACTATTCTCAAAATCAATTATCCACTTTTCTAATGTTTCTACTAATGCTAATTGTTGTTTAAACATTTGTTTTCCAACATTAGGAATATGTTGTCTATGAGATTGTCTTTCATTTAGTAATTCTTTTAATTCTAATATCTTTGATTTTATATTAGAAACAAGAATCTTTTTTTGTTCATCATCTACTAAATCTAAATTCGTGATAATAACATTAAAATCCAAATATAGACTAACCTCAGAATTTTAAATATCATTCCTAAGTTTATTAAAATAATCATTACCTTTGTCAGTAATAGTATATACTGCTTTATCTGGCATATTTCCCTCTTTCTCTTTATGGCTAACAATATATTCTTTTGATTCTAATTGTAATACTTTCTTATAAATAGACTGTTCACTAATTTTTACCCATCTTGGTATATTACGATATTCTATATTTTTTTTAATATCATAAGCACTTTGTGATTTTTGTTTAATAAGTCCTAATAATACTAAATCTATATTTGACATAATCTCTACTCCTTACTTAATATTCTGTAACGCCAAGTCTATTTCCAAATGGATCTTCAAACTCGACTGCATTACCAGTTCCAATTTTAAAAGGCTCACTCAAAAATTTTATACCATTATTCAACATTTCTTTATAGAAGATTGCAACATCTTCTACTTCAAACCATATTGTAGGCTTTAAATTCTCAAATTTATTTTTGTCTTTTAAAATTATTGCAGGTTCTTCATTTCCAATATTATAAGCAACCATTCCCTTATCAGAAAAATCAAATTTCTTTTTTAACCCCAATATTTCCTCATAATATCTTTTTGCTTCAACAACAGCAATGGCTTTATTGTCAATGAATAATAAATAGTCGCTTTCAGTTGTACCAGACATTAATGCTTCTTTTACTGCTTGAGCATGATTAGGAATATATTCTTCTCTTGATACAATATCCCATCCGGCTTCATTTAATTGTTTATCTATTTTAATTCTTGCTAATTGTTCAGGAAGTAAATTCATACTATTTCTCCTCCATTTCAACAGAATATTTTATAAATAAATCATTCAATTTTCTTTTTACTTTCATAGTAGGATCATTTTCACCAGTTTCCCACCTTGCAACAGAAGCAATAGAAACACCCAGTTTTTTTGCGAATTCTGACTGAGTTAAAAACATTTTATTTCGTAGTTTTTTTACCATTACTTTGTAATCCATAGATTGACCTCCTATAGGAATATCAAAAACTTATCTAAATTATATCATTTTTTTCTCAAATTGTCTATCGTTCAACACTATTAGTCCAGAATATTTCCATGATTTTCTCAAATTCGTCTCTGATTAATTTCAGAGATTTTTTTATTTTCTTTTGGCAAAAATCTCTCGACTTCCCATTTGACTATCAGAAGGAGAAAAAACAAAAAACTTCCGACCAAAATCAATATTTATGTCCAAGTGATACTAGAGAAGTAAATTTATTTCTTCAAAACCCGAACTTTTATTTCAAAAATCGGTCCTAAGAATTAGGAAGATAAAAAGTTTAACAAATTTTTGGCAGATTACTTATTCACTGCCATTATCTCTTGAAGGAACCAGAAATGACTTTTAGATAAATGCAGTCGTTAAAGAACATTTATAAGGATTAAATGCACTGGCCAGTCAATTATTCCGTACTACTCAAAGAATCGAGGTAAAGAAAATGTTATGAAATTTAAAATCACATTAACACCGTCTAATTATTATCAAGACGCAAAAAAATCAAAATATCTAAATCCTGTGGTTGTTGAATCACTTGAGGATTTCAAAAAAGTAATATTAAAGGATTACGCATGTGCAGTATATAAAGACAATCATCGCTCTATTGATGATTTCCTATATGCTGATGCAATAGTCTTTGATATTGATAACGATCATAGTGAAAATCCTGATGATTGGATAACTCCTGATAAAGTATCATCATTCTTCGATGACGTTCCTATCTATATCCAATACAGCAGGAACCATATGAAGATAAAGAATGGAAAACCTGCTAGACCAAAATTCCACATAATAATGCCAATCGATAAGGTAACGGACGCTAAAGAGTATAGGACTATGAAAGAAAAGGTCTACTCCATATTTCCTTTCGTTGATGGACAGGCATTAGATTCAGCTAGATTATTATTTGGTACTGCTGAACCAAATGTGGATTACATTGATGGAACTAGAACTCTTACCGATTTTCTTAAGGAATATGATAACGAGGCAAAGTTTGCTCAATTAGGTGAAACCATACCAGAAGGTAGTCGCAACAAGACAATGCACTCCATTGCTTTGAAACTTCTTACTAGATATGGATTATGTAGTGAATCATTAGATAAGTATCGTGAAGCTTCAACAAAATGCTCTCCACCTTTAGAAAATGATGAACTTAATACCATATGGAAATCCGCTTTAAAGTATTACAAAGTAATAAAGTCACAAAAGGATTATATACCACCTGAGCAATTTACTAATGATTCATGGGACAAGCTTGTACCTTTAGATGAGGTAGTTTTACCTGCATTTCCTATAGATGCATTACCTGAAGTACTAAGAAATTATGTATCTGATGTAGCCGAATCTACTCAAACACCTATTGATATGGCAGGAGTTGCTTCTCTTGCTCTTATGTCAATTGCTATGCAACCTAGATACAAAGTTATTGGCAAATCGGACTGGGAGGAGCAACTATCGCTTTACTGCATGATTGTTGCTGAGCCATCAGATAGAAAGTCCGCAGTGTTCAACCAAATAATAAAGGTCATTCAATCCTTCGAGGCTGATTACAATGAGCGTCATTCAATAGACGTCCTAAAGAGCCAAGAGGAACATTCATCACTTGAGAAACGCTACAAAAAGGCTACCAAGGACTATGAAAACGGCAAAATCACCAAAGACGAATATGATGAGGCTTTCTCTAAGTACTCTAGCCATAAGGTAATCAACCCTATCTCATTAACTCTAGATGATGTTACTTCAGAAAGTCTAACAAATGAGATAGAGAGCCAAGACGGATGCATTGCCTTAGTTTCCAGCGAAGGCGGTATCTTCGATATCTTGTCGGGAAGCTACACCAACTTCCCTAACATCGACATATTCCTTAAGGGCTACTCTGGTGACTTCATTAAGGTAAGCCGTATCGGCAGGCCATCGCTTTATGTGAAGAACCCAAGACTAACCATTCTTCTAACGGTGCAACCAAAGGTACTAGAGAACGTGGTTAACAATGGCACTTTCACAGGACGTGGCTTATCGGCAAGATTCTTATATTCAGTTCCTAAATCGCTTGTCGGTTCAAGAAGGTTTGAGACCAAGCCAATCGACTTTGACAACAAAAAAAGGTTCAGCGACCTTATCCACGAGATTCTTAATGAGCCAAGAACGGTAACTAAGTTTATCTCACTATCTGATGATGCCTATTCCTTATTGAAGGATTATTACGAGTCATTCGAATCAAGGCTAATTACTGACCTTAAGGAAATAGGAGGATGGGCAGGAAAGCTTGTCGGCAACATCCTAAGGATATCTGCACTAATCACAAGAGCCAGAAACGTTAAATACGATGCATTCCTATATACTCCTTCAACTGATGATTCAGCTGAATGGATGGTTCAGAAGGAAGATATGGAAAACGCCATAAGGCTAGGTGACTACTTCCTTGAGCACGCTAGGTATGCGTTCGACTTCATGGACGACTCGACCATCAAGAAGCAAGCACTCAACTTCCTTGAGAAACTAAAAGTCTCAAAGGTCAATGAAATCTCGTTCAGGGATGCCTGCAGGACCACGAAGTTCATGAACAAGAAGGACAAGGCAACAGCAGTTATTACTCTTCTTGTCGACAACGGGTATCTTCGTGAGAAGCCAGGAACGTCAAGGACACACAACAGAGGCACGATCTATGAGGTGAATCCTGCAATCTACGACGAGGAGCACCCTCCTTAAGGCCTAGTTGTCGTAGTTGTCGTGCTGTCGTATAGAAGCTTATTTCAATATTAATTAATTATTAAATATAAATATTTAAGCCTAATATGCGGTGACAACTACGACAACTGTAGTGACGACCCCTAGGGGCCATCGAATCTTCAGGACTATTCCTTTCAACACCGGCCATGGGGTTTCACGCATAAAAATTCGATTTCAAACGGGGTATATGCCCTAATTCAAAAAACTCAAAAAAATTATTTCATATGGAGGATTAAAGACAATGAAACCAAGAGTTTATTACGGTCCAATGCCTAGACTTAGAGCTAGCGACAAAGCCATGTTCTCAAAGCCTAATTCAGAATGTGTCGCATTGTACCAAGACAAGATGGAACGACCTGTCATCGTTTCAAGAGTATCGAACACTCCTATGCCATATAGGGTTGTTGCAGGTATGTCTGTAGTGGTATTTGCAACACTACTTGATGCCAAGAACTACTGCGACAAGAGATTCAAGGAGATAAGGGACTAATGGAACTACCTATCAAATTTCAAAAGCACCTACGCTCCCACATCGATTTCTCATCTTTCATCTTACTTGATATGGTGGTAATCGATGATAGCAAGAGTGCCGTATTTCTTATCCCTAGAGGCGATGAGGCAAGATACTGCAATCTTCAAATCAACAACGACAGCAAGTTCTACGGCTCATTTGATGCCATGATGGACTATGCCGTCCACTTCAAGATTATCTCTGAAGGCTACAAGAAAGACCTAATCAAAAGATACGAATCAATTAAACATAACGGAGGAAATAAATAACATGTTTAACACAAGCATTTACAAAGAAGCATTCGGTCATATGCTTACAAACAAAATGACTAACAACGATCGTTCAATCCTTAATTACGACAAGGAACCTTACCTTACTATGCCAAGCGTGGACTCTAAGACTGAGGATACACTTGCAAAATACAACACAATCAGAAATGTTGCATCTATCTTCGCAGTTGATGGCGAAGGTATAGTTGTCGCAACTACATCAAACGGAAAAGCCGCTATTGTAGGTGAAGGACAAGCATTATTTGAAAGCGATGATGAATCAAAGGAAATCAGATTCTCTTCCTACAAAATCGGCTCACTTGCAAAGCTTAAATTAGCATTCGTCAACGACAAGCACTTCGACGTGGAAGAATACCTTTCCACAAAGTTCGCCAAGAGATTTGCTATTGCTGAGGAATCATTGCTTATCAATGGCACAGGCGATAATGAGCCATTAGGCATCATGAACACTGATATCGCTAAATCTAATGCAGATGCTCTTACCTATGATGAGATGGTTAAGTTATTCTTCTCTTTACATAAGGATTTAAGAGTCAACGCAACTTGGATGATGTCAGACGCAATGGCTATGAAGGTCAAGGGCATCAAGGATTCTAATGGCAATCCATTATTCAATGGCGAATCAATCTTCAACAAGGAAGTCATCATCGTTAATTCCCTTGACGATAATGCAATCCTATTCGGTGACTTCTCTTACCTTTATATCCTTATCAGAAAGCCATTAAGCATCAAGATACTTACTGAAAAGTACATCGCTAATGGCGAATACGGATACGCAGGTATTGAACGCTTAGATGCCAAATTAACCGACGTTAATGCTGTCAAGGCATTAGTTATCCATACGGAGGAATAAACGCAACACAAGCCTTTTATGGGCCTATTCTGGGGAGCCTAACCGCTCCCTGGGATGGTGTTGCCACTACGATTATGGAGACTAATACATACACAAAGGAAATCAATAATATCACCTATGTCATCAGCTCCATTCCTTGTAGTGCGGAGTCTGAAAAGGTACTAAAAGAAAAGCTAAAAAGACTCATTTTAAACGTGTCAAAAGATAAACAAAAAGGTTCATTTATATCGAGCAAATGAGTTGCTATTTTAGGGATTAAGAGTGATGTATATACACTGACAAACGGAGGTGTATTTATGTCAGAAAACAAGCAAAAACTCATAAAGCTTTGCAAAGCAAAAGGTGCCAAGATTCAAGGCACCGAACATCTAATCGAGTACTACCAAAAGGCACTTGGTTGGAGCGAACCACAAGCGGTCGAATACGCTATTAAATTATTCGAGGATGGAACAATTGATTCCATTATGGTCATTTCAAAGGAAGGAGGCAATGACGATGACACAAACTGATAAAATTAAGATTACAGCGCTTTATTGCCGTCTTTCCAGAGATGACGAGCTTCAAGGTGATTCAAACTCAATCATCCATCAAAAAGAAATCCTCAAAAAGTATGCTGATGATAACGGATTTAAGAACGCTGAGTTCTTTGTAGATGATGGCTATTCAGGTACGAACTTCAACAGACCTGATTGGCTAAGGCTGCTTGACAGAATCAACAATGATGAGGTCGGAACCATTATCGTTAAGGACATGAGCCGTCTTGGAAGAGACTACCTTAAAGTTGGAATGTACACAGAGATGCTATTTCCTGAAAAGGACATAAGATTCATTGCTATTAATTCTGGCGTTGATTCAGCTAACCAACAAGATAGCGACTTCACTCCTTTCCTAAACATCATCAACGAATGGTATGCAAAAGATACATCAAAGAAGATTAGAGCCGTTATCAAAGCCAAGAGTGATTCAGGAAAACCTACCGCTCCTATTCCAGTGTTCGGCTATAAGAAAGACCCTAACAACAAATATAACTGGCTTATCGATGAAGAGGCTGCCGAGGTTGTTAAAGAGATATTCCGCTTAGCAGTACAAGGGAATGGCCCATCTAAGATTGCGACAATCCTAAGTGATAGAAAGGTGCTTAATGTTACTTCTTACAAGAACGCTAAAGGAATACCTAACACCCATAGCAAGGACAACATAGACCCTTATTGGTGGGATTGGTCAGTCGTTTCAGATATCCTATCGAGGCAAGAATACTTAGGCCATACGGTTAATTTCAAAACTGGCAGAAAGTCCTACAAAAACAAAAAATCCTTTATTAACCCACCTTCAAAATGGGTAATTATCAAGGACACTCATGAAGCTATTATCGACCAAGAGACATTTGACATTGTGCAAAGGTTAAAGGAAGGCAGAAAGAGGACTAATACACCGATGGGTGAAATGCCTGTTCTATCTGGAATGATATATTGTGCGGACTGTGGCAAGAAGCTATACGTTTGCAGAACTAAATCGCTTCAACCAGAATCATATTATTATTGTTGTTCTACTTACCGCAAGAGACAAGGATTGTGCTCAGCTCATCAAATAAGAATTAAGATTATCGATGAAATCGTCCTTGAAGATATCAAGCGTCATATTGAGTTTGCAAAGGAACACGAGGATGAATTCATGAAGCTTGTGTCCAGTGAGTCGACAGCGAATATTGCAAAATCACTTAATCTTCTCAACAAGGAGCTAAACGCATCAAGAGCGAGAGTCGAGAAACTCGATACCATCATTCAGAATCTTTATGAAGATAAGCTTGCAGGAATTGTTTCTGAGGATAGATTCAAGAAAATGAATGAGAATTATGAGCAAGAGCAAATTACACTTAATGCAAAGATTATTGAATTAGAAGGCAAGATAAAAGCTATCAACGAGCAATCATCATCTACATCACATTTTATGGAACTAGTTCAAAAGTATACACGAATCGATGAACTTACTCATGAGGTAGCAAGAGAGTTCATTGAAAAGGTCATTATTCATAAAGCCGAGAAGGTCAATGGCCATAGGCAAATGAAGATTGATATCTTCTATAACGGAATTGGTAAAGTCGATTTACCAAATGAAAAAGCGTAGCCGTTCAGGAATAAACCTGTTTGAACTACGCTATTTTTATACGGAAATAAAATCCCTAACGGGCTTGATACTTGTATCAAACCTTTGCTTTTCTTATGGTGGACTAGCCGAGACTCGAACTCGGGTCCGAATTATCATCCATTCTGTTTTCTACATGTTTAGTTTATTTATTTGTTTCATAATAATTAATTAAATAAACAAAATTAATTATCACTAGTCCCTAATTCTCGAAAAAATACCTGCGACCACAATATTCTTTCAAAGTCTACTCTCTTTCCCTTAAAGCACACGTAGACAAGTACTATAAGAGATAAACCTCATTTAACGAGGGCCTGCTGTTATAAGCTTAGCAGAAAGCGTAATTTGTGTTTGCGTTTATTTAAAAACCTCGGTGTTTTAACGTGCACAACCACGACATGCTTACATTACTTCTAATAACCCGTCGAAACCAGTTACTAGCCCATTGCTAATATATTATACTATAATCTTTGATTTTATGCAAGTCTCATACGAAAAAATAGTTCTTCAATTTGAAGAACTATTTTTATTTATTAATTAAGTTTTTTTCTTATTACTAAGCATCCTGCTAGTACTGTTAAACTTACTAAGATTCCTGTAAGTGTTGATTTCTTACAATTCTTTTTAGGTTTTTCTGTAGGTAGTTTTTCACCTTCTGTT
>OGFM01002152.1_pt1 | contig 10506 bp, 7 predicted proteins | sample 1570871 | NCBI WGS metagenome assembly OGFM01 (sample SAMEA2581957, study PRJEB24529) | metagenome | biome: Human gut stool | place: China | collected 2011
TACAGACACGCTTTCGCAAAATAATAAAACCTCTTTTTGACACGGGTTTCACGAGTCCTCCGGCAAGTAGTTCGCTACGCAATGCCGGCCGGTTCATGAAATCCGTGTCCGATTATAAGACTACACAACCCATCCATGAAGATGAAAATATCAAAGCCCTCTAAACAGGGAGTAATCAGAGAAACGAAAGACTACTTAATGATTGCCTTGGGAATGATCCTTTACGGCATCGGTTGGACTCTCTTCCTGCTTCCTAACGACATCACCACCGGTGGAGTGCCGGGCATTGCCTCTATTGTTTATTTCGCTACCGGATTTCCGGTTCAATACACTTACTTCGCCATCAATGCTGTATTGCTGATGGTATCCCTCAAAGTGCTGGGATTTCGATTCAGTCTCAAAACCATATTCGGTGTATTCACTTTAACCTTCTTCCTGTCCGTTATCCAAAAGTTGACCGCGAACGTAACCTTGCTACACGATCAGCCGTTCATGGCTTGCGTGTTGGGTGCCTCTTTCTGCGGAAGTGGCATCGGTATTGCTTTCTCGGCCAACGGAAGTACCGGAGGAACAGATATCATTGCGGCTGTTATCAACAAATACCGCGACATCACTCTGGGAAGAGTCATGCTGATCTGTGACCTGATTATCATCTCCTCCAGCTACTTTGTATTGAAAGACTGGGAAAAGGTAGTTTACGGATATGTGACTCTTTATGTTTGCAGCTTTGTGCTGGACCAGGTGGTGAACAGTGCACGACAATCCGTACAATTCTTCATTATCTCCAACAAGTACGAAGAAATAGGCAAACGCATCAACGAATATCCACACCGGGGAGTGACCGTCATCAATGCAACCGGGTTCTATACCGGCAAAGAGCAGAAGATGATGTTCGTCCTGGCCAAGAAACGGGAATCAACCATTATCTTCCGGTTGATAAAAGACTGTGATCCGACTGCTTTTGTTTCGCAAAGCGCAGTGATCGGTGTATACGGAGAAGGCTTTGATCATATAAAAGTTAAATAAATTATCATTCTAATACCCTCGAAACATGAAATTAAGACTATCTCATACCTTAAATAGCCTTATGCTGGGTGGCCTCCTGATGGCCTCCGCTTTTGCTTCGGCCGGCAACGAACCGAAGAAGCCTTACTGGCAAGACGTACAGGTAGTAGCCGTAAATAAAGAATACCCCCGTTCTTCATTTATGACCTACGAAAACCGTGCAAACGCCTTGACCGGAAAGTTCGAAAAAAGCAAATATTATCAACTTCTGAACGGAACCTGGAAGTTCTACTTTGTAGATTCATACAAGAATCTGCCGGCTAACATCACCGACCCTTCGGTGAGCACAGCCGACTGGACAGATATAAAAGTACCGGGCAACTGGGAAGTGCAGGGCTACGGCACGGCGATCACCGCCCCCGCCAACCCGACAAGGGAGGGCTACACCTTTATCGGCTGGGATAAGGAAATTCCCACGACCATGCCTGCCGAAAATATAACGCTCAAAGCGAGATGGAAAGACATTGAAAAACCCACGGGCGAAATTATCATAGGCACAAATAAATGGCGCGAATTCTTAAACAAGCTGACCTTCGGTCTGTTCTTTAAGGACACGCAGGAGGTAACGATAAACGCTTCCGATAACAGCGGAACCGTGTTTGTCTCTTATCTGGTAACAAATCGGGACCTCTCTGAGACGGAGCTCGGCTCTCTTGTGTACCGTGCGTATGATGAGCCGTTTTTAATAGAGCCTAACGGAGAATATATTGTTTATGCAATGCTCGTTGATGAGAGCCTGAACATCACATATCTTCGCTCCGACCGCATAACTCTCGATAATATCCGGCCTGTAATCGGCGGCATTGAAAACGGCAAGACCTACTGCGAGGCACAGACAGTTACAATTGACGAGAAGTATATAGATACAGTTACCGTAAACGGCACAAAGGTCACGCTTGATGAAAACAGCGGCTTTACTCTCTCTCCTGCGGACGGCGAACAGAAAATCATTGTCACCGATAAGGCAGGCAACACCGCCGAGATGACCGTGACGATAAACGACGGGCACACCTTCGGTGAATGGACATCAAACGGCGACGGCACGCATAGCCGTAAATGCACCGTGGACGGCTGCAAGGGTGTTGAAACAATGGCTTGCTCGGGCGGAAATGCAACCTGCGCCGAAAAAGCGGTATGCGAATACTGCGGCAAGGCTTACGGAAAGCCTGATTCAAACAATCACACCGACTTAAAGCACATCGATGCAAAGGCGGCAACTAAGACTGCCGAGGGCAATATCGAGTATTGGTACTGCGGCGGCTGTGATAAGTATTACAGCGACAAAGACGGTATAAACGAAATTAAAAAAGCTGACACCGTAACGGCTAAGCTGCCGGGCAATCCGAAGTCTCCCCGAACCGGCAATGCAAGCGACCTCGCTTTATGGATTTCCCTGCTGCTTGTCAGCGGCGGCGTAACAGGCGTCACGGCGGGCCTGCGCAAAAAGAAAAAACACAAAGTATAATTTTTTTCGTTTCCCTTTTCTGCTTTTACGGCAGTAAAAAGCCTCCGTTATTAAGACGGAGGCTTTCGTTTATTGCGACTTATGCATATTCTCGATTTTTTTAATGTATTCGGTGCTGTTCTCAAGAAATTTCCGAGTATCGAAGGACTCGTTTTTAAGGCTGTTTTGAATAATAATACCATCGGAAACCATCAAAATAAGCCAAGTGAAATAGTCGGCCGAAACAACGTCTGTTCTCTCGGCGATTTTTGCCGAAATGAGTTTTTGGAATTCATCATAGCGATGAATCAGCTTAGCTCTGATTTCCTCGTCGCCGAGCAATGCCGCGTCAAAGAGGTGAAGCCTGAGCCCGGCATAGGCTATATTTCTCTCGATTACATAATTTACAAGACGGTGCGGCGAGGTATCCTTTTCCTTGTTTTCCGTCCATTGTATCAGCTCGTCCCATTGGCGCGAAAGATAGCGGTCGGTAACGGCAAAAAGTATTTCGTTTTTGCTTTTATAATAGTAATACAGCGTGCCCTTCGAAATATTCGCCTTTTCGGCTATTTTCGCGAGAGTCACCTCCGAAAAGGAATTTACCTTTAAAAGCTCCTCAGCAGTATCAAGTATGATTTCGTTTATATTTTCGGGTCTTTGAGCTGCCATAATACCCTCCTGCAAAATTTCTTAAAGTATAACACGAACAATCGGCAATGTCTACAAAACAATATTCACAAAAAAAATACGTAAGAGTGATTTTTTTAGTTAAAAGTATTGACAAACGCTTTTTTCGGAATTATACTTTGCTTATGAGTCGGTCAGTTAACCGACATATTTTTTATGCACAGTCGGGCGTGTGACCGACTGCAAGGCTGATTAAAAGAGGCTTGAAGTTATGAACATATCATCAATTAACAAAAAATTGAAAAAGACTTTCGGCGGAAAATTCAGTGCTTCAAAGGAGAACGGCTCGATTTTTGTTCGAGGCAAAAGCTCCGATTGGGGCGAAATCGTCGCGGCTTGCCAAGCGGCGGCAAAAAAATTCAGCACAACGCATATTGTCAACGATATTGTTTACACGGGCGAGCAGCCCGCTCCGACGCGTCTGCCGTCTCTCAAGGATGATTTCCTCGATGGCAGAACACCCGACGTGCTTGTTATCGGCGGCGGCATTTCAGGTGCTTCGATAGCAAGAGAGCTGACCAAGTGGAAGCTTGACGTTTTACTTGTAGACAAGGAGGCGGACCTTGCGCTTCAGGCGTCGGGACGCAACGACGGCGAGGTGCACCCCGGAATCGACCTCGGCAAAGGCTCACTCAAACACAAGTACATTCGCCGCGCAAACCATATGTATGCAGACGTTTGCCGCGAGCTTGACGTTCCGTTTAAGCAGGTAGGTCAATATGTGCTTTTCCGCAACGCCGCGCTGAAGCCGCTTATCGGTCTGTATGCTTTTTGGCGGAAGCATCACGACGGCATAGAGGACACCGAGATAATCTCGGGCAAGGAGCTTATGCGCCGCGAGCCGAACCTCACACCGGAAACAAAATTCGCAATGTATAATCCGAGCGCAGGCTGTGTTTGCCCGTACGGACTCACCATAGCCTATGCCGAAAACGCCGTTCAAAACGGCGCGCAGGTAAGTCTTAACACCGCCGTGCTCTCCATGGCGGTGTCGGAGCATAACATCATAAGCGTTACCACCAACAGAGGCGTTATTCATCCGAAAATCGTTATCAACGCCGCAGGCGTTTTTGCCGAGGATATTGCCGCCATGGCGGATGACAGATTTTTCTCGATTCATCCGCGTCGAGGAACCAACTCGATTCTTGACCAAAAAGCAGGCGCATATATGCACTCGGTAGCCTCCGTAAAGGACATAAGCGTTCACGGTAAAACCCATTCAAAGGGCGGCGGCATATTGCACACCGTCCACGATAATCTTCTCGTAGGACCCGACGCCGTAGAAACGGTTGAAAAGGAAAACACGGAAACACGTGCCGAGAGCATTAAAACCGTCTTCGACAAGCAGACTCAAACAATGCCGGCGCTGTCAAAACGTGATATAATCACTTATTTCACGGGCGTTCGCACTCCTACCTTTGAGGAGGATTTTATACTTGAACCCGGCAGAAGAACAAGGAACTTGATTCACGTAGCCGGTATTCAATCCCCCGGACTTACAACTGCTCCCGCGGTTGCCGTCGATATGGCGGAGCTTGCGGTCAATATGCTCGGCAAGACCGAGACGGTTGAAAAAAACAACAATTATAATCCTATTCGCAAGGGCGTTCCCGTGCTTCGCGAAATGGACGACGATACAAGAGAAAAAATGATAGCCGAAAATCCCGACTACGGCGAGATTATTTGCCGCTGCGAGCAAATCAGCAAGGGCGAAATTCTCGACGCTTTGAAATCCCCGATATGCGTTCCGACGGTTGACGGTATCAAAAAGCGCATAAGACCGGGAATGGGACGTTGTCAGGGCGGCTTCTGTTCGCCGCTTGTCACCAAAATAATTGCCGAATTTCTCGGCGTTCCGCTGTATGAGGTTAAAAAATCCTCGGCGGAAGCGGTGATAACATACGGCGAAACAAAGGTAACCGAAGGAGGCGAAGAGTGATGACGACAGGTAACTATGACGTACTCGTTGTCGGCGGCGGTCCTGCCGGTCTTGCGGCGGCGATAAGCGCTCACGATAACGGTGCCAAGGTTCTCCTTCTTGAAAGAGAGGCAAGGCTCGGAGGAATACTCAAGCAGTGCATTCACGACGGTTTCGGTCTTCATCACTTCGGCGAGCAGCTCTCAGGTCCTGAATACGCCGAGCGGTTTGAGGATGAGCTGTACAAACGCAATATCGAATACAGCACCCTTACGTTTGTCACGAAAATAGACAAAAACGGCGACGGAAGCTTTTCGGTGCATACCGTCGGCAGAAGCGGCGTTTCGATATTCACGGCAAAAGCGCTTGTGCTGGCTACGGGCTGCCGCGAGCGTACCGCCAAGCAGGTATTTATTCACGGCACGCGTCCTGCAGGCGTTTTCACGGCCGGAACCGCACAGCATTTTACAAATCTGCTCGGGCTTATGCCCGCCAAAAAATGCGTAATTCTCGGCTCGGGAGATATAGGACTTATCATGGCACGCCGGCTTACGCTTGAGGGCGCAAAGGTTCTCGGCGTTTATGAGGCAAAGCCTACGCCGTCGGGACTTACGAGAAACCTGCATCAATGCCTGCACGATTATGATATTCCGCTGCACCTGTCGCACACCGTCACTCGCGTGTTCGGAGTTGACAGGCTCGAAGCGGTTGAGATTTCAAAGGTTGACGAAAATATGGCTCCGATACCCGGCACACAGAGCCGCGTCGAATGTGACACGCTGATTCTCTCGGTCGGATTGATTCCGGAAAACGAGCTCGCCGAGTCCGTCGGAGTAAAGCTTGACCAACGCACAAAGGGTCCCGTATGCGACGGTCAGTGTATGACGAGTGCCGACGGCGTATTCAGCTGCGGCAACGCTTTGCACGTCAACGATTTGGTTGACTTTGTTTCGCAGAACGCCGAGCAGGCGGGAAAATCAGCCGCTGCTTATTCGGGCAGAGAAAGACGGCTTATTGAGATAACCCCGGGCGACGGTTTATTGTACGCAGTGCCGCAAAGGCTCAATCTCAACGAGGATAACAGTAAAACAGACCTGTATTTCCGCGTCCGCGAGGAGGAAAACAACTGTGTGCTTCATATTTACGCGGACGGCAAGGAAATACTTAAAAAGCGTTACGCATTTATGCGTCCGCCCGAAATGGAAAATCTCACGATTGATTTCAGCGCATGCGAATTAAACGAAAACAGCCGAGTGGAGCTTCGGCTGGAAAGACTCGGTAAAGGAGACGGTGTAAAATGACAAAAGAATTGGTTTGCATCGTTTGTCCCCGTTCGTGCAGAATGACGATTACATCAGACGGCGACGAGCTTGTTGTGACCGGCAACACCTGCAAAAGGGGCAAAGAATTCGCCGTAAGCGAAATGACCGACCCGCGTCGTACCGTTTGCACAACGGTGCGCACCGCCTTCCCTTCGGTACCGGTTCTGCCCGTTCGCGTATCGGGGCCGATTCCCAAAAACAGAATTTTCGACCTGATGCACGAGGTAAACCGTATCACCGTTTCAAAACGACTCGGACGAGAGGAAGTCGTTGTACCGAATATTCTCAATCTCGGCGTGGATTTGATTGCAACAAGCAATATCCTGAAGGACGAGAAGAAGCAACCTTAAAAAAGAAAGAGGGGAAAATCTTTAATGGAACAGTCACTTGTGCTGACCTTTGACGTCGGCACGCAGAGTGCAAGATGCTTGCTTGTCAATGAGAGTGGAGACTTTGAGGATAAGGAGCAGCAAAAATACAAGGTTCCTTATTTATCAAAACAGCCCGGATGGGCAGAACAGACCCCGGATTTTTATTTTAACATTATAGCCGAAATGTCAAAAAAGGTTATCGAGAGAAATGCCGATAAGCTTGACCGCATAACAGCCGTATGCCTTACCTGCATACGTGACACGGTGCTTTGCCTTGACAAAGACAAACGTCCGCTTCGCGACATAATATTATGGCTCGACGAGCGTGAGGCCGACGAGGACGGGCGGATTCCGGCAGCAAAACGCGCATTGTTTTCGCTTGTGGGAATGGGAGAATCGGTAGATATGATTTACCGAGCCTCTACCGGCAACTGGATTATGCAAAATGAGCCCGAAATATGGGCCAAAACAGACAAATACGTTATGCTGCCGTCATATCTCAACTATCTTTTGACGGGCGAGCTTAAGGATTCCGTGGCAAATATGATAGGTCACGTACCGTTTGATTACAAAAACCGCCGTTGGATGAAACCCGGTGCTCTCACGCGCTGCGTGTGCAATGTTCCGTCCGAAAAGCTCTGTGAGCTTGTTCCGTCGGGCGAGGTTATAGGTAAAATCACAAAAGATGCGTCCGAAAAAACGGGCATCCCAATGGGACTTCCGCTTATAGCAACCGGCTCCGACAAGGGCTGTGAAACCATCGGTATGTCCGTTGTAAAATCAAACCGAGCGGCAATTTCTTTCGGCACGACCTCAACCTTACAGATGGCGGTTAAAAAATATTTTGAACCGCAGCCTTATATGCCGGCTTATCCGGCTGTTCCGAACGATATGTTCAATCCCGAATTCGAGGTCTATCGCGGATTTTGGATGATTTCGTGGTTTATAGAGCAGTTTGCCGCGAAGGATAAGGTTGACGCCGCCGAGGAGGGCGTTTGCATAGAGCGTTATCTTGACGATAAAATCAAGGATATTGAGGCCGGCTCCGGCGGACTTATTTTACAGCCGTTTTGGACTCCGGGCATCACGAACCCGAACGCGAGCGGCGCAATTATAGGCTTTTCGGATTTCCATACGCGTTATCATTTGTATCGCGCCATAATAGAGGGCATCTGCTTAGAGCTGTACCACGGGCTCGTTAAAATGCAAAAACGCTCAAGCGTCACGGTAGATGAGCTTTATGCCGGCGGAGGCGGCTCCAGCAGCCCTGTCGTATGTCAAATTGCCGCAGATGTGTTCGGCTTGCCCGTACACCGTATTCAGACTCACGAGGCGAGCGCAGTCGGCTGTGCCATGGTCGCGTTTATTTCACAGGGCGTTTACGGCAGCTATGAGGACGCCATAGAGCATATGGTACATAAAAAAGACGTATTTATTCCGAACGAGGAAAACCACCGAACCTATATGAAAATTTACGGCAAGGCGTATTCTCACCTTGCCTCAAGATTAAAGCCAATAGAAAAATACCTACATCATTTTCAAACAGGAGGACACTGATAATGAGTACAAAACCGTATAAGGGCTTTGAGCCTAAATGGATGCTTCAGAGAGCACCTGAGAACAGCTATCGTTCAATTTTCCGCTGGGGCGACCCCGACTTCTTCAAATATCCGAAGGAGAGCCTTTACAAATATGTTAAAAAACGCTGCAATCTCAAGGACGAGGAGTTTATGCAGTATAATGACGATTTGGGTCTTGACCCCGTAAATCTCGGCGAAGAGCACGCTCCGAAGATTGACAAAAAGCACGTAAAGGCCATTGCCGCAATAGTCGGCGAAAAGAACGTCTCACAGAGCGACTACGACCGTCTCGCCGTTTCCTACGGACAGACAATGTACGATCTTCTCAGAATGCGTCACCGTCGTTTTGACTCTCTTCCCGACCTCGTTGTTTTTCCGGAGACAAGCGAGCAGATTGAGAAAATCGTAGCCTACGTCACAAAGAATAAAATACCGCTCTATGTTTACGGCGGCGGCTCGTCGGTTACAAGAGGCGTTGAGCCCATTAACGGCGGCGTTTCTCTTGATATGCGCCGCAACTTCAACAAGGTCATTAAATTCAATGAGACCGATCAGACCATTACAGTTCAGGCAGGTATGTCCGGACCAAAGCTCGAGCAAACGCTTCAAAACGCTCAGAGCCTTTTCGGCGCAAAACGTCCGTACACCTGCGGTCACTTCCCGCAGTCGTTTGAATATTCCTCCGTCGGCGGTTGGACCGTCACACGCGGTGCCGGTCAGAACAGCACCTATTACGGCACCATAGCCGATATAGTTGTTTCGCAGAAATACGCCACACCGATAGGTAAAATCGAGACAAGTCACTATCCGAGAGAGGCAACGGGACCGAATCTCAATCAGGTCATGATGGGCGGCGAGGGCACCTTCGGCGTTCTTACCGAGGTCACGCTCAAGTTTTTCCGCTGGATGCCCGAAAACAGAAAACGCTTTTCTTATATGTTCAAGGACTGGCCGACAGCTATGCGCGCCGCTCGTGAAATGATGCAGTGTGAGTGCGGCTTCTCCTCTGTTTTCCGTCTTTCAGACCCGGAGGAGACTTCATTAATGCTCCATCTTTACAACGTTGACGAAACGCCGCTTGAGCCTCTTCTTGATAAATTGGGCTACAAGGACTTTGAGCGCTGTCTCTTCCTCGGATTTACAGACGGCGAAAAGGGCTTCTCAAGAAACGTTGCGCATAACATAATGAAAATTGCCGTTAAGCACGGCGGTATCCCGATGACCGGCTACGTATGCAAGGGCTGGGAAAAGGGCCGCTTCAACGACCCGTATCTTCGCGATACACTCATGGATTTCGGCTTTATGATTGATACGCTTGAGTGCACGGTCAACTGGTCAAATATGGCTCGTGTTCACCGTGAGGTTCGTGAGGTTTGCCATAAGCTTCCGAACACAATCGTTACAACTCATATGTCGCATTGCTATCCGCAGGGCGCCAACCTCTACTTCATCTTTATGACTAAAATGCAGGACGAAGAGGAGTTCCGTGCTTATCACGCAACAATTCTCGACGCCATACAGAAGAGCGGTGCTGCCATCAGCCACCACCACGGTATCGGAAAGATGTTTGCCCCGTGGCTTGAGGGCTACCTCGGCGAAAAGGAATACGGCATAATCCGCACGCTTAAAAACTATTTTGACCCCGATTACCTTATGAATCCGGGCGGAACCATAGGCCTTGACCTTAAACCCGAGGATAAAAAGTATCTGCGTGAGCATACCGAGTATGTTGACGAGCTCAAGGACTGAAAAGGCTGTTGAAGCGCGGCTCAAAGCCGTAACGTCAAGCATAAACACATAAAATCAAGGCTTTCGTTTCAGGTGAGACGAAAGCCTTTTTATTGCCGATTACAGAAAAACTTACTTTTTGTATAAGCTTTCGGCACTTGCGGCTGTTGACTGTTTGCCGTCGTAATTATATAATAATTTATAACAAAATTTCGCCGCATATGTGATATGCCGCACAAGCAAAGAGGTTCATCATGACAGATAAAAGCTATTCAATTATTTTCAGCAGCCCGACAGGCAACACGAGGCTGCTCGCCGACACCATTCGCGACGCGCTGCCGGAGGAAAACTGTAATTATTTCGGAGTGAGCGACAACCCCGATACACAATC
>OGFM01002161.1_pt1 | contig 10461 bp, 10 predicted proteins | sample 1570871 | NCBI WGS metagenome assembly OGFM01 (sample SAMEA2581957, study PRJEB24529) | metagenome | biome: Human gut stool | place: China | collected 2011
TTTAGAGTTACACCATTTTATTATTTCATGTGTCTACTCTAAGGGGATTATATCACAGTGAGAGTACCGCTTTTTGATATATTTTTAATAATTATTAACAAAATATCACAAAATTACTCTATAAATAGTTGTATTATTAAATCATATAATTATGACGGTAGAAAATGCCGTTAAAAATAACGGAGGAAAGAATATGTCTTACAACGAATTTTTACCAAGCTACTCTATTGGCGACGATTGCTACAAAGAAATACCTTATGTTACCCGACGTTATGGAAAAAACGCTGTTGTTATCGGTGGAAAGACCGCTATGGAAAAGGCTAAGCCTGAACTGCTTGCGGCTCTCAAAGGCTCTGACCTTGAGATAACCGACTTCATATGGTATGGCGGCGACTCAAATTATGAGAACATTGAAATGCTTAAAGCTATGCCGGAAGTGCAAAATGCAGATATGGTCTTTGGCGTTGGCGGCGGACGTGCCGTTGATACTGTAAAGACCCTTTGCGACAGAATTGACAAGCCGTTTTTCACTTTCCCGACCCTTGCTTCAAACTGCGCTTCCTGCACGGCAATATCTGTTATCTACAACGCTGACGGCACTTTCAAGGAATATGCTTACCTCAAAGCACCTGCCCTTCATACTTTCATCAACACAAAAATAATCGCAGAATCACCTGAAAAGCTGTTCTGGGCTGGTATCGGTGACGCTCTCAGCAAAGAGTACGAGGTGGTCTTTGCCTGCCGTGATAAGGATATGACCCATACGCCTTTGCTTGGCAGAGTTCTTGCAGAGGCATGCACAAAACCGCTTGTATCCTACGGAAAAAAAGCACTTGAGGATTGCAGAAATAACGTTTCTTCAAAGAATATCGAGCAGATAGCTCTTGATATCATCATTACAACAGGTCTTGTTTCAAATTTTACTGTTCATCAGAACAACCCCGATCCAAAGGACGATTACTATTATAATTCATCTCTTGCCCACTGCGTTTACTATGGCGCTTCGCTGTTTCCAAAGTGCGAGCATGATCACCTCCACGGAGAGATAGTTTCATTCGGCGTGCTTTGCCTGCTTACATATGACGAGCAGTATGAAGAACGTCAGCACATTTTTGAGTTCAACCACAGTATAGGTCTGCCATGCACATTAGGAGAGATAGCTCTGACAGAAGAAGATGTCCCAGCCATTGCACATAAGGCGGCAAGCGTTGTTGAGTGGACTTATGTTCCTGGCGAGCCTAAAGAAAAAAAGTTTATCAAGGCGATACTTGATACCGATAAGGCAGGAAAGGAATTTCTAGCAAAGGCATAATAACAAAGAACAACAGCATATATAAATGGTGACTGAGCCGTATGGCTTTGTTATAAATAATAAAAATAGGAGAGTGCTTTTTGAATAAGTACAACACAATGGAGATTGCAGCGTAAACGGGAGGTTTACGGCGATCTTTAAAACCTCCCGCTGAGAAGCAGTTGACATTTACAACATTCAGGAGGTAAAACAATGGATAAAAATATTGTGATTCGTTTAGAGAAAAAAGAAGAATACTATGAAGTCGAAAACCTTGTAAGGGAGAGTTTTTGGAACGTTTACCGTCCCGGCTGTCTTGAACATTATGTGCTTAGTCAGCTTAGAAATGACGCTGATTTTGTGCCGAAGCTTGACTTTGTGATGTTGCTTGACGGGCAAATCTTTTAAACGATAAAAATCAAGGCTCTCTGCCATATAAACGGCAGAGAGCCTTTGTTTTATTCTTTCATCAAAGCCAACTGCCTGTCCACCCTCTCCTTGATTTTCTTGCGAAAATCATATGGCGAAAGCACCTCCACCACAGGTCCGAATGACAATAAACGTATTATTATCTCATTTTCATTCTGCTCATCATATTTAATAGATACCATACATTCACCGCTGTCCTCATCAAAGACCGACTCTTTTTCAAGCTCTGCAAATTCAAGCATAAAACGATTAACTGCATTTCGTTCGTTGAGTATCTTTATTTTTGCCTGCTTTTTCTTGTCTGTGACAGCTAAAAAGCTCTCAGGCGTTATATCTGTCAGCTTAGTTAGCGTGACCTGCGACAGGTTTATAATTCCGCTGTCCACCATTCTGCGCTTTTGGTATCGGTTTACATAAACCCTGAACTTGTTGTTTTTGGCAGAGTATTCGATTTTTGTGGGCAGAAAATAGTGCGTGATACGATTATCTTTTCTTGTCTGAAAGCTTATTTTGATAAGCTTTTTGCCATGGATAGCCGAGAGTATATCCCGAAAATGCTGTATGTATTGAGGGTCATGAAAATCATCGCCGTCAGAATATTGGTCAAAGCAGGTCAAAAAGTTCCTCTGATATAGCTTTTTCACACCAAGCAGTTCCGCTAACTGCGACTTTTGCTCAGTGTCAAGAAACAGACCGCTTCTCGGGTCGCTTAGCACCGCACAAAGCCACGCTTTTTCAAGTGCCGTCAGCGGGATATGAGGCTCTTTTTTCAGGATAGATCTGTATACGCTGTCCTCTTTTTTCAGCAGACCATATCCGTCCTCGCCTGTGAGCTTAGGTTCGAGGAAAAGAACGCTTTCAGAAAAGCCGTTCTGCCTGATGATATCTGTTATCTCAGCCTTTGTGACAGTGTGTCTTTTCAGGATTTTCTCCGTTATGCTGTAATAGGTGCTGTAAATTTCCGAAAACAGTTTCATTCGTAAGCACCTCCGTATATCTCATAAAGCCTTGCGATATCCGAATCAAATTTATCCTGCAATTCCTCATTTGTTGTTTCAAATGCCACTATCCTGCCGATGAACGTTTTTATCCATGGGAAGGCTTCGTTAGCGTCAAAAAGGTCAATGTCAAAGGAGTAAAGCCCATTTGATATCTTTGCGACAGTACCGCTTCTTTTTTCACGTTCCAAACGCTTCACAACATACATTTCTTTTGCTTCGTCTACCATTATTTCCATGTGGATATGCTCTTTTTGTCCGTATCTTCGTGATTTTCCGAAGCTCGTTCCCCATAAAAATCTGCGGTTGTCCTCATAATATCTGTAATATGTATCATAGTCAGCTACCACATCAAGAGGAGTCACTTTCACTATGGAATCCACCCTTACAGACATCAAACGTTTCTGCTTTGTGAAATACATGATAAGATAATTTCTTCCTGTCTGCACCGAGCAATGTATCTTTAGAGGAACGGCTGTTATCTCGTGCTTTTTGTCGTTCTTTCGGCTTACGCAGGATAGCAGAACAGCCTTTTTCTGCTCCATTGCCTCCATGATATCAATGAGTATCTCATCATCAAGAGTATGCACCATGTAAGCGTGCTTACGCACAAAAATATTATTTTTCGCACCCAGCTTATCCATGATAAAGCTGCCCACCACGCCAAAAGGATTTTCCTCAGAGAAGAATTTTATCATATTCCCCAAGCCTTTATACTGACTTACGATATCGTCAGCATAACAGTTGGTCTTTGTGTATAGGATATTTCTTCCGCTTTTGACCTCCGACACCAAGCCCTCTTTTACATATTCCTTTAGCTTGATACGGATTATCTGCACGTCTATTATCATGCCGTAGTTTGCAGAAATATAGTCTGCTATCTCCGACACTGACATGGCATTATCTTCAAGAGCGTCCATTAAAATAAAGTGCAGACGGATATCATTGTCTGTAAAGGTCTTTGAACGATAGCACTGATACAGCGGGTTTTGAAAAATGTTGCCCGAATCCACCTGCACAGATACTTTCTTTTTGTGACCCTCCAAAGAGGTGTGAACGTGGTCTGAAAGCCAGCTTTCTATCCTGCGCTTTTCGTTATCATAGGTGCGCTTGCTTTTTGTGTCAAAGCTTTCTCTTGTGTGAAACCCAAAGATATAGAAATCACGCACATATTCTCTTATCTTCTCAAAATTTTTTATAAGTTCAGAATATACCGCCATTCAGAACACCTCCTTTGATAACATTATACCAAATCTATACTCCCATTGCAATACATAACAAAACCTCGCACCTTTTTTTATATGATTATTTTGTATCTATCTGCTATAATACATACAACAGCAAAAGTAGGAGGTGCACAAAATGTTTGAATATTATGATAAAGATAAAATGCTAGTACCGATCAAGATATGGACAGAGTCTATAGACGATATCGAGGAAAGCTGTCTTGAGCAGGCGATAAACCTTGCAAATCTTCCATTTGCCCATGACCATATCGCATTGATGCCTGATACTCATACAGGAAAGGGAATGCCTATAGGCGGTGTGATAGCTTGTAAAAATACGGTGATCCCCAATGCAGTTGGCGTTGACATCGGCTGTGGAATGGCATTCGTGCAGACAGATATCCCTGTGAACATTCTTCGTGACACTGTAACAGGGAGCGGCGAGCTTATAAAGGTGATAGTAGGAAATATACTCCGTACTATCCCAGTGGGCTTTAGTCATTATGGCAAGCCGCAGGCTTCTGTCGTGCTTGATAAGGCGCAAAGCGAGATAGAAAGATACAATGCTGACAGCGAATTGCTGAAATTTATCGAGCAGGGATATTATTCCGTTGGCTCACTGGGTGGTGGAAACCATTTTATTGAGATACAGGAAGACGAAAACGGCATGGCTTGTATAATGCTCCATTCGGGAAGCCGAATGTTCGGCAACATGATAGGGCAGTATTTCAACAAGATAGCCCATGAGATGAATGACAAGTATTTTTCAACTGTTCCCTCAGAGTATAATTTGCCGTTTCTCCCTGTGGATACAGACGAGGGTCAGAGATATCTTAATTGGATGAAGCTTGCAATGGACTTTGCTTTTGAAAACAGAGAGGTAATGCTTGAAAAGGTAAAGCATATTTTCACAGAGCAGGTTGAGAAGTATACGGGTATCACACCGAACTATAGTGACGAGATAAACTGTCACCATAACTATGCCGCACTGGAAAATCACTACGGTGAGAACGTGTGGGTACACCGCAAAGGCGCTATCCATGCGGCTGAGGGCGAAGTCGCTATAATCCCAGGATCTATGGGTTCAAACAGCTATATAGTGAAGGGCATGGGCAAGGCTGAAAGCTTTTTGACTTCTTCTCATGGTGCAGGCAGAAACTATTCACGCACAGGCGCAAAGGAGAAATTCTCCGTTGAGTCTGTTATGGTAGACCTGAGGCAAAGAAACGTGGTGCTTGGAAAGACCAGTAAGAAAGACGTGGCTGAGGAGTGCCGCTTTGCTTACAAGGATATAGATGTTGTTATGAAAAATCAAAGTGACCTGACCACCCCTATAAAGAAACTTTTCACAGTGGGCGTTGTCAAAGGATAGGAGGTAATTTATATGAAACTTGCAACTGCATTGGCTGAACGTTCTGATATCCAGAACAGAATAAACACGATCTCAGTCAGACTTGACAATAACGCAAAGGTGCAGGAGGGCGATGTTCCTGCGGAAGACCCAAAGGCTCTTATGGAGGAGCTTGACAGGCTGATAGTCCGTCTTGAAGATCTGGTGGCACGGATAAATCTTACCAACAGCGGAACAGTATACGAGGGCAAGACTATCACAGAGCTTCTTGCACACAGAGATTGTCTGAAAAAGAAGGTAAGGGTATTGCGGGATTTTCTGAATACCGCAAGCGACCGTGTCACAAGAATGACAAGAACAGAGATAAAAATAGTCAGCACTGTTCCTGTGACAGAGATACAGAAAACGGTTGACGGTCTTGCAAAAGAACTGAGAACTGTGGACGAGAAAATTCAGGAGCTGAACTGGACAACAGAGCTGGTGTGATGAAATGGGTGGGATATCTACAGGGTGGATGTATCTCTATCAGCAGAGAATGTGCTGATTATGGGCAGAAACTTCGGGCAGGTTTCAGAGGTTCAAGTCCTCATTTGACAACGCATTGCCAGCAACGTAACATGCGTATCGTAACAAATTTTTATTACCACCTTGCATCAACTGTAGATAGGGTAGGGATATGAAAATCGGCATGACCTTGATTTGGTCGTGCCGATTTTTTATGCAATGTAATCAGAATATTTCGTAAAATGTGCAAATGCTCAAAATATTCCCTCATAAAATGTGTGAAATCAAAAATTATTCCCTCATAAAATGTGTGAAATTAAAAATTATTCACTCATAAAATGTGCAGAGAGTGCCACAATCGCCTATTTTACGCCACTTTACTCCTCGTGTGCAAGAAGCCTTTTATAGCTGCGGTCAATGCCTATTGCACCAAGGGGTGCTGTGATAAGGATCGCAAGCACAGCCACAGAAAGTACTATCTTTCCGCAGGGCAGACCAAGGGACATCGGCACTGAGCCGATAGCCGCCTGAACTGTTGCCTTTGGCATATATGCCGTTACACAGAAAAGCTTTTCTTTAAGGGTCAGCTTCGTGCCGAGAAGACATATCCATACGCCCACGGCTCTGAAAATAAGCGCTCCGAAAATAAGAAGCACAGCCGCCACACCTGCCGTAAGGGTGTAGCGTATGTCCACTGCCGCACCAACAAGGACAAAAAGCACAGCCTCAGCGGCTATCCAAAGCTTGCCGAACTTTTCTGAAAGCCTTGCAGACACGCTTTTGTCAGCCTTTATTTTTATCACGCAAGCCATTGCCACAACTGCAAGAAGTCCCGATACAGCCACATAAGGCTTCAAAAATGTTTCCACTGACATGAGCAGGAACGCCAAGCCCAAGATAGCGATGACCTTTGTGCTGTTTCTTATTTTGTTACCCTTGCGGTAGGATATCTCAAAAATATAGAAAAGCACAAACCCTGACAGCGAGCCGAGAAGCACTCCGAGGATTATTGACACAGGGATATTGAGAAAATCCGTCGCCTTTGCAGAGCCGCCCTGCGCCATTGTTACGAATGTGGAGAACAGCACGATAACGAAAATATCATCGCATGAAGCTCCCGCAAGTATCATTTGCGGTATGCTTTTTTTAGTGCCATATTTTTCTTCCATGAGCTTTACCATTCTCGGCACTACCACCGCAGGGGATACCGCACCAAGCACCGCACCCATAACAGCGGCTTCCGTGTGGTTTATCCCAAGAAGCAGCGGAGCAAGGATAAAGTATCCCAGTATCTCAAAGCTTGCAGGCAGAAATGACATCATGACCGCAGGTCTGCCCACCTTTTTCAGGTCAGACAAATTGAGTGACAGCCCTGCTTTGATGAGGATAATGATAAGGGCTATCTGCCGAAGCTCTGAGGATATGCCAAGTATCTTAGGATCCAGCAGATCGAGAACGTAAGTGCCTGTGAGAATGCCCGTTGCAAGCATACCGATTATCCTAGGCAGACCGATAGCCTGAAAAATAGCTGCCGCCGATAATCCCACAAGAAAAATTACAGCCAGTGAAAACAACATAAAAATACCTCCAAAAATCAAAAAAAAAGCTGACAACTCCTGCGTAAAAACAGAAGTCATCAGCTTAATAAGCGGTTTAGGTTTCCCAGGGGAGAACATCATTCCCCGATATGAGATTTTACCATTGTATTTTACCACATCACCATGGTATTGTCAAGACCCTAGCAGGTCTGCGGTTGGGCTTTTGTAGTGTTACAATAGATGTGAGAACAAAGGAATAGAAAAAATGATTGAGATCTGTTAAAATAAAGTTAACCACAACCAAAATCAACAGAAATGTCTCAATCATTTATGGAAATTATAACACAGAAAACAAAAAATATTAAGAGATGTTTACCCCACGAGATTAGTACAAAGATCCACGCAGTTGAAGCATATCGTCAGGCAGAAGATCAAGTGGATAACAGACTATCATCGCAGGAATCCAAACATAACGATATGTGAGCTGTACGGCAAGCTTCATAAGGAAAAGGCGTATCCACGGCACCCAGGGTCGCTTTATCGTGTATTTGTCAGGCTCGGATTCCGCAAAAAGGTTGAATCAACCAAAAAGAAAAGCAGACATCTTGGCAAATATGATATACCAAAGGAAATCGGTGAAAAGTGGCAGCTCGTCAGTCATAACTCCACGCTTTAGCAGTTCGTTTTCTGCAAGCTGTGGCAAAACGTCAAAAAAACTTCATGTATTCCCTCCTTTTCGGGATAAATTTCATATTCCTCCGATATAATTCTGTAAATTCGCATAATGTAACTGCCTATAACAGGTCAAAAAAAGACCTCTGATACCTGATATCAGAGGTCGCAATAGATCTGCAGTATAATATCCAGAAAGCTGATAAAAATCTCATTAGCTTTTGGTAATAAGGGCAGGCAAAATGACATCTGAAAGGCATATTGAACTTACATTATTTGCAAGGTCTATATTCTCGTTAGTCTTTAGAAGATCAAAAAGAATATTTCTCATTTCACCCACCACCTTTTAGTTTATTTTTATAGCGTTTATCATTATGCGAATTTTCGTGAAACATCACACAAGGTTTATTATATAGCCAAATTTTCTATTTGTCAATAGGATTTTCCAAATTTTTTTTGCTTTTTGAGAAAGTTGCCCAGAATATCAGCACAAGAAGTATCACCGCAAAGCACATCCAGCCTATAAGGACCGGCAGACTTCTGTTTGAGAATGTGTCATAGTATCCTTTGAGGTAGATGAAACAGATAAGTGCAGGCACAACGTAGGCCATGTAGCTGCGAAGTCCGTTAGGGATATGCTTGCCCTTGCCAGTGTTGGCTTCCTTGATGAAGTTCTCCCAGCCCCAGCCGTTTTTGCGAACGCAGAAAAGCACTCCCACAAGAGAGCCAAGCGGCAGAAGATTCGATGATACCAAGAAGTCTTCAAGGTCCATGATAGTCGAACCTGCGCCCATTGGCTGGATATTTTTCAGCAGGTTAAATCCAAACACAGCAGGCATTGTAAGCACAAGTATCATCACAAGGTTTACAATAAGTGATTTTTTTCTGCTCCAATCCCACAGTTCCACCGACATTGTGATAATGTTCTCAAACACTGCGATAACAGTGGAAAGAGCCGCAAATGACATGAAGATGAAGAAGAATATTCCCCACAAGCGGCTTGAAGCCATATGGTGGAAAACGTTAGGCAGAGTGATGAAAAGCAGTGACGGGCCTGAGTCAGGCTCGATGCCGTATGCAAAGCAGGCAGGGATTATGATAAGTCCCGCAACGACAGCCACGGCAGTGTCAAGAACGATAACGTTCACAGACTCGCCTACAAGAGTGCGGTCCTTTTTCAAATAGCTTCCGAATATCTCCATTGTGCCTATGCCTATGCTTAGTGTGAAAAACGCCTGAGTCATTGCGGCGAAAAGCACTGATGTGAAGCCCTTTTCTTTAAATACATCAAAGTCAGGCACAAGAAAGAATTTAAGCCCCTCAGAAGCGCCTTTCAGCCTGATAGAGTTCACCGCCAGCACCACCATGAGCGCCATAAGCAGTATCATCATAATTTTCGTTACCTTTTCAATGCCGTTTTGCAATCCCAGTGCGCAAACACCGATACAAAGTATGATAACGATAGCCGAGAATATGAGCATGAGCCACGGGGAAGCCTGCATATCCTTAAAAGCCTCAGCCGTTGCCGCTGTGCTTGAAGCGTCCAACGAGCCAGTGGCATATTTAAAAGCGTAGTATAACATCCAGCCTGTGACCATTGTGTAAAACATCATGAGCAGATAGTTTCCTGCAATGCTCGTGTATTTTGTGCAGTGATATCGGCTACCGGGCTTTTCAAGTCGGTTGAAAGCCTGAGAAAGACTTCGGTTGCTTCCTCTGCCTATGGCAAATTCGCATATGAGTATTGGAAGACCCAACAGCACAAGGCAGATAAGGTATAGGAACAGAAAAGCTCCGCCGCCGTTGTCTCCGGCGACATAGGGGAACCGCCAGATATTTCCCAGCCCCACGGAACTTCCGGCCGCGACGAGCACGGCGCTCAATTTGCCGCCCAGCGTTGCGCGGCCGTGTGAATGATGCATATATCGGTTCTATTTGAAAAACTGCGCGCACGCAGCCGCGTGCGCGCAGTTTTCTATTTCTCCAGTACGACGCTCACCTTCTCCAGTTTGCCGCCGAGCGGGGGCGCCAGTTTCGAGACGGTGCATTTTACGTGCCGGACCTGCCGGAACGAGGCGTAGACCGCCTCGATGATGTTCATCGCCACGCGCTCGATCGTGCGCTGCGTGACGGCCATGCGTTCGCGGACGATTTCGTAGACGGTCAGGTAGTTGACGGCCTCCTCCACGGCGTCGTGCGCGGCGATACCGCCCAGTTCGGTCGTAATCGAGAGCGTCACCTCGAAACGGTTTCCGACGCGCTGTTCGAGGTCGTAACAGCCGTGAAAGGCGTGGAACTCCATGCCTTGAAGATCGATCGTGTAGAGCATAGGCGTATGCAGTATGCGCAATCGGGAAGATTCCTTTACGGAGCCTTCCCGATTGCGATGAAACTTATTCGACGGTCACGAGATAGTAGTTCTTCTTGCCGCGCTGCACGAGCAGGTATTTGC
>OGFM01002166.1_pt1 | contig 10420 bp, 4 predicted proteins | sample 1570871 | NCBI WGS metagenome assembly OGFM01 (sample SAMEA2581957, study PRJEB24529) | metagenome | biome: Human gut stool | place: China | collected 2011
CAGACAGAAGCCGGAGACATTTCTTGATGAAATCTTCCATGACTGTGCCCAGACCCAGGAATACGCTTCCTGTCTCGGAACCCACTTCACCATAACCCCCGCCGACCCACCCGATGAAATCGAGCTTGCAGAAGGCTTCACGGTATCAAACATACTTTTTACAAAACAGTAAACAGCAAAAACTAAAACAACGCCAATATAGTTAAATTACACAACGTCCGGGTCAAAAATAAAGTAGAAAGGAACACACACATGGAGCAACGCAATCTGGAAAAAGCCCTTGAGCTTGCCGCCGCACTGATAAGAGGAGACAGAGTGAGCGCGTCAGGCGGCAATGTGGCACTCTATGAGGAATATTCTTCCAATTCGCAGGTATATGATGCGCTCAGGCTGATTTTAAAGAAGTTCGGGCTGGAGCTTTATGAATATAATAATGCACTGTTTGTCAGTGCGGATGAGGATAACGCCGGCATGGGAGATGCCGGCTTTGGCTTTACTAATGAGGAGCTGAGGCGCGCTCTTGGTGTCAGGGTGAACAAGGAGCTTTTTTTGTGTTATCTTATAATATACTGTACCATGACGGAATTCTATAAGACGTCGGGCAGCTACACCTACACGGAGTTCGTAAGACATGAGGATGTCATAAAGGCTGTTGACAGCGCTTTGGTGAAGGTTATTGACCCTTCGGCAGGGCTTGTGCTTGATGATGTTGAGGAGAACAGCTTTAAGACGCTTGCGCTGCTGTGGGATGAGCTTCCTGTCACGTCGACCGATGACGTTCAGGGACAGAGAGCCGCCAGAAATTCCAAGACGGGCTATGTTAAACTTACGTTTAACTTTCTTGTGGCTCAGGGGCTTTTCGTGGAAAATCAGGATAAATATTATCCGACAGACAGATTCAAGGCTATGGCGGAGAATTATTACAGTATCAACAGAGGCAGGCTATACGAGATATTAACAAGGGAAGAACAGGAGGCACAGAATGCCGCAGATTAACAGAATCAGGGTCAACAATATAAAATATAATTTTGGCACTCAGTTCTACGATGATTTTCTGATGCGTTTTTCGTGCAGGAACACCATATATGACCTTGCAAACGGCGGAGGTAAGAGTGTGCTCATGCTTCTTCTGCTTCAGACGATGCTTCCGAACTGTACTCTTGACGAGAAGCAGCCTGTGGAGAAGCTGTTCGCGCAGCCGGGAGGAAGCACCACAATACATTCGCTTGTGGAGTGGAAATTAGATTCCTGCGATGTAAAGAACGGCTACAAGTACATGACCTGCGGCTTCTGCGCGCGTAAGGCGAGGGCAGGTGAGGACGCCGAGGGCGAGCAGAAGACGGGAATAGAGTATTTTAACTACTGTATTTTTTACAGGGAGTTCGGGGACAATGATATCAAGAATCTTCCGTTGTCCGATGGCAGGGAGAGAATTACCTACAATGGGCTGAAGGCATACCTGCGCGACCTTGAGAAGAAGGACTTCGGTGTGAAGGTGCGGCTTTTTGAGCGCAAGGGGGATTACCTAAGCTTTATAAATGACTATGGAATCTATGAGAGCCACTGGGAGCTGGTAAGGGGAATCAATAAGACCGAGGGACATGTCAGGACTTATTTTGAGAGTAATTACAGAACCACCAGAAAGGTTGTCGAGGATTTACTGATAGAGGAGATTATTGAGAAGTCGTACAACAACCGTATCCGCGGCGGTAACGGCGATGATGAGATGTCAAAGACCCTTCTTGAGATAAAGGATAAGCTATTGGAGCTTGCAAAGAGAAGGGAGACGATGGATAATTACGATAAGGAGATTAAGCTCATATCCGATTTTTCCACCAAGGTGACAGACTTCGGAAATATATTTGAGCGCAAGGAGGAGGGAAAGAACAGGCTCTTTAAGTACCTTCTCATGGCACAGGCGCAGACGAAGAAGAACGAAGCGCAGGCGCAGAAGCTTGCCGCAGATATAGCGGGCATCAGGCAGGCACAGCTTGAGGAGGAGAGGCTTATATCGGCGGCGCTTATCGCCGATGAGGAGGCGGAGCTTAGAAAGGTGCGTGCTCTGGTGGACAGCCTTTCGGAGAGCTATGAGCAGGCAGAGAAGAGCTTCGATAAAAAGAAGGAGGAGCTTGAGCTTTCCTACGCGGCGGAGGACTATGCGGATTATGTAAGGCAGGAGAGAAGCCTTGCGGAGCTTAAGCAGTATATTGACAACCGCAGCAGGGGAAGAGAGGACCTTGCAAAGGAGCTTGAAGGTCTGGCAGCGGCGAAGCACGCATATATGGCGGAGGAGCTTTCCACAACCGGGCACAGCCTTAGTGAAACAGAGGCAGAATTGCAGGAGAGCACGGAGGCGCTTGATAATCTTAGAGAGAATTACCGCATGAGCGATAACGAGTGTGCGAGAATCGACGGAGAGCTGGCCGGATACCGGAGGCAGGTTAAGGAGCTTGAGGGCGAGCTTGCAGGTAAGTTAAAAGCAACGCCGCTCCTTGTGACGGAGAATGCGCCGGCGGAGGCAGAGCGCTATGGGGAAAATATCGCGGCATTGAAGGAAGCACTTGCGGCATTGGGTGATGAGCAGGCTAAGCTTAAGTTAAAGAGCGACAGCGATATAAATGAGCATGCGCAGACAACAGCGCAGCTGCAGATTTGCAGTAACAATATAGAGAAGCTTGAAAAAGAGCTTGCGGGGGCTAAGGACAGGGAGCGGGAGCTTGCTGCACTTGCGAAGGTGTACGGTGAGCCGGATACGGATAATCTGCTTAGGTCACTTGGAGGTATTTATGACAGAATACTTTCACAGCGTGAACAGTTAAAAAATAAGAAGAGTGAGACACAGGGCTATATAAGCGCCATAGAGAACCTTAAACCTGTAGATTCCGATGGTGTTAAGAGAATGTGCGAATATCTTTCGAGCAGATATGAGGGAAGCGTTGTGAGCGGCGCCGAATATCTGAGGGAGAAAACAAGCGATGAATGTGCCGCACTCGCGGCACGTTTTCCGTACCTTCCGTATTCCGTGCTTGCGGGTGAAGACTATGACAGTATATGCCGTGACAGGAATGTGATGGCAATGGACTGCGGAGTAGTCCCGATAATAAGACTGTCGGCAGTGGAAGCATTGTTAGAGAACGATAATGAACCGGCGGTGCCGCAGGATGATGACAACTATATGCTTGCGTGCCGTGACCTGTCATTTATATATGATGAGGCGGGACGTCAGGCGGGAATAAGGAAGGCGTCGGAGGAGCTTGAGCAGATAAATGCAGAGCTGGTGAAGCTTGAGAACAGATATGAGGCGGTAAAGAGCGACTATGAGAGGGTGAGCGGTTATGTATGCACACCACTGAAAAATACTTCGGAGCTTGAGCTGCTTCTTGCAGGTCAGAGGTCGGAGCTTGAACACCTTGACAGCCGGCTTGAAAGGCTTGCCGATATCAATGAGGGCGCAAAGGAGCGCTCCCTGCAGATATCAGGTCAGAGGTCAGAGCTTGAAAGGAAGCTTTCGGAAAGTATTGAGATAAGGGATAACCTTGAGGATATAGTGCGCCTCAGTGAAAGGCTTGCCGAGTATTTACAGGAGATAAAAAAGAGCGAAGCTGATAAGGAATCGGCAGTCAAGGCAAGGAGGCTCTCAAAGGAGCTGTGCGAGAGCAGGGAGAGGGCATTTAAGGAGCTGGAGAATAAAAGAAATATACTTCAGGAGACTATAGCTAAGATAAAAAAGACATGGGAGCGGTACGCTCCTTACTATAAGGAGCAGGCAGACACCGAAGCTGAACAGGAAAAAGCGAATGTCACGGCAGACGAGATAGACGCGAAATTTAATGCGATATATTCACTTATCACTGATGAGCTGGGTGATATAGCGGACAAGGAAAAGCTCATGTCTAACTGCACGGCGGCAATGGAAAAGGCGGAGCGCTCGATGCTTTACAGAGGTGTGAGCCTTGAGAGAGCAAAGGAGCTTGACAGCCGTGGACTTTTAAAGGAGAAGAGCAATGCGCAGATAAATGCCATGGCTGATGAGCAGGAGAAGCTCAGGCAGAACATGAAGAACCTGCAGGGGGAGCTTGATGCTGCCAGCACACAGATGAACAGGATTGAGGGAAGCTGTGAGTACGCGAAAAGAAGCTATGAGGAGCATTACGGAGAGTATATGCCTGTGGAAATAAATAATCCTCAGGAATATGCAGGGCAGCACAAGGCGGAGCTTTCGAGGCTTAAGAAGGAGCTTACAAGATTTTCGGGGCTTGAAAAGGATAATCTCAAGGAGCAGACGGCATGTATGGTGATGCAGAAGGATCTTGAACGCATGGTAAGGACTGCCGCTCCGGATGCAGATGATATTATAAGCCGGATGACAACCGAGGACGCGGATGAAGGCAGTGTGTCCGATGAGAAGCTCACCAACGAAATGTATGAGGAGGCAGGGCGTACCTTTGACGGTGTGTTGAAGGAGGAACAGAAAAAGCGCACTGCATTCACCAGGGCACGAGATCTGCTTGTCGATGAGCTTATGAGTCTTAATGCGTATGAGCTTGCACAGGAGGTGAAGCAGAATGTCCTTCCTCCGCAGACGCAGGAGGAGGCAGCGGCTCTCACGGATGCGCTTGGAACAACCAAGGACTGTATTGAATTAGAGCGCGGCAGAATAAGCAGGGGCATTGAGGACATGGAGCTTATCAAGAGCAATTTTGAGAACAGATGTGTCCAGATATGCACCAATATACGCTCTGAGCTTGAAAGGCTGGATAAGCTTTCAAGAATCACTCTTGACGAGGAAGCTATTCCGGTATTGTCATTGCAGATTCCGTATGTGAAGGAAGAAATGTATAAAGACAGGATGTCTGTATATATTAATGAGACGGTATCCCTGGCAGAGGGCTTCAGGACTATGGACGAGAGGCTTAAATTCATAAGGGGAAGGCTCTGCTGGAAGAGACTGTTCTCCGTCATAGTTACGGACATGAACAGTATAAGATTAAGCCTGTACAAGCGTGAGAGGATAAAGGATCAGAGCCGTTATCTGCGCTATGAGGAGGCAGTCGGAAGTACAGGGCAGTCACAGGGTATATATATCCAGTTCCTTGTCTCTGTGATCAATTATATTGCAAGCATAAACGCAGGAGGAAAAGAGGCAGCAGTGCTCGGAAAGACGATATTCATTGATAATCCGTTCGGTGCGGCGAAGGATATATATATCTGGGAACCTATCTTTAAGCTTTTAAAGACCAACCATGTCCAGCTCATTGTCCCGGCGCGAGGAGCTACTCCGGCTATAACAGGACGATTCGATGTCAATTATGTACTTGGACAGAGACTTGTGGATAAAAAACAGCAGACAGTTGTGGTTGATTACCACAGTCAGGTAACAGAGAGCGAACTTGAATACGAAAGACTAACTTTTTCACAGGAAAGTTTTGATTTTCTCTAGGTGCTGTGATAAACTGGAAAAAAGCATGTAATGTGAGGTGAACATATTGGACAAGTATGAGTTGACCATTAAGATAGAAAAACTGGATAAGCTTGTAAAGAGCGGGGATTATGTCAATGCTGCCAAGGTTGCAGAGCAGCTTGAATGGAAGAAGATGAAACAGTGGACAGTCATGTCCAATGCTATAGAAGCGTATGTTGCAACAGGGAAATATGATAAGGCGAGAAATGTGTGCATTTATGCCTATAACCGTAAGCTTGGCGGAAGGAGACTTCTGGCAACTCTTATGGAGATGTATGTCAAGCTCGGTGAGCTGGATGATGCGGAGGAGATTTATCAGGAATATGTGGAGCTGGCACCGCGCGATGTGACCGGATATATCCTTCTGTATAAGTTAAAGCGCGCTAAGAAGGCACCTGTCGAGGAGCTTATAACCATTCTTCAGAACTACAAGGATAAGGAGCTTGACGAGGAGTATGAGTATGAGCTTGCGCTTCTCTACAGCGAGGCAGGACTTACCGACAAGTGTGTGAGGGAATGTGATGAGCTGGTGCTGTGGTTCGCAGATGGAATATATGTCGAGAAGGCGTTGAGACTTAAGCAGATGTATGTTCCGCTGACACCGGGGCAGATGGAGAAGCTTGCAAGGCTTGAGAAGCTGTCCTCACTCGGAATAAACAGCTCAGCTGTGTATGACGGCATGGGCGGTGAGCCGGCGCAGACGGAAGCTGCAGCAACAGAGGCGGAGCCGGACATAGCTTATGGGTATGATGACCGCGCGTACAATAATCATGGATACGATACTGACAATGCCGGTGCGTATGATAATGGAGAATATGATACCCGCGATATCAGTGCTTACGAACAACATGAATATGATACCCACGATACCCGACAGGACTATAATATGTCTTATGAGCCGACAGCTGAGGAAGCAGAGGACTATGACAACGAGGCATTATATGCCCTTGATGAAGAACAGGAGCAGCATGAGCAGCAGAAGCCGGGTATCGTTGAGGAGCCTGTGAGCCATGAAGCGGAGCTGGAAGAACCGGAGGCTTATGCCAACGAGACGGATTCTGCGGATGAGGAGAACAAGCCGGTATACATTGATGATATAGGAAACACAACAGAGTGGTCACCTATAGATATCGATAATGCTATATCAGCGCAGCCGGAGCCTGAAAAAGAAGTTAAACCACAGCCTTTAGAGAAAAAGCCTGCAAAGACAGCTATAAAAGAAGATATGCAGAAGCTTGAGCCGGATTATGATATAAGTATAAAGGTTCCCGACTATTCAGTATATGACACCAGAAACGTGCAGCAGGAGCTTAAGGCGAATGTCAATGAGATAATGGAGGCATATAAGAACAGGGAGAGAACCGAGGCACTCAGGGAAGCGGCACAGCTTGAAGATATACAGGATGATTCTGAGCCTACGAAGGAAATTATAATCAACAAGCACCAGTGGCGCAAGGCGTCAAGGAATGCAGCAAAGACACATGACGACAATGGAAAAAAGGCTTCGCCCGGCAGTACTGTGTCCGACAGCAGGCTGCCAGATATTAATTCCCTGAAAAATGCCGATATAAGAGAAGTCACGCAGCAGCTTACGCTTGAACAGATGTCGGAGCTTGTAGCACAGCTTCAGGCTGAGCAGGAGCGGAGAAGGAGGGAGGCGGCAGCAGACCGCGAAGCCAACTCTTCACAGATGGACATAACACAGTGGCTTTCCGATTTGGATGATGAGGATGATGAGAAGCAGCCTGATAATCGTGCCACAAGGGAGATTCCTGTAGCTGAGATTAAGAAGATGGTTATGCCTGTCAAATCAGAAGAGGAACAGGCTGAGGCACCACAGCAGCATACCCAGGACAGAAGGCGGGAGCCTGCACAGACTGAGCAGAAGGCAGATGACTACAGCAAAGAGGAGAGGGAGGCTCTTGAGAGGACGGTCAGGGAGATAGCTGCGTCAATCAATCCGGATGAGAAACCGAAGGCAGAATCAGATAAGCAGGAGCCAGAAGCTGAGGAGGAAGAATTCGAGGAGATTCCGGATATAGATGACAATGAGAGCATCGAAGAGGAAAATGATGTAAACGATGAGTCAGATGAAACAGGAGGTGTGCCTGATCTTGAACATGCGATAAATGCCGGAATAGAGCAGATAATCGAGGATAATGCCAAGGCAGCTGTAGGAGTTTCTGATTCGGGAAGATATCTGCTCAAGGATGAGGAGAGAGTATATCTTGACAGATATTTATATATGTCCGGCATGGAGAAGAGGTTGTGCAGATACATCGGAGCTAAGAGAGCTGAGGCTGTGGGAAAGCTTGATAATGCAGGGCATGCAGCCATCATGGGCAGCCGCACCACCGATAAGACAGCCTTTGCGATCAATCTGTTTAAAGCACTTCATGTGTATGACGAAGACCGTGAGCAGAAGCTTGCGCGCATATCAGCGGAAAAGATAAATGAGAAGGGCTATGAGGTGTATGCGGATAAGCTCGCAGGTCAGACTCTCGTAATTGAGAATGCAGGACGGTTAAAGAGGGAAACACTTGTCTCAATGATGAAGCTTAGTCGCAACACATTGTTTATTATCATGGACGAAGAGTTCGAGATAAATAAGCTCTTTGCGGACAATCCGGATATTGCAGATAATTTCACGGGTTGCTTTTTACTTAAGCAGTATACGGTAAATGAGCTTGTGGATATTGCCAAGGATTATGCGGAGAGTCAGGGATGGAGAGTCGAGGATAAGGCACTTTTAAAGCTGTATCTGATACTCAGCCAGGTTCCGAATGATGATCAGGGTAATGTTGTTGAACTGGTAAAGGAGATAATGAACCACGCTGCAGGACATGCGAAAAACAGGCTTGGCAATAAGCTTTTCGGCAGATTCCGTTCTGTTCTTACCATCAAGGAGGGTGACTTAAGTTCAGAGGATGAGTATGAAGATGACGAGGACGAAGAGAATACGGAAGCTGAGGAGGATACGCAGCCAGATGACTCTATAGAGAACGACAGGGATAAGCCTAAAAAAGAGAAAAAATCACGGGCCTGGAAGAAGAATAAGCAGGCAGAGAAAAGGGCTTTTTCTGATGATACAGAAGATAATGACGACTATGATGAAGATGATGAGTACGACGATGACTATGATGATGACGATGATTATGATGAATAGTCGACATTAGAAGGTATGCTATTATTGGCAGACAATATTAAAATATAACCTGGAGGAGAAAGCAATGGGAAATGTAAGGGAAACAATTGAGAGCGGCAAAGCTGTTCTCGGAATCGAGTTCGGTTCAACAAGAATTAAGGCGGTACTCATTGATGAGAAGCATACACCGATAGCAGGGGGAAGCCATGAATGGGAGAACCGCTATGAGAATGGTGTGTGGACATACAGCCTTGATGATATATGGGGAGGTCTTACAGACTGTTATGCATCGTTGAAGGCGGATGTAAAGGAAAAATACGGAGTTACACTCAAAAGGCTTGGGGCAATAGGCTTTTCAGCCATGATGCACGGCTACATGGTATTTGATAAGGATGGGCAGCTTTTAGTTCCGTTCAGGACATGGAGAAACAGCATAACCGAGGAGGCATCCGACGAGCTTACTTCACTTTTTAATTACAACATTCCTCAGAGATGGAGCATTGCCCATCTTTATCAGGCAATGTTAAATAATGAGGAGCACCTTCCGCGTATTGACTACATGACAACACTGGAGGGCTTCATACACTGGAAGCTTACCGGAAAGAGGGTTATCGGTGTCGGTGAAGCTTCCGGCATGTTCCCAATTGATACTGCTGCTAAGAATTATAATGCAAATATGGTAGGCAGATTCGACTCGCTCATCGAGGAGAGAAATGCACAGGGAGACAAGGCACAGCTTCCATGGAGACTCATGGATATTATGCCGAAGGTGCTTCTTGCGGGGGATGAGGCAGGAGTTCTCACAGCAGAGGGCGCAGCGCTCCTTGATAAGGATGGTGACCTTGAGGCGGGAATACCTATGTGCCCGCCTGAGGGAGATGCAGGAACAGGAATGACGGCCACCAACGCTGTTGCGGTGAGAACAGGAAATGTATCAGCCGGAACAAGCGTATTCGCGATGATAGTCATGGAGAAGGAGCTTTCCAAGGTATATCCTGAGATTGACCTTGTCACAACACCTACAGGAAATCTTGTATCCATGGTTCATTGCAACAACTGCACATCCGACCTCAACGCATGGGTCAACATATTCAAGGAGTTCGAGGAAGCTCTCGGAATACCTGTTGATATGAATAAGCTCTTTTCGGTCCTCTACAATAAGGCACTTGAGGGAGATGCAGACTGCGGCGGACTTATGTCCTATGGCTACATATCGGGCGAGAATATCACTCACATGGAGGAGGGAAGACCTCTGTTTGTGAGAAATACCAACAGTAATTTCAGTCTTGCCAACTTTATGAGAACACACCTTTACACATCACTCGGTGCTCTTAAGATAGGACTTGACATCTTACTAAAGGAAGAGGGTGTTAAGGTGGATTCCATCACAGGACACGGCGGACTCTTTAAGACCAAGGGGGTCGGCCAGAGCTTCCTTGCGGCAGCCATGGACGCTCCTATAACCGTCATGGAGACAGCAGGCGAGGGCGGCGCATGGGGAATGGCACTTCTTGCAGCATACATGATTAACAAAAATGACGGTGAGACACTTGACGATTACCTGAATAACAAGGTATTTGCCGGACAGACGGGAAGCACATTAGAGCCTGCAGCGGAGGATGTCAAGGGCTTTGATGAGTTTATCGAGCGATATAAGGCAGGCCTTGCGGTAGAAAGAGCGGCAGTAGATTCACTTTAATTTGAACGCAGAATAGGCAATCCCCCGCTTCAAGTGCGTAGAGCACTAAGCGGTGGGTAAGGGGGATGCGAACTGCGTTCATGAGCAAGCAGCGAAAGCGGATTGCGAATGTCCG
>OGFM01002178.1_pt1 | contig 10361 bp, 7 predicted proteins | sample 1570871 | NCBI WGS metagenome assembly OGFM01 (sample SAMEA2581957, study PRJEB24529) | metagenome | biome: Human gut stool | place: China | collected 2011
GACGTAGGGAAAAGGACAGTAAAGATAAAGCTGTTAAGTGAGGATGATGTGCTTACCATAGCCGTATCTAATACATATAAAACAGAACCTATGTTCACTGAAGATGGATATATACGCACAACTAAGAATAATAGGGAAGAGCATGGATGGGGGATACGAAATATAGTCGCAACGTTGGAAAAATATGATGCAGAATATATTATTGATTATAAAAATGGAGAGTTTGTATTTTCAATAATGATGTAGGCGGGTAAAAACCAGATGTGTGAGGGCATCTGGTTTTTTGCCATGTATGAATAAGACAATAATTAAATAATAAATATAGAAAAGTCTGATATTGTTTTAATTAGATAAATTATAAAAGCCCGCACACCTCAAATATTTCTTCAAGACGCGTCCTGTAGTTATGGAATTGCTGCACCTTTTTGTGGCCATTTTCTGCGATGGCCCTTCTTTCGTCATCGTGCTTTAAGTAGTAGTCACATTTGTTTATAAGGTCATCCTTAGATTCAAAGTAAACATAGTCAACATCAGGTGTAAAGTGGTTGAGAAAGTCCGCCTGGAAGTTAGTCATAAGGAAACCGCCAGCTCCCATAATATCCATACAGCGCAGAGGGATACCATTTTTGATGCTTCTAAGTGTTATATTGAGATTGATTTTGCTGCATTTAAATACATATGGCATATTGTCATAGAAGTCAATAGCGCCCTGATTGATGACGTGTGGCATATCAGGTGTTTTATTGTGTGTATATAACTTAGTTGTAAAATGTTCTGATACCGCCGATAGTAGTGCGGTACGCTCATTTTGAGCTACTTTTCTTGCAAGGAAATAATTGGCATATGTATATGTAGGAGTTTCTATGCCATCTGCGTTTGGGGTGTATGGTTCAACACGCATAAGCTCTCCAAGAATTCTGTTTGTATCAGGTGTGCCTGAGAGCATATCCTCAAGAAAGTTCATTCCATATACATTCTGTTGTGCAGCTATTATGGCGTCAAGGTAGCCCCTTGCCCATGGTGCAAGCTTGTCGTATATTCTGTCGTAGAAGTTTCCCTTTTCATTATACATTGAGCCGACAAATGATATGTCACTGTCAAATACATGATGAATATTTTCATTAAGTGTCAGTTTGTCAAGTCTGTCAGTATTGGCAGCAAGCGGCATATAGTAGACTGTGTCAATTCCGCCATTTTTAAGTTCAAGATATTGTGCGCTGTCGAACAGGAAAATGTGATTGCAGGGGTTGGTAATTGTGTATGAGTAAAGAGTCATAAGCGGGCTGTCATATACCCATGCAATATAAGGAATATTATGTCGGTTGCAGCATTTGGATACAACAACGCTGTAATTAAATGTAAATACAGCATCATAGTTACATTTGCTAATAGCCTTATCAAATAACTGGTCAAATTCATCGCTGGTTCGTTCTAATATAAGTGATGTTGATATAACTGTAAGCTTGTGTCCCATAGTGGGAAGTATCTCTTTTAAGTCCTCAACCCCAAAGTGTTTGTTCTCAAATTCAAGAATGTTCATATGTTTATGTGGTATATCCTTTCTGCTTATAGTATTATTATAAAATGTTAAATATGTTTAATGATTTTAATATTGTTATACTGCACTCATAAATGTATGGTTAAAATATCATTTGTCCATAATATCCGGCTATTTTAGATATTATAATTTACTTAGAAATTAATAAATATATAAAGAAATTGCAGTTATGTTTTTAAAAATGGATTGCAGATGTTATATTAATTATATCAAATAAGTATATTAAAAATTGTAATGAAATTCACATTACTTCACAGCCGGAAACGCCATATCTATCATCTGGATAAGCCGTGTATCATATGTATGAAATTTTTTTACCGTTTCATATCCGTGGGCGGCAATTTCCATTCGTTCGTCATCATGCTTTAAGTAATAGTCACATTTGTACTTAAGGTCTTCCATACTTTCATAGGCGACAAGGTCTTTTCCTAATTCGAAAAATTCTGGAAGTTCAGCCTGATAGTTGGTTATGAGAAAACCACCGCAGCCGAGCACGTCAAATATACGTAGTGAAAGTCCAGAGCGGATGGACTTTGCGGTAATATTCAGGTTGATTTTGCTGTTGTTAAATATAATAGGCATTTCTTCAAGTGATTTTGCAAAGCCTCTGTTGTGTATGTGAGGCATGGAAGAAGTATCGCTTCCGGTATATATATCAACATTGAAAAAATCGGACAACATTTTAAGTATTCTTAACCTTTCCTGTTCGGCAACTTTGACACTTATATAATGTTGTGCAACAAGTGCCCTGTTGTTGCAGCGGGAATCTTCTGGAAATACATATGTGCCAAGATTTTCTTTTAGAAATCTATCGGCGAATTCATCGGATATGACATCTTCTATGAAGTTGTAACCATATATTTTAAGCTGTGCTTCGATAAGTCCATTGACGTATCCAGTGTCATATTCGTTGAGTTTTATTTTGTTGAAGTCGCATTTTTCCTGATAAGTTGAACCGATAAATGATATGTCGCTTTGAAAATGCTTACGCTCACTGGCAGTTGCTTCATTTATAACTTTATCTGTTCGTGTGACATTGGTTGCAAGAGGAACATGAAAAATATGTTCCGGATTGTAAGGCGCAAATTCCTTGTAAAGCAGCTTGTCAAAAAGAAATACACGGTTGCAAGGGTTTGACAGTGATTTTGAATATAATTCAAGAACAGGGCTGTCAACGATAAGGCTTATATAAACAATTCTTGCAATGTTACACACATCTGAAAGCCATGGAAAGAAATTGATGGAAAATACAAATGAATAGCCGCCATCTAAAATGTCTTTGGAAGTATGAGCTACACATTCGGATGGTGTGAGATTTTTGTTGAACATTTCCATACACTCTTCGTGGACTTCAAGCCCCAGTCTTTTAAAGGAATCTATTACGTCAGGCTCACAGATACTGCCGTAACGGTATATGTATATTTTCATATGAATAATTGAAACTGACATGTTAAACATAAACTATACAATATAGAACTGCTGTAAATATGCTGTGTTTATATATTGGATACATATATAAATATGTCTGCTGCGTCAGCTTCATCTCCTTTCCAATTCTGTCATAAATAGGTGTTTGCGAAGTTCTACAGGTCGTGTGAATTCTAATTCCTTTAAGCTTATATTTTGCAATTCTCTTCACTGAAATAGAAACTGTTATATCTATTTTGCCTGAATTCAAAGCCTAAAATATCAAGGGGGGGGTGGCTTATTTTTATACAAAATATATAAATTGTGTTCAATACATTTCGCAATTACCTATCTGTCATAAGTAATATAATGTAAGTGCTGAAAAACACTTTTAATACCTATATCATAATATAAATGTATTCATATTATAAAGCAATATTTTATGCTATAGTTAATCAAATTCGTATGTAAGAAGTATGAAATGTATTGTAGACTATAAATAAGCAAATAAAGAAAAATGCACAAAAGTAAGTTTTTATTGTTTGTGTATGTGATAAATTTCAATAAATCACGAGAAATATGTCTTTTGATGTGGACATAATTGTACAGTATTTTGAATTTGCTCATTTATAGTTGTAAATAAAATAGTGCAGAATTTAAGTCGGTGTTATAAGGTAAATCCTAAGAAATCAATAGGGTTGCAATAGTGACATAACAATAAATATATTATAAGATATAGATATTGCTAATATGATTTATACTATAAATGAGTATATTTAAAATATTGCACAAGTATGTCAATGTTAGAAAAACAGATTTTTCATAATATATTGAAATGTATCTGAGATACAGACAAAAACAAATTATTTTTGTGCTTTTTCTTTATTTGCTCATTTATAGATTGAAAATACATTTTTATAATAATAACAATTACAGAGGGTAACATATGCGTATATTATTTTTTCAGTGGTTTGCATTTATGCAAAAGGGTATAGAGAATGCATTAAAAAAGATGAATGTGAGTTATGATGTTTTCTACTATGATATGAAGGATTGGGATAACGATGAGGTGCTGGTTAAGAAGCTGACAGACTATCTTAATAACAGTAGTACAGGATACGATTGTATATTTTCAGTGAATTTTATTCCTATGATATCCGATGTGTGCGACAGATTAAGACACGAAAAAAGTGGTATAGAGGAAAGCGGACTTAATGAAGTCGATGGAATGAAAAACTGTGAAGATGGTACAGGGAATGTTTCGGCATTATCAGAGAAGGATGTCAGCAAATGTATGGAAGGCAGTAAAGATGGTACAGTGAGCGTTGCATCATTATCAGAGAAAGATGTCAGCAAATGTATAGAAAGCGGTAAGAATAGTGCAAAATGGAAGAAACAGCTCAAGTATATATCATGGGTATATGACTGTCCGGTTAATATAAGACGTACAGATACACTTAAAAATGAGTGTAATACAATATATTTCTTTGACAGAATTCAGGCAGAAGGATATAAGAAACAGGGTGTCATTGGAGCAAGGCATATGCCACTTGCTGTAGATACAGATGTTTTTGAAGAAACTATCAGGATGTATAATGATGGAAATATATCAGGAGATGGTCTTGGTAAGAAACTTTCAGGTTCTTCATATGACTGTGACGTGGCACTGGTTGGTAAGCTTTATAAGTCCGATTACCAGTATATAAGCCGGTATCAGGATGATTATACAAGAGGATATCTGGAGGGGATAGTAGCAACTCAGGAGAAGCTTTATGGTGGTTATGTTATTGATGACTGTGTAAATGCTTCAATAATACAGCGTATTAATGAGAATTTTGCAAAGGCATCTGGTGGAAAGTATTCGGTTATCAAGCCAGAGGTTACTTATGCTATGGCAACGGAGGTCACAGGCAGGGAACGTTACAAGATACTTGCTCTTTTACAGAACAGATGCAGGGTTAATCTGTATTCGACTGAAGGTGATGGAAGACTTAAAGGGATTAATCATTGCGGACCTGTGGATTATTACAAACAGATGCCGTCAGCATTTCATAATGCAAAGATTAATCTTAATATATCTCTCAAAGTGATACAGTCAGGAATTCCGTTGAGAGTGTTTGATGTCCTTGGGTGCGGAGGTTTTCTTATAACTAACTATCAGCATGAGATAGCAGAGTGCTTTGAGAATGGCAGGGAGCTTGTGATATATGAAGATATTCCAGACCTTATTGTAAAGGTGAATTATTATCTGACACACGAGAATGAAAGATTAAGAATTGCACGGAATGGATATGAAAAGGTGAAAAGTGAGTATACATTTGAAAAAAGAATGAAGAGTATTCTTAGTGATATTTTATGATGATATGGGCAAAATATTTTTGAACCTCACATTTCTATAATGGAATATTATAATTAGGCTTGTATAAAATCAATTATTAACTTACAATAATGCTAGTTTATAAAAACAGAGATGACATTATAGGATGTATTTTATCATAAGAGGAGGTAAGGTGTACAGAGTATGGAAAAGCTTAATTCATTTTATAAAATGCTTAAAGATAATGCAGAGAAGTATCCAGATAAGGAAGCAATCGTGTATGATACGATGACGATAACTTATAGTAAACTTTTTGAGGATGTATGCAGGAAGGCGCTTCATCTTATGAGGTTTGAGGGCAGCAGGATTGCCTTATATGGTCCGGCTTCTTACAGATGGATAGTTAATATGTTTGGTACAATTCTTGCGGGTAAGGATGTTATGCTTGTCGACTTTTTCCTTCCACAGAACACAAGAAATGCTATTCTTGAAAAGGTTGGCGTTGACTACGTGCTCACATCCACAAACCAGTATATTCTTGCAAATAGTGATGCGATTATGATACCGGATGCTGAGAAGGATGATGTTGATGGTCTTGTATATGAGGCTGACAGCGTTAATGAGGGCAATATTCTTATGCTTACAGCAGTTCCACAAGAGTGCGATAAGGCGGTTGTGCTGACTGTTGCCAATATTCTTAATACTGTAAATGAGCTTAATGAGTACTGCATATGTGAACCGGATGATAAGGTGCTTGCACAGATTGCGCTTCATCATATATTTGGATATATATACAGCCTTATACTTCCACTCCACAATGGTGCGTGCGTGTGCATAGGAAGAGGCTTAAGACATATAGATGCGGACACGTATTATTATAATCCTACTATTCTTCCGGGCTCACCTTCGATGGTTGATTACTTAAAGAGGATAAAGGCATTTAACAGCCAGTTAAAAACTATTATTATTGGTGGTGCAAGTTGTCCGTTCAGACTGTTTGAGGCTCTTAAGGACAGGGACTTAAAGGTATATAATGTCTATGGAATGACGGAGACATCAGGCTGTATAGGTATAAATGATACGATGGATGGAACATACAGGCTTTTTGATGAATCACGGGTTACAATAGCTCAAGATGGAGAAATTCTTATCAGCGGAGACTGTGTTATGAAGGGTTATGATAAGGATGAGGAATATACAAAGCGTGTTGTAAGGGATGGAAAGTATCACACAGGCGACCTTGGAAGAATTAATGAAAGGGGACGTCTGGTGCTTCTTCTTCGTAATCCTGAGATTATTCTTCTTCCTACAGGAGAGAAGATAAGCCGTACAGTTACTATAAGGGAGATTACAGCGCTTGACGGAGTGGCAGAAAGTTATGTTACACTTCACGATGACAAGCTTACAGCGATAATAGTTCCTATTGATAAGGAAGCAAGGGAAGACAGATTTGTAAGACTTATCAACAGATATAATGAGAGAAAAGGCTTCAGATGGGAAATCCAGAAGATAAAGTTTGTAAGGGAGCCACTTCCAAGACTTGCCAATGGCGATATAGATACAGAAGCGATAGACGAACTGCTTGAAGACAATTGATATGCGAATGTAAAAGATAAAGATTAGATAAAAAATAAAAGCATAAAGAAAAGAAGCTGCAATCGTTATACAATGTACAACAGGAACAGGGGTTAAGTATATGTGCGATGTACCGATATACTTATTATAGGCTATTAGTCAGATGGTGCAGGCAGCATGGCTGTGTCTGCATTTTCTGAATTATATTACAAAGTTTACAGGATGAGAGGTAATTATCATGGAGGATATGAAAAAGCAGCAGTTAGAAGTATTAGAAGAGGCTAAGGATTATTGCCAGAAGGTACTTCATTGCATAGATACTGTTATTCCAGAGCTTAAGGGAGATAAGAAGGATGATACTGATGAGTATCTCAGAATGACAGTTGATGCTGTTAACAATACATTAGAGATGTATAACGCAACACGTTCACTTGTTCAGGAACATTCTGATATAGATGAGGCAGAGGTTAATGCAGCTGTAAGTACACTTGGTACAGCACTTAAGAGTGGTGTAGATGATGCCAAGGCAGATGCGCTTGATGGTATGAAGAAGTTCATACAGGCTTATGGTGAGGCAGCTAAGAATATCACTGCTGCGTAACTATGTATGTAATGATGGTTTATGTTTGTCTTTTGTGTCTTTTTATTCCGTTTTATGTATTAGGCGGGGCTAAAAGTCAAAAGTCTTTTGAGCATTACATAATAATATGATAATAACCAAAAAGGCTTGGTGCTTTACTGTGATTGGTAAAGTGCCAGGCCTTTTTTATTATCAATTAAATATATCCATTAAACATCATTCCTGTATAAGCTGAAAGGTTATACGGGTCATTATATGTACGTGTAGGGTTCTTGTAAGCAATAATCTTGTTATTTACATAATCCATAGGATTAAGTGCTATATTTTCTGCCTTTGTTTTGATAGAATCCTTGAAGGAATTAAGACTTTCAAAGATACTGCTTAACTGATTGCTCTCGGCAGCTTTGCTTATTACTTCCCTGTTCGTGCTTATAGTTCCGTCTTTGTTAAGTGTAAGTCCGTTGTTCTCAAGCTGGTTCTTGTGAGAGCGTGCTATCGCGGTTATTTCCTTATATAAACGCTCTGTTCCCTGAAACTTGCTGTTATCCTTATCGCCAGCCACTGATATAAGGTTATTATATCCTGACACAAGTTCGCTGATACTTTCGGCTATTGAGTCGGCATCCGCTTTAAGGCTTATAGTCACCGGCTTGTCGGTAGTATCAGAAAGCTCAAGTGCATATGACTTATTGATAGTAATAGAGTTGCTCATTGAAGCTCGTTCTTCATCATTCACATCAAATATGGCATTGGATGGGTACTGTGAAACTCTGTCCAATCCAAGAGTATTAATGAGTGAAGCATTTCTTGCGACAAAAGTGTTATTATCAATGCTTTTAGTATCACTCAAATAACTGTCATCAGATGAGTTGCTGTTAGATAAGCTACTTGGCTCAATCTTAAATATAACAGGCTCTGAACCGCTGATACCGGTCGCTTCTGACTCTATGTTAATAGCTGTATTGCCAAGATTATCTTCCTTAATGTTGGCAGTAAGTCCGATATTGGAGCGGTTGATAAGCCTTGCAAGCTTGTTCTGTATGTTGTTGACAGTTTCATTATTCTCTACAGCAAACTGGAACTCATAAGTTACATTATTAATAGACAGGTCGAAAGAATAATCGCCCGGCTGTATCATCTTAGAACGAGGCTGTAAGTAATTACCTGTATTAATCTGTGTTGAAGCTAACTGCTTAACATCAATGTCAAATGTTTCATCATCGGCAGCAAGACTTGAATCACCGATATAGCTTGCTGATACAACATCCGGGTCGCTTGAAACGGCTGACTTCTTAAATGTCATCTCTCCGCTTGAGCTGTCAGATAAATCCTGTGTTATATTCTCGAGGGCACGCGCATTTTCCTTTAAATCAATGGCATACTTCTGCGCAGCACTTGATAAGTCAAGCTTGTATACAGGAGTCTGGCTGTTAATCTTGACTACCTTGCTGTATGTGTTTTTAAGCTGTGATTTGGTATGGGTATCATACTTTGAATTCGTTCTATGTCCGTACTGGGACAGGTAGTAGCTATATACACTACTGATCATAACAGTCACCTCCTTGTCTGTATAATCAATCTGTACAATTATCTATTGTAGGTATGAGAAGTGCATCACATAATATTTATCGGCATATGCAAGACAGCGCATAATAACAGGAAGTCCATTTCCTGAAATGATGTGCGGATTGAATATGTATCAATAATGCATCGTACCAGATAAATATCTATTCTTATTTTATAAGTATAATGTTGATTTTGCAATCCCTTTATGCTGAAATTTTATAACAAAAATTTGTTGAAGTAATACATAAGAATTGGTTATATTTATGTATTAATGTAAGGGTTACAAAGTCATGCGTGTCTGTGCGATAAGACTTTTGAACTTGTGAACCTTACATCTATTATGATATGATGGTCAAAAGGTATTTTGCCCCTCATTTATGATTAATCAGATTACTCCATGCTCCGCATTCCCGTAATCTGACTCCACCTCGAAATCCGCTAATTTACTAGCTTCGCATAGTAAATTGCTACTTTCTCGGTGTAGTGCAGGTCACTAAGGTATACATCGAATTGCATGCAAGCATGCATCGATGATACCTTTTGACCCTTTAATCATATTATAAAAAGAAATAAAAGTTATAAAATTAATAATAAATGGGTTGACGAAATGTCTTCATATGTGATATATTAGGCTGGCTATGGAAGCGGTCTTTTTTTTATGCCCTGATTTGACCCAACAGTTCAGAGTGTAGGAAAAAACCAATTGGTGTTAATAACACCTGCAAAATAAATAATTGGAGGTGGAAGTTGTGCGAGTAAAGATAACATTGGCATGTACAGAGTGTAAACAGCGCAATTACAACATGACTAAGGAAAAGAAAGCTCATCCAGACAGAATGGAAACTAAGAAGTATTGTAAGTTCTGTAAATCACACACATTACACAAGGAAACAAAGTAATTAGTACAGTGAGGAGTATTTCATGGGTGATACTGTAAAAGCTAAGAAGCAGAAAAAGAACTGGTTCAAAGGTTTGAAAGCTGAATTTTCAAAAATTATCTGGCCAACAAAAGCATCAATCGTAAGACAGACTGTTGTTGTTGTAATAGTCACTCTTATTATGGGAGTTCTTATTGGTTTGATCGATCAGTTAATACAGTTCGGTCTTAATGGAATTATTGGTTAATAAGAATATATAAGAGGTGAGTAAATGGCAGAGGCAAATTGGTATGTTGTTCACACTTATTCAGGTTATGAAAATAAAGTAAAGACTAATATCGAGCAATCTATTGAAAATAGAAAATTGCAGGATCAGATATTAGAAGTATCAGTTCCGATTCAGGAAGCAGTTGAAATTAAGAATGGTGTAAAAAAAGTTACACAGAAGAAGATGTTTCCGGGATATGTACTCATTAATAT
>OGFM01002181.1_pt1 | contig 10348 bp, 6 predicted proteins | sample 1570871 | NCBI WGS metagenome assembly OGFM01 (sample SAMEA2581957, study PRJEB24529) | metagenome | biome: Human gut stool | place: China | collected 2011
ACAAATAGGTCGAAGTGATAGTTATCCTCATTGACTTCCGGGTCCGGATTAGGATTAGGTTCCGGGTCATCATCGGAACACGCTGTGAATGACAGTGCCATCATGGCAGCCATAAAGGCAATCAGTGTAAATTTGAATTTTCTCATTTTGAATGAATTATTAAATGATTAGTTAATGAATAGTCTGAATTTAGCAAAAAAAGCACGTCCGGGCTTCTGCAGCTTGTAGTTGTCATAGGCTGTCTTGTCGAGGAAGTTGGTACACTCCAAAGCCAGATTATAGCGTCCGCGTCTCCATGAGTAAGTGATGTCGGCATTACAGATGTGCTGGGCGGGAATGCGTGCCTTGTTGTCATACGAGCCGTAAGCTTCCCAGGTCAAAAAGTACCAGTGCACCCACTGATAGGTACAACCCAGGCGCAGTCTGCTTTCGGGCAGGGCGATGTTGCGGAAGGTATAGTATGCTTCTACACTGCCAAAGAGCCAGGGACGGTTGGGCACACGGTTGTTGTAGGTGGCGGAGGGTTTTCCGTCGCCCTTGTACTTCTGCTGGTCGCGGGTGTCTTGGTAACTGACGTTGGTGGAGAGCTGCAGTCTGCCTTGCCAGTCGTAGCGTATTTCCCCTTCCACACCTTTCACGTGGACGGCAGGGACGTTGGTATATTGCATCGTGCCTTCTTTCTCGGCAATGCTGGTCTGAATGTAGTTGTTTACCTTGCGGAAAAATCCGCTCATCTCGTAATAGAATGTATGTCCATTGCCCGGGTGCCATGTGCCGAATAGAGAAGCATTGAAGTTGTTACTGTTTTCCGGTTTCAGTGCCACGTTGGCATAGATGGTGGTACCGTTTCCCAACAGCTCGCGGGCAATGGGTAGTCTCACACTATGTTCGTAGGATACTTTGATGGATAAAGGTTCTACGATGGTGTATCGAAGTCCAGCACCGTAGCCCAAGTAGTTCTTGGTGGTGGAACCTTGCACATCCTTCGAGCCGGTCACGCTGGATTGGTCGGTCTGCCGGATATTGGGATGGTTGATGTAGTCTTTTATGAAGAATACGTTTTCCATCTTGCCATCCAACAGAGACTGGTTGTAGGAGAGTCCCAGGATATGTTTGGTAACCACATCTTTTGACGGCTCGAAGCTGGTATCAAGGTCATCGAAGCGGTCGTTTCCGGTACGGCTCAAATGGTAGTTCAGATTAAAGCTGTGATGGGTATTCAGCTGATAGTCCAGGTTGGTGCGCATGATGGTGAGCGGACGCTTGTAGTGGCGCATGGATGGTTCTTTGCCCATAATCTCGTTGCGCTGGCTCACGATGTATCCTCCGTCCCAATAGTACTTCCGATAGGCAGTGTCCACGGTCAAGGAATGGTCCCAGGTGTGGGAGAGGGAGGCATTCAGTTGCATGTTCTTCAGGATGAAGTTGTACTTCTGATAGCGGGCAGAGATGTTCCAGGAATCGGAATTCCTTTCTGCCATTCCGTATACTTTGTTTTGAACAGACCCCGTCTGCAGTTCCTTGTCTGTTTTTGAATAGGAGGCGGAAACAAAGAAGGCATCAGCCCAGGATTTGTTGACAAATCCGGCTTCCACCTGTGCCAGTAGCGAGAAGTAGCCGTCATGAAAACGCTTGGGATTGCCATATATGAAATTGTCTCCGCTTTCGTCGCGCATCTGCACATTCTTCATTCTATAATCGTTTTTGGAGTAGTTGATGCCAACGGTTGGCCGGACTATTAGTCCGGTTCCCTTTTCTACGAACTGGGTGTTCAGGTCCGTCTTGTGTGTATGGAAGGAGCCGATGCCGTAAGATACATCCAGATAATTCTTCTTCTCCTGCTTTGTAATGATATTGATGGCACCGCCCAGTGCATCTGTTCCCAAGCTGGCAGGGACTACTCCTTTGTATATCTCAATCCGGTCTATGATGTTAATGGGTAAGTTGGCGAGGGAAACACCGCTTCCTTTGGTGTCCAGTGGCATTCCGTCCAGAAAGTAGCGGATTGAATTTCCGGACAAGCCGTTGATGGAGAGGTCGAAGTCCGAGCCAACCCCGCCTTCCTCTCTCACCTTGATGCCCGTTGTACGGTTCACCAGGTCGTTGAGGTTATTTAGTGAGTTTACTATCGGCTTGATGTCGAGTGCATTGACAGCAAAGGCCCCTTCCTTCACTTTCTGCGTTTGGGTCTTTCCGTATACTTCGACAGAATTCAATGCCACGGCGCTTTCCTGCAATGTGAAATTCTGTTTTTTATCCTGCCGGATGTCGAGGGATTGTTTCACGGTTTGGTAGCCCAGGAAGGAGACGACGAAGGTGTGTTTGCCCGGAGCGACTTGCAGTGAATACTTCCCCCGGTCGTCCGTATAGGTGCCGGAGGTGGTGTTTTCCACAGCGATGGTGGCTTGGGCTATCGGTGTCCCGTGCTGGTCTATGACTTTTCCGGATAAGGTGACCTTATTCTGTGCCATACTACCTGCAGGCAGTAGGCAGATAAATGTAAATAGCAGTCCTGTGATGAATCTCATTTCAGTTCCTTATAAGCGTTCGTAACTTGCCCTCAAGGAAAAATGAACAAAGAGAAAGATTCCTTTATATGGATAAAGAATGCCTCGACTCAATGTTTTGTTGCTTTATTCCCCGAAAGCACTAAAACTATGTTGTCTTGGCAGGTCTTCTGACTTATCCCTCTTTGAATGCCTTCCCATCCGCCGGGCGGACAGTGGCTTGTAGAATATTCAAAGATTTTGGAAGGACTTACAGCAGCGGGTCTGTTCAGGATTTGCACCTGATTCCCTTTTTCATCACTCATCTCCAACAGAACCGGGAGAGGTGAAACCAAAACTGGGACAAAGATAACAAAAACTATTAGGTTTGCGAATACTCCTGATAATTTTTGTTATCTTTGCCCGCGAATTGGTTCCGGATGCATGTTTCCATCATCTGGATTAAAAGGGAATCGGGTGTAAATCCCGGACAGTCCCGCTGCTGTGAAGCTCCGTTTATATCATGAAAAACACCCTTGCCACTGATATGCATTGAAATATCGGGAAGGCTTCAGGATTAGGAGTCAGTCAGAAGACCTGCCATTCATTAAAGGCTGCCTTTGCTCGTGGGTTAGGAAGACAGTACGAAGATATTAGTTGAACATTTAAACAAGAAATGGAATGCCTTTGTTAAAGGTATGTCCGCATTGTGGTGTGACTATATATATCCTTTATATATTAAAGAAAAAGTAAAATGATTAAGAAAGTATTGATTGCCAACAGAGGTGAGATTGCCTTGCGCGTCATGCGTTCGTGCCGGGAGATGGGACTGCTTACGGTTGCGGTCTTCTCCGAGGCCGACCGCACCTCTCATCATGTGGCATATGCCGATGAGGCTTATCCGATAGGACCGGCCGTGGCAAAAGAGAGTTATCTGAATATTGAAAAAGTGATTGCCACGGCAAAGCGATGCGGTGCCGATGCCATCCATCCGGGTTACGGCTTTTTGTCGGAGAACTCGGAGTTTGCACGCCGTTGCAAGGAGGAAGGGATTATCTTTATCGGTCCCGCCGCCGAGACGATGGAGGCGATGGGCGACAAGATAGCTGCCCGCAAGCGAATGATTGCGGCAGGCGTACCCGTGGTTCCCGGAACGGAACAACCTTTGCAGAGTGCCGAAGAAGCCGTGCGCATCTGCAACGAGATAGGTTATCCCGTGATGCTGAAGGCGTCTATGGGTGGCGGTGGTAAAGGTATGCGCCTTATCCATAACGAGAGCGAAGTGGTGGAAGCCTACAACACGGCACGCTCCGAGTCCATGTCCTCCTTTGGAGACGACACGGTCTATCTGGAAAAGTTCGTGGAAGAACCCCACCACATCGAGTTCCAGATATTGGGCGACAACCACGGCAACGTCATCCACCTCTTCGACCGCGAATGCTCCGTGCAGCGTCGCAATCAGAAGGTGGTAGAAGAAAGCCCGTCACCCTTCCTTACGCCGGAATTGCGCCGGGAGATGGGAGAGAAGGCGGTTGCCGCAGCCAAGGCAGTAAACTACTCCGGTGCAGGTACCATCGAGTTTCTGGTAGACAAGAACCGTCGGTTCTACTTCCTCGAAATGAATACGCGCTTGCAAGTAGAGCACCCCATCACGGAAGAAGTGGTAGGCGTGGACCTGGTGAAAGAGCAAATCCGCATTGCTAACGACGAGGTGCTGCACCTCAAGCAGGAGGAACTGTTCCAGCGCGGCCATGCTATAGAGTGCCGCATCTGTGCCGAAGATACGGAAAACAACTTCATGCCGTCTCCCGGTGTCATCAAGCAACTGACGGAGCCGAACGGAATCGGTGTGCGTATAGACAGCTATGTGTACGACGGCTATGAGATTCCCATCTACTACGACCCTATGATAGGTAAGCTCATCGTATGGGCAACCACCCGCCAGTATGCCATCGAGCGTATGCGCCGTGTGCTCTACGAGTACAAGATTACGGGCGTAAAGACCAACCTTGCCTATCTGAAGCGCATCATGCACGTGCCCGACTTTGTGAAGGGAGAGTACAACACCCTCTTTATCGAGAAGAACGCCCGCATGCTGGTACGCACCAACACTGCCAACGAAGAGTTGGAGAACATAGCCATGATAGCTGCCTATATGGACTATCTGGTTAATCTGGAGGAGAATGTTTCGGCACAGCTACCCGATGCCCGCCCCATCAGCCGTTGGAGGGAATTTGGCTTGCAGAAGGGAGTGCTCAGGATTTAAGGAATGGATAATTGATAATGGATAATTGATAATGGATAATTAATAATGGAAATACATATAGGAGACCGTATCGCAGACATTACCCTGGTGGGTAAGGAAGGGAATAAGGTACAACTTACCATTGACGGAAAGCCCTACGAAGTGGACATTGTGATGGCAGAGAACGGAAGTTGCTCCATCCTGCACAACGGAAACTCGTTCAACGCAGGCCTTGTGCGCGGCGAGGGCGGCAAGAGTTATGACATCAGCATGCTCCAGCGTTCCTTTCATGTGGACATCGTGGACACGCAAGCCAAGTATCTGCACATGAAGAAAGGAGCCGACGAGAAGCAGGGCGACAAGATTCTGGCGCCGATGCCGGGCAAGGTAGTGAGCATCCCCGTCAAGGTGGGCGACCGACTGGCTGCCGGAGACATTGCCGTGGTGCTGGAAGCCATGAAGATGCAGAGTAACTATAAGGTAAATGCCGACTGCATCGTCCGCAACATCCTCGTGGGCGAGGGCGAACCGGTAAATGCCAACCAAGTATTGATTGAATTGGAGTTGATAAAGGAGGAATAATCCCGAGTCGCATTCAGTCCGTATATTATAAATCACTAAATTGTAAATGCAAATATGAACAGAGAAAAAATATACCGCCAGTTTGAGGAACTGGATAAACGTGCCTCGCTGGGTGGGGGCGTAGACAAGATAGAGAAACAACACGCCTCCGGCCGCATGACTGCCCGCGAACGTATTGACATGCTGCTGGACAAAGGCTCGTTCAATGAGCTGGACAAGTTCGTGAACCACCGTTGCACCAACTTCGGCATGGAGAAGAAACAGATTGCCGGAGACGGCATGGTGTCCGGTTACGGAAAGATAGACGGCCGCCTTGTATTTGTCTATGCCTACGACTTCACGGCGCATGGCGGTTCGCTCAGCGAGACGAATGCCGCAAAGATTGTAAAGGTGCAGCAGCTTGCCCTGAAGAACGGTGCTCCCGTCATTGCCCTCAACGATTCGGGCGGCGCACGCATCCAGGAAGGTGTGAACAGCTTGGCAGGCTATGCCTCCATCTTCTATCAGAACACCATTGCGTCGGGTGTCATTCCGCAGATATCCGCTATTCTGGGTCCGTGTGCCGGTGGGGCATGCTACTCTCCGGCGCTTACCGACTTTATCTTCATGGTAAAGGAGCAGAGCCACATGTTTATCACCGGTCCGGACGTGGTAAAGACCGTGACCCACGAGGAGGTGGACAAGGAGGAACTGGGCGGTGCCTATACGCATAGCAGCAAGAGCGGCGTTACCCACTTCATGTGCAATACGGAGGAGGAGACACTGATGAGCATCCGCGAACTGCTGAGTTTCCTGCCGTCCAACAATATGGAGGATGCTCCCTTCACTCCCTGCTCCGACGATATCCATCGCCGGGTAGAGGCGCTTCAGACCGTCATTCCTGAGGACCCGAACATGCCCTATGACATCAAGGATATTATAGAACCGGTGCTGGACAACCAGTACTTCTTCGAAGTGATGCCTCACTTTGCCAAGAACGTCGTTATCGGTTTCGGTCGTCTGAACGGGCGTTCGGTAGGTATCGTGGCAAACCAACCTGCCTATTTGGCGGGTGTGCTCGATATTGATGCCAGCGATAAGGCGGCACGTTTCATTCGTTTCTGCGACTGCTTCAACATCCCGTTGATAACCTTCGAAGATGTTCCCGGCTTCTTGCCCGGAACGATGCAGGAGCACAACGGCATCATCCGCCACGGCGCCAAGATTGTCTATGCCTATGCCGAGGCCACCGTGCCCAAGATAACGCTGATTACCCGCAAGGCATACGGCGGCGCCTACATCGTGATGTCCAGCAAGCCGACGGGTGCCGACGTGAACCTGGCTTATCCGCAGGCGGAAATCGCCGTGATGGGTGCCGAGGGTGCAGTGAACATCCTCTACCGCAAGTCCTCTGCCGAAGAGAAGCAGGAGATTATCAAGGAGTATGAAGACAAGTTCTCCAATCCTTACCGCGCCGCCGAGCGTGGCCTCATAGACGAGGTCATCATGCCGCGCGATACCCGCTACAAGCTAGTGCAGGCATTGGAGATGGCGCACAACAAGAATCAGAGCAATCCACCGAAAAAGCACGGCAACATGCCTTTATAATAGTAGTTATTTTTTATGTGTGAAATGCGTATCCCCGGAGAAGTGATTTCTGTGGGGATACACTTTTTAAATAGAGAATTAAGAATTAAACAATAAGGCTGAAAAGTAAAAACTAAAGATAGAAACTATGGAACTATTAAGAAACCTCTTTGAGGGTTATCCCAACCTTTGGGGCGGAGGAGTGGCACACTCTGTCCTAATTCTGTCCCTGGTCATCACCTTCGGTATCATGCTGGGCAAGTTGAAGGTGGCAGGCATCTCGCTGGGTGTCACCTGGATTTTGTTTGTGGGCATTGTCTTCGGACATTTCGACATGAACCTCGACGAACATCTGCTGCACTTCCTGAAGGAGTTCGGCTTGATACTGTTTGTCTATTCCATCGGTCTGCAAGTGGGACCGGGATTCTTCTCCGCTTTCAAGAAGGGCGGACTTACGCTGAACATGGTAGCAATGCTTTCCGTCTTTCTCAGCGTGCTTATCACCATTGTGTTGCACTTTGCCACCGGAATCCCCATTACTACGATGGTGGGTATCTTGTCCGGAGCCGTGACCAATACCCCCGGTCTGGGTGCTGCCCAGCAGGCAAACAGTGACCTCAACGGGGTGGATGCTCCGGAAATCGCACTCGGATATGCCGTTGCCTATCCGCTGGGGGTGGTGGGCTGCATCCTGGCGCTGCTAGCCTTGAAGATTTTCATGCGGATTAACACCCAAAAAGAAGAGGAGGATGCCGAGCACGGGCTGGGTCATCTGCAGGAGCTGACCGTGCGTCCCATATCGGTAGAGATACGCAATGAGGCAATAGACGGCAAGCGGATCAGAGATGTGAAACCATTGTTGAACCGTGCGTTTGTCATCTCCCGCATCCGGCACACCGGCAGTCAGGAAACAGAACTGGCGAATGCCGATACGGTGCTGCACATGCAGGATGAAATTCTGTTCATTGCCAACCCGAAAGATGTGGAGGCCATTGTTGCCTTCTTCGGAAGAAAAATTTCGGTGGAGTGGGAACGGGAGGACAAGAACTTGATTTCACGCCGCATCCTCATCACCAAGCCGGAACTGAACGGCAAGTCTCTGTCTCAGCTCAAGATACGTAACAACTTCGGTGCCTGCATCACCCGTATCAACCGTTCGGGCGTGGATCTGGTGGCAACTCCCCACTTGCAGTTGCAGATGGGAGACCGTGTGACGATTGTAGGCAGTGAGCTTGCCGTGAGTCATGCGGAGAAGGTGCTGGGTAACTCGCTGAAGCGTCTCAACCATCCCAACTTGATTCCTATCTTCCTGGGTATTGCCCTGGGATGTATCTTGGGCAGTCTGCCGTTCATGTTCCCCGGCATTCCCCAACCCGTGAAACTGGGACTGGCCGGTGGACCGTTGGTGGTTTCCATCCTCATCAGCCGTTTCGGGCCTCAATATAAGCTGATAACCTACACGACGATGAGTGCCAATCTGATGATACGCGAAATCGGTATCGCCTTGTTCCTGGCCTGCGTGGGGTTGGGTGCAGGAAAGGGATTCATCGATACCATTATCTACGAAGGCGGCTACGTGTGGATTGGATACGGTGCCATCATCACGGTCGTTCCGTTGCTGGTGACAGGATTCATGGGGCGCTATTTCTGGAAGCTGAACTACTATACGCTGATAGGTGTGCTGTCCGGAGCTAACACCAATCCGCCTGCATTGGCCTATTCCTCGGACTTGACATCCTGCGATGCCCCTGCGGTGGGATACGCCACAGTCTATCCGCTGGCTATGTTCCTGCGGGTGCTGACGGCTCAGTTGCTGATACTGGCGTTGGCGTAGTTTCACCATAGATAATCTATGGTACATAGGTTGATTTGATAACAAGTAATGTAAAGGGAGCTAACAAGTAATGTTAGGCTGCTTTACATTACTTGTTATTTTTGTTTGTAGTATTCCTCCGCTTGTGCCAGTGTCTCCGGTTTGCCGATGTCGAACCAGCGGAATCCTTGCAGCGGATAGCCTTGTATGTGCACCTTTGTGCAGGCGGACAAGTAGAAAGGAATGATGGAGAACTTGCCGTTCCACTGCCCATCGTCCATCAGGTGGAAGAGGGAGGGGGAGATGATGTGGATACCTCCGAAGGCGAGTTCCCGGTACTTCGTTTCCCGGTAGTCGAAGCCTGCCGGTTTCACCTCTCCGGTGGACTTGTTTATCCAGCCGTGCAGGTGGTAGTCGTCGTCAAAAAGGAGATAGCGGGAAGTCTTGCGCTCGCTCACAAGCAGGGTAGACTCCGCATCGCTCTCCAGATGGTGGCGGTAGAGACCTGCAAGGTCAATGTCCGTCAGAATATCCGCGTTGTGCACCAGGAAAGGTTCTTGCCCGTCCAGAAAGGGGCGTGCCTTTTTGATGCCTCCTCCGGTGTCGAGCAGCATGCCGCGTTCGTCGCTGATGTGAATCTCCGTGCCGAAGTTGTCGTGGGCACGGAGGAAGTCGATAATCTGCTCCCCGAAGTGGTGGATATTGACCGTTATCTCGTTGAATCCTGCTTCCTTCAACCGCAGTATCACCCGTTCCAGCATGGGCTTTCCTGCTACGGGAACGAGGGCCTTGGGCATGTTGTCCGTCAAGGGGCGCAACCGGGTGCCCAGGCCGGCGGCGAAAATCATGGCTTTCATATTGGCATATTCTCACATTAGCACATTAAACTTTGGCCTTAAACGTCTGTTCAATATTCTGTTCTCTATGTATCAGGTTCACTTGTACGCCGAACTTCTTGTGCAGATGTTCCGCCAAGTGTTGTGCCGAGTACACGGAGCGGTGCTGTCCGCCGGTGCAGCCGAAGCAGACAGACAGATTGGTGAAGCCGCGTTCCATGTAGCGCTTCACGGAAGCGTCGACAAGGGCGTAGGCATGCTCCAGGAATACGGCTATCTCGCCGTCGTCTTCCAGGAAGCGGATAACGGGTTCGTCCAGTCCCGTGAAGGGTTTGTAACGCTCGTACTTGCCGGGGTTGTTCACAGCGCGGCAGTCAAAGACGAAACCTCCTCCGTTGCCCGTGGAATCTTCGGGGATACCTTTTTTGTAGGCAAAGCTGGTGACTTTCACCACGAGGCGACGCTTTTGCAGGTCGTCTGTAAACTGTTTCAGCTCGGTAAGTTCGCGCAGAATCCGGCAGAGGTAGGGATATTCTGGATAAGGTTCTTGGAGCAGTTGGCGAAGGTTCTCGATGGCGAAGGGGACACTTTGTATGAAGTGGGGCTTCTTCTCGAAGTAACCGCGGAAACCATAGGCACCCAGCACCTGCATGGTGCGGAACAATACGAAGTGGCGAAGCTGGGCATAGAAATAAGCCTCGTCCACGGGCTGGTACTTGCGCAGGGCGTCGATGTATTCCTTCAGCAACTCTTGGCGCAGGCTGTCGGGATAGTTTGCTTTGGCCTGCCACAAGAAGGAGGCAACGTCGTAGTAGACCGG
>OGFM01002206.1_pt1 | contig 10258 bp, 9 predicted proteins | sample 1570871 | NCBI WGS metagenome assembly OGFM01 (sample SAMEA2581957, study PRJEB24529) | metagenome | biome: Human gut stool | place: China | collected 2011
ACCATCGTCATTGTGGCGATCGTGCTGATGGGTGCCTTCGGCCCCTCAGACGGCCTGTTCGCCAAGGCCCTGCACTTTGTGTTCTTCGCCTTTGGGCCCTCCACCGCAGGCACCATCTACGCCTTTGGCTACACGCTGCTGACCGGCGTTCTGCTGAACTTTGTGTTCGGCGTGTTTGCCACCCGTGTGATGATCCGCGGCGCAGCCTCCATCAAGGCCCTGCGGAATCCCTGGCTCTATGGTGCTGTCAAGCCCGGCAAGGAAGTCAAGGAAAAGAAGCCCATCGACTTTGTGGGTCTGCGCAAGCGCTTCCTGACCATCTCCACCTGCCTGATGGCGGCCATCATCCTGTGTGCTGCAGTGTTCGGTGTCCGGCTGGATACGGAGTTTACGGGCGGTGCCATGATCACCCTGAGCTATCAGGGTGAAATCAGCACCTCCGAAGTTCAGAAGACCGCCTCCACCGCACTGGAAAACAACGGTCTGACCCTGCAGACCGGCGAGAATGTCGCCACCGGGGAGCAGACCCTGAAGATTTCCATGCCCGGCAACGAGACCGTGACCACCGATCAGGTGGAGAATCTGCTGACCTCCCTGAACGAACAGTACCCGGACAATGCCTTTGCCCAGCTGTCCCTGAGCAATGTCAGCGCTGCTATGGGCACCAAGTTCCTGCAGAAGAGTCTGGTGGCTGTGGTGTTCTCCCTGCTGCTCATCCTGCTGTATATCGGCTTCCGTTTCAAGAAGATCGGCGGCATGACCGGCGGCCTGATGGCTGTGCTGGCCCTGCTGAACGACCTGATGGTGGTGTTTGGCACCTTTGTGCTGCTGCGCGCCCCGCTGGACGGCAACTTTATTGCCGCCATGCTGACCATTCTGGGCTACTCGATCAACGATACGGTTGTGGTCTATGACCGCATCCGCGAGAACCGTGCCCTGATGGGGAAAAAGACCCCGTTCGAGGAGCTGGTCAACCACTCGGTCAACCAGTCTGCCCGCCGTACCATCATCACTACGGTGACCACTGTAATGGCACTGGGTGTGATGTGCGTGGTCTCCAAGCTGTATGGCCTGGACAGCATCTTTACCTTTGCCTTCCCGCTGATGATGGGTATGTTGAGCGGCGTGTATACCTCGCTCTGTGTTTCCACCTCCGCCTGGGTACTGTGGAACGACCGCAAGAGCAAAAAGGCTGAAACCAAAAAAGCCTGACCGTGTTTTGCCCGACAGGCCAAGAACCAACATCAGGAGGAACGATTTATGAAATGTCCCTATTGCGGCGATGAGGAATCCAAGGTCATCGATTCCCGCCCGACCGAAGACGGTGAGCGGATCCGCCGCCGCCGCGAGTGTCTGCGCTGCCGCATGCGGTTTACGACCTATGAAGTGGTGGAGACCGTCCCGCTGATCGTCATCAAAAAGGATAACTCCCGTGAGCCTTTTGATCGTCAGAAGCTGCTCAACGCAATGCTGCGGGCCTGCGCCAAGCGCCCGGTGAGCTACGATGCACTGGAACGGGCTGTCAGCAGCATTGAGCAAAGCCTGATGAGCTCCTATGACCGCGAGGTGTCCAGTGTGCGCATTGGTGAACTGACCATGCAGGAGCTGAAAAAGATCGATGAAGTGGCCTATGTCCGCTTTGCTTCGGTCTACCAGCAGTTTGCCGATGTCGAGAGCTTTTTCACGGAGCTGAAAAAACTGATGGGCGACCGCAAAGAGAAAAACTAAGGTTCCAGCGTTAAAAGCCAGACTTTTTCGTGAACTTCACGAGAAAGCCTGGCTTTTTGTTGTGCTCACCTCAACTGTTCAGCTCAGTACAAATACCCTCAGAGAATGCGATGGGAGAGCCAGGCCAGGGTCTCTACCTGAACCTGCGCCCGGCGCAGTTCCCCGAAGGCTTCCTCGGGTGCATTCAGTTCCAGATGGCCATCGGCGGCGCGCAGGGCGGCTTCCAGCTCCGTGAAGTCCTGCGTGCGGAGCAGGTGGTTCATGCCCTCCCGCATGGTGTCGCAGAGCTCGGCTCCTTCGGCCAGTGCCTGCCGCGCACCGGTCAGATCGCTGTTCCGGATATCCTCCATGGCGGTGTCGATGTCATCGGAGATATCCTCGGCGAATTGCTGTACCCGGAAGCTGCTGTAAAAGGCTGCCGCCAGCAGCAGGACTACGATACCAATGCAGACATAAATACGTTTCATGCCGCACCCCCTTGCCGGAGCCCCGCCGTTTGACGAGGCTCCTTTTTCAGCAGAAAATAATCCTCGGTATCGTTGCCCGCCAGGATCAGGATCTCTTCCAGAAGCAGGCTGTTGGCCTGTGCGGTGCGTTCCAGCCAGGCGGCATCCTTGCCGCAGGTGGTCAGGTTTTCGGCAAGCACCTGCCCGTCCAGCACAAAGGGGATGGTGGCCTGTGCCCGCTGTACCCTTGCCCCAAGGTCGGCGAGGGTGGCCGGTTCCTTTTCCGGGCGCAGAGCCACCGAGAGACTGCCGTTGGTCTCCACGACCGCATAGGAGACATCCCGGGGGTCGAACACATCTTTGCCGCGCAGCGCCTCCATCAGATCGGCGGCAGTCAGCCGCAGGGTGCGCAGGGCGTTCTGATCGATCTTACCATTCAGGATGACCGTTTTGGGCCGCCCGGACATCAGGTTGAAAAAGCGCTGGCTCCTGAAGCTGAGGATCGACCCAAGAAGCTCCAGCGCCGCAATGAGAAAGAGGGGAATCAGGCTGGCTGTGACCGGTACTTCTTCGGATTCAATGGAGATGGAAGCCAGATTGGAGATGAGGATGGTGGACACCAGTTCCTCAGGCTGTAGTTCCCCCAGCTGACGTTTGCCCATCAGCCGCATGGCAAACAGGACGCAGAGATAGATCAGGATGGTACGGAAGATCAAGAGTTTCAAACCGGAACACCTCCCAGCGTATAACCGCCGCCCCGGCGGACAAGCTACCAGAAAGGGGGCGGCAAAATGGAACAGCTTTCCAGCCATCTGGCGGCAAACCTTGCGGAGCTCAACGCTAGGTTTGGCCGATCGGCAGATTTTTATGCGAAGGAGCTTGAGCTTTACCACTGCAAAGGAGCCATCGTTCTGTTTGATGGAATGGCCAGCCTGAAAGGGCTGTGGCAGCTGCTGCTGGATGCCGCCAGCCGCCGCACACCGCCCGGCCCGGCAGAACAGCTGACCGGGGAACAGGTGTTTGCGCTGTTGTTTGAGCACTCCGCACTGCCCGCAGAGCCTGCCCCTGTGGAGGACTGGGATGCCTTGATCCGGCGGCTGACGGCGGGCATGGCAGTGCTTTTGCTGGACGGATGTGCAAAAGGCATCGCCTTTTCGGTGCAGAGCCTGAACGCCCGCTCGGTGGATGAACCGGCAGGGGAGGGAAATCTCCGCGGCTCCCGGGAAGGCTTTGCGGATCTGCTCCGGGTGAATACCAGCTTGCTGCGGCGGTGCTTCCGCAATGATGCTCTGGTCATTGAGATCGATCAGGCCGATTGTGAGATGAAAACGGAGTATGCTCTCTGTTACTGCCGGGATACGGCAGACCCAAAAGCGGTGCAAAAGGTGCGGCAGACTTTACAGCGGGCCAGGCCGCAGCTGCTTTTGGATTCCAGCTACTTTGTGCCATGGCTCTTTCCCTGTAAGATCCGAACCTTTGCTCCTGTGCGCTATACCGAACGGCCTATTGTGGCAGCGGCAAAGCTGCGGGAGGGGAAATTCGTCATTCTGGTCAATGGCAGCCCCTCAGCGCTGATCCTGCCTACCCTGTTCTGCGAAAACTTTGAATGCCTGGATGACTATGCAGGAACGGCCTATTTTGCATCCTTTCTGCGGGTGCTGAAATATATCTCATTCTACCTGAGCATTTTCCTGCCGGGCGTGTTCGTCTGCTGGGCGGTCTACCTGCCAGAACTCCTGCCGCCCCAGCTGCTGTTCAAAATTGAGGCCGCCGAGCAGGCAACGCCGCTGCCGCTGTTTGGGGAAATGCTTCTGGTGATCCTGATGCTGGAGATCATTCGGGAGGCTGGCCTGCGGATGCCCCAGACCCTGGGGCACTCTGTCAGCCTGATCGCTGCCCTCATCATCGGGGATGCCGCCATTGCCGCCGGATTGATGAGCACACCGGTCATCCTGACCGCCGCTGCCGCGTCCATTGCGGTGTTCGTCACGCCCTCGCTGTATGAGGTGGCAACCGTTCTGCGGCTGGTGGTGCTGCTGGCAGCAGGGGTGGCTGGCCCGGTGGGACTTGCCGCCTGCGCACTGGGCGTGTTATTTGGGCTGACCCGGGTCTCGGCGCTGGGTGTGCCCTACCTGCGGGATGCCGTATTTCCCGAGGTGCCGCTCTCGCCAGACGGTGTGACCCGGCGAAGCTACCCAAAACTTTCCCGGCAGCCCTTTACCATTTGGCAAAAACGAGGTGGTTGAAGTTGGAACGATCCTGTTTCTCTGAAAAAACACTGACCTTGAGTGTGCTCACAGCAGAGTTCGCTCTGTGCGTGTTACAGACGGGTGCGCCTGTAACAGCCCGCAGTTTTCTGCTGCGCGGCCTGCCCATGGCACTGGCGCTGGTTCTGATCACCGCCCTGACAGCCGGGGCAGAGCAGCGTGCAGACAGTTTTTTGGGTACAGACTTGCGTTCCCGGATAGTCTGCGGCGGGCTGGGACTCTGGTTTGTCTGGGAGGCTATGGAGACCTTCCGTCAGGCGCAGGAGCTTTGCTGGGGGAATTTTTCTTCCATGGCCATGCTGGGGCTTCTCCCGCTGCTGCTCTGGGCAGGATGGAAGCTGGAACCTGCCGTACTGGTTCGTTGTGCGCCGATCTTGTGCTGGGCGGCGGCGCTGGCGGGTTTGCTCTGCCTGCTGGGGCTGAATGACCAGTTCCACTGGGAAAAGCTGATGCTGCCCACCGAACCTTTAACGCCCACTCTGCCCCTGTATCCGGAATACTTTGCCCTGCCGCTGTTCTGCCCGGCAAAGCAGGTGCGGTGCGCTGTCTGGCTTCCGGTGAAAGCTTTTATACTGGCTGGCAGCTTTGCGCTCTGCACGGAACTGGTGTTTGGGGCGGGGAATGCCCTGCCCGGCATCGAGCTTTTGCGGGCGGGCAGGCTGGGCAGCATCTCTCGGTTTGATGCCCTTGTGCTGCTGGTCTGGTTGGCAGCGGCAATGTTCCGGTTCTGCGTGCTGGTGCAGGTGGTGCGTCAATTGGCCGGCCGGCTGTGGGGCAGGGCTGCGCCTGCGGAGGAAAACGCATGACGGGCCAACAGCGTGCCCTCCGGTGGCTGGCGGCAGGGGTACTGGCGCTCTGGTGTGGGGTGTTTTTGCGGGCAGAGAATACCGAGAAAAGCATGGTGCGTGCCTTGATTCTTACCCCGCCCACGGTGGCGGTGCAGAGTTGGATGGTGAGCCTGCTCTACCAGTTTCCGGAAGCCGCTGCCGATGCTTCTGATGCCGCCGCAAAGGTACAGCTCTGCACGGGGCGGGGAAACACCCTGCAAACGGCTCTGACGGAAGCCGAGCGTGGCCTGCCCCGTAAAGCAAGCTACCGGCTGTGCGAGTATCTGCTTTTGAATGCCGAAACAACTTTAAAAACCATTCGACAGGCGGAGACTGTGTTGAAAGAGGAGCCGGTGCAGGGCTTGTCTGCCCGGGTCCTCTGCATGGATCTTTCCGGAGAAGAACTGGCCGCAGCAGACGGAGAAAACGAACTGTTCCCGGAACAGCTTTTGCAGGCCGTGAAGGAAGCCGCACCGCAGGCTCCGCACCTATACGAGAGCCGCCGGAACGCTCTTTTGGCTCCGGTGCTTATCCTGACGGATGGTGCCATTGAGAATGCGGAGGAAATGCTTCTGCTCACCGAAACAGGAAACACCCGGCTCACCCCGGCAGAGAGCCAGATGGCACAATTGCTGCTGGGTCAGAGCGGAGAACACACTTTTCCGCTGGGTAGTGGGCAGGTAACTTTCCGGCGTTGTGTGGTATCGGTGGAAGCTGTAGAAGATGGCTTTGCCGTGACCCTGACCGGCCAGCGCAGGGCGGGCACAGCTCTGCCCACAGCAGCACAGTGTGCGGCGCTGGAGCAACTCTGCGTGCAGACCGTTCAGCGCTGCTGGGAAAACGGGTATGATCTGCTCTCTCTGGGAGCAGTCCGGGCGCTGAAGCAGGGAACAGGGCGAGAAGCGCTGACAACAAAAAACGCCTGCCCGCAGGTGCAGGCAGACGTGAGCTTTTTGCAGTTTTAGTGGGCGGTCTCAAAAACGACGGTGATGGTGGTGCCAACGTTCACTTCGCTTTCCAACTTGATGCGGGCGTTGTGGATGCGGGCAATGTGCTTGACAATAGCCAGCCCCAGACCGGTGCCGCCGGTGGCCTTGCTCCGGCTCTTATCCACCCGGTAGAAGCGTTCGAACACGCTGGACTGCGCGTCTTTCGGGATACCGATGCCGTTATCCTTGACGGTCAGGGTACAATGGCCGTCCCGGGTGCAGGAGGTGATGAGCTGGACCTTGCCGCCGGGTCGATTGTAGCGGATGGCGTTGTCGCACAGGTTCTGGCACAGCTCATCCAGCTGATCCCGGTTGCCAAGCACTCTGGCACTCTCGCCCAGATAGGTCAGGGAGATGAAGGAGCGCTGCGCGTTCAGTTTCTGACGTTCCACACAATCCTTGGCCACGTCCAGCAGATCGACCGCTTCCATGTCGGGCTGTGCATGGGTCTCGCTGACGCTGTCCAGGTGCGACAGCTGCAGGATATCGTTCACCAGCTGGATCATCCGGCTGGCTTCTACATGGATTTTCCGGCCAAACTCGGGCACATCGGAGGGTTTGGCAATGCCGGTCTCAATGAGCTCCGCATAGCCGGAAATACTGGTCAGAGGAGTTTTCAGCTCGTGGCTGACGTTTGCCGTGAAATCCTGCCGCATTTTCTCGTTGTTTTCCCGCAGCAGCCGATCAGAGTGGATGCTCTCAGCAAAGGGGATGAGTTCCCGGTAGGGAACGTTTTCCTGAATGTGCTCAAGGTCATCCGTCATTTTCAGAATGGGCTGGACAAGACTGCGGGTCAGCAGCCCGGCGATCAGCGCTGCGGCACCCATCATCAGGATGCAGCTCAGGATGATGGCGGGCAGGGCCGCGTCGTAGATCGACCAGATGGTCTCGGAATCCTGGGCCACACGCAGGATATCGCCGCCGGGCAGCAGCATGGCGTAATAGTAGGTCTCGTACCCCATGGTCTGGGAATCACGGCAGTCACGGCCTACACCCTCCCGCATGGCCTGCTGGATCTCCGGGCGGGACAGATGGTTTTCCATCTGCTGGTCAGTGGCGGATTCGAACACCACACTGCCATCTGCTGCAATCAGGGTAATGCGCAGGTCTCCGTTGACGAACACGGAGAGCTGATCCGGAGAGGAAAGCTGTTTGTATCCGGCGGAAACCAGATCGGCCTGATGCTCCAGCGAGGTCCACGCCTGTTCCCGGAACGCTTTGTGAAAGACGAAGAGACAGAGCACGGCGGTGCAGACCAGACCGACGAAGCCCATGAAAAACAGCCGGTAACTGATTTTTTCTTCCATGCTCTGCGGTTTCATTCTTCCTCGCCCTCCTCATTGTCGGCCAGCTTGTAGCCGACCTTGCGCACGGTGCAGATATATCTGCCCGCATCCCCCAGTTTTTTGCGCAGGGTGCGGATGTGCATATCCACGGTGCGGCTTTCAACAGAAATATCGGTGCCCCATACCACCTGCAGAATGGTCTCGCGGGTCACGACAAGGTTCGTGTTCTCCAGCAGCAGGCGCAGCAGACTGTATTCCTTGTAAGTCAGGTCAATATGGGTGCCGTTCACAGTCACGCTGTGGCGGGCGTTGTCCAGCAGGATCTCATGGAAGGCATAAACATTCTGCTTTTCCTCGGGGGCAGAGCGGCGCAGGGCGGCCCGCACCCGGCTCAGAAATTCCATGATGCCAAAGGGCTTGGTGATGTAATCATCTGCACCGCAGTCCAGCCCGCGCACGGTATCCAGCTCGCTGGATTTTGCTGTGACCATGATGATGGGCAGGCGGCGCAGAGCAGGGGTATTGCGGAGCTTTTTCAGGATGGAGAAACCATCCTCACCGGGCAGCATCACATCCAGAATGACCAGCTCAGGCTCCGCGGCGCGCATGGCCTGCCAGAAAGGCTCAGAGGTTTCAAAGCTCTGTACCTCGTATCCGCTGGATTGCAGTGCATATTGCTCCAGCTCGCGGATGGCGGCATCGTCTTCTACAATGTAGATCATTTGTTGGGTTCCTCCTTTGCGGCTGCGGGTGCAGTGTCGCTGTCAGGGAAGAGATAGCGCTCACGGTAACGATCCAGACGGCGCTGGAACTGTTCGCTTTCCTTGGTCTCGTTGCCGTAGCGCAGGTCGTTCAGATAAGCGTGGGTATCAAAGCTGTCCTGTGCCACCTCGATCTGGGCAACAGCCACATTGCTGCAATGGTCGCAGACACGCTCATAGTTGGTCAGAAGATCTTCCAGAACAAAACCATATTCAATGGAACAGCTGCCGGTCTGCAGGCGTGCCACGTGACGGGCCTTGATGGCACGCACCAGTTCATCCACAACGGTCTCCAGCGGCTCGACCTTGCCGGCCAGGTGCAGATCGCCTTTGCGGAATGCGTCGGTGGTGCGGCTCAGCACATCCTGCACGGCCCCCTCCAGTACCTGCAGCTCCTCCTGTGCATCCTTGGAAAACTCAATGCTCTTGGCGTGGATCTCTTCGGCGGAGCTCAGAACATTTACAGAGTGATCGCTGATGCGCTCAAAATCGCTGATGGTGTGGAGCAGAGTGTTCACACTCTGGCTGTCGGTGTGGCTCATTTCACGGCTGGACAGCTTGACGAGATAGGTTCCCAGTGCATCCTCATATTTGTCCACCTTTTCCTCTTCCTCCCGCACCTTCTGGGCAAGGGAATCATCCCACTTGTGGGTCAGGCTCATGGCCTGCACCACACCCACACGGGCCAGCTCGGCCATGTCTGCAGTGGCGGCGCGGGCACGCTCCACAGCCACGGCGGGAGTGTTCAGCAGGCGCTCATCCAGCAGAGCAAAGCTCTCTTTTTCGGCATCGTCCGGAATGGTGAGGATGGCCAGCTTTTCCAGCCCATTTGCAAAGGGCAGCAGAACAGCGGTGGCCGTCAGGTTGAAGATGGAGTGGACCACGGCAATGCCCCAGGCAGTGACTGTCTCATTGACAAAGGCAAAGTCAAGCAGCAGGTTTGCACCATAGAAAACAGCCAGGAACAGGGTGACACCGATGACGTTGAAGTACAGGTGCACCATGGCGGCGCGGCGGGCATTCTTGTTGGCACCCACAGAGGAGATCAGCGCGGTGACGCAGGTGCCGATGTTCTGGCCCATGATGATGGGGATAGCGATGCCGTAGGTGACGGAGCCGGTCATGGCCAGTGCCTGCAAAATGCCAACGGAGGCGGCGGAGGACTGGATGATGCCGGTGAAGGCGGCGCCTACCAGCACACCCAGGAAGGGATTGGTGAAGGCAGTCATGAAGTGGGTGAAGCCCGGCATATCTGCCAGCGGAGACACCGCACCGCTCATCAGCTCCATGCCGTACATTAAAATAGAGAAGCCCATCATCACCCGGCCCACGTCCCGGCGGCGCTGCTTTTTTGAGCCCATGATCAGCAGGATGCCCGCCAGCGCCAGCAAGGGGGAGAAATTCTTGGGCTTGAGAAGATTGACAAAAAAGCTGTCGCTTTCAATGCCGGTGAGGGACAGCAGCCACGCTGTCAGGGTGGTGCCGATATTGGAACCCATGATGATGCCGATGGTCTGTCCGATCTCCATGACGCCGGAGTTCACCAGACCCACCAGCATGACCGTCATAGCGGAGGAGGACTGAATGGCGATGGTGATGCCGGCGCCCAGCAGCAGACTTTTGATGGGGTTGGAAGTCATGCGTTTGAGCAGCCGCTCCAGCTTGCCGCCGGCCATCTTTTCCAAGCTGCCGGACATGACGTTCATACCGAACAGGAAGAAGGCCAGACCGCCGATGAGGGTGATGACAGAGAAGATATTCATGGGGGATGCCACTCCTTTGAGACGATTTTACATACTTTTTACATTCTAATGCGATTTTACATGGTTTTAACATTATTTTCGCTGCATCACAGCTTGTTCATTTTACCATTCCTATGTTAAATCAAAAATCGAGTCATGTTAAATCTATGTTAAATCTTTGCTTTTCCATTGCATCCTGAATTTCACGGGGC
>OGFM01002219.1_pt1 | contig 10206 bp, 7 predicted proteins | sample 1570871 | NCBI WGS metagenome assembly OGFM01 (sample SAMEA2581957, study PRJEB24529) | metagenome | biome: Human gut stool | place: China | collected 2011
CGTTCTGCGCATTGCCAAGCTCCACGCCCTGCCACACCAGCACCAACGGACGTTCCGCCGCATTTATCAAATCAGCAGCCTGTTGTATGGCTTCCGGTTCCATTTCGGGTACAGGCAGATAGCTGCGCACGTAATCCACTTTGGTAGGCACATATTCCGTCTTATCCACTTGAGCGTTCTTGGCAAAGTCCAGCACAACCGGACCGGGACGTCCGCTCTGCGCTATATAGAAAGCGCGGGCCACTGCCCATGCCACATCTTCCGCACGACGGATCTGATAGCTCCACTTCGTGATGGGCTGCGTAATGCCCACCAGATCCACCTCCTGAAAGGCATCGGTTCCAAGGAATCCCGTAGCAACCTGTCCGGCAATGACAACAACCGGCGTGCTGTCTATCATGGCATCCGCAATACCTGTAATGGTGTTCGTTGCGCCCGGACCGCTGGTAACCAGGCATACGCCCACCTTACCCGACACACGCGCATAGCCTTGTGCCGCATGTGCAGCTCCCTGTTCATGGCGCACCAGAACATGATTCAGATTCTTTCTATGGTCGTATAGAGCATCGAATACGGGCATGATACTGCCACCCGGGTAACCGAAAATGGTCTTTACCCCCTGATGTTCCAAAGAACGCATCAATGCTTCTGCGCCTGTTATTAAGTTTTCCATATCTATTTATTATTGTTTTTCGGGTACGGAATCCCAATTATTCTATCAGTCTCACAGCCCCTTTATCAGCCGAGCTTACCATACTTGCATACGCTCTCAATGCTTTCGACACCTGGCGGTCGCGGGTTACCGGCGTCATGGGACGGGCAGCCAGCTCCTCATCCGTCAGTTTCACATTGATAGAGCGGTTCGGTATATCTATTTCGATGATGTCACCGTCCTGAATCTTACCGATATTGCCTCCGGCAGCAGCTTCGGGAGAGATATGTCCGATGCTCAGTCCGGAAGTGCCGCCACTGAAGCGTCCGTCGGTAATCAGCGCACACTCCTTGCCCAAATGGCGGGATTTGATGTACGAAGTGGGATAAAGCATTTCCTGCATGCCCGGACCGCCTTTCGGACCCTCGTGGGTAATGACAACGACATCGCCGCTGACAACCTTTCCACCCAGAATACCGTCGCACGCTGCTTCCTGCGAATCGAATACTTTGGCAGAACCGGTAAACTTCCAGATGCTTTCATCCACTCCCGCCGTTTTTACCACGCAACCGTCCTGCGCTATATTTCCTTTCAGTACAGCCAGTCCGCCGTCCTTGCTGTAAGCATGCTGCAGGTCGCGGATACAACCTTCGGCACGGTCGGTGTCCAATTCCTTATAATAAGTATCCTGCGAACCGAGTGCCAGATTAAACTTTCCGGCAGCGGCACTGGAATATTTCCTGACCGCCTCCTCACAGACGTTCGGGCCGGTGATGCAATACCTGTCTATCTCCTCGGCCAGCGTCATTCCGTCTACGCGGCGTACGGCCGTGTCCACCAATCCGCCTTTGGCAAGTTCGCCCATAATGGCAACGATGCCGCCGGCACGGTTTACATCCTGTACATGATATTTTTGGGTATTGGGAGCAACTTTACACAGGCAGGGCGTTTTGCGCGACAGCATATCTATGTCGTCCATCGTGAAGTCCGCTCCGGCTTCATGGGCCACCGCCAGCAGGTGAAGCACCGTATTGGTAGAACCGCCCATTGCAATATCCAGCGTCATCGCATTCAGGAACGCCTCGCGGGTGGCAATGCTGCGGGGGAGCACACTTTCGTCTCCTTCCTCATAATACTTATAAGCGTTTTCAACAATCAGCCTGGCAGCGTCCTTAAACAGTTGCTTGCGGTTTGCGTGGGTAGCCACAATCGTACCGTTACCCGGAAGAGCCAGTCCGATAGCTTCGTTCAGACAGTTCATGGAATTGGCGGTAAACATACCCGAACAGCATCCGCAGGTGGGACAGGCATGCTGTTCAATCTTGGCAACCTCCGCATCGCTCACGCTGTTGTCGGCCGACTTAATCATCGCATCAATCAAGTCGAGATGCTGTCCGTTCCACTCCCCGGCTTCCATAGGACCGCCGGAAACGAACACCGTAGGGATGTTCAGCCTCATCGCAGCCATAAGCATACCCGGAGTAATCTTGTCGCAGTTGCTGATGCACACCATGGCATCCGCCTTATGCGCATTCACCATATACTCCACGCTGTCGGCTATGATGTCGCGCGAGGGCAACGAGTACAGCATACCGTCATGCCCCATCGCAATGCCGTCGTCAATGGCAATCGTATTGAATTCGGCAGCAAAGCAGCCTTGCTTTTCTATCTCTTCCTTTACAAACTGACCTATCTCGTGCAGATGCACATGTCCCGGCACAAACTGGGTAAAAGAGTTGACTATCGCGATTATGGGCTTTCCCATCTGTTCTTTCTTCATGCCGTTGGCCGTCCACAACGCGCGGGCACCTGCCATACGGCGGCCTTGTGTGCTGAACGAACTGCGTAACTGATGTTTCATCTTATTTGTCTCCTTTTATGAAAAAAGCCTTTCTCACCGTAATGAGAAAGGCTTACTATAAATATCTTTACCGTACAAATACATACACAACCTTTCTCACGCTCTTGATGCCACCACCACGACGCGAATAATATGCAGGACTGCCAGGTTTATGGATGTATGCAGGTTCATAACTAAATTATCTTTATTATTCTCTTATCCGTTATTTATGCTGCAAAGGTAAATGCTTTTTTATAATCTCCAAACAAATTGAAGAAAAAAAAGATATAAACATGAATAATCGTAAGGAAACCACGCTTTAAAATCTTATTTTATCACTTGACGGTTATCCATAAAACGATTCGGATACTTTGCAGAAGTAATGCCAAACACTTACAAAGCACTTAATAATCTGAAAATTACCGGGACGCTTCCTCTCCCGAAGCAAAATATTCGTATCTTTGCGCATTGTCAAAACAGACAATGCAGTATTTACTAATAAGAAATAACAAATTAATGGAAACAGTAGAAAACAAGTACATCACCTTAGCATATAAGTTGTACACAATCGAAAACGGAGAAAAAGAGTTCACAGAAGAAGCTCCCGCAGAGCACCCGTTCCAATTCATATCGGGACTGGGCCTCACATTGGAATCTTTCGAAAACCAGGTGAAAGACCTGAACAAAGGCGATAAATTCGACTTTACAATCAAAGCCGAAGAGGCTTACGGCGAGTATGACGAGGAGCATGTCATCGACCTCCCCAAAAACATCTTCGAGATAGAAGGCAAGTTCGACAGCGAACGCGTAGTAGAAGGCGCCGTAATCCCCTTGATGACCTCGGAAGGCCAACGTATCAACGGAAGCGTAGTCGAAGTAAAGGACGATGTAGTAGTAATGGACATGAATCACCCCCTGGCAGGCTGCGACCTGAACTTCGTAGGTGAAATCACCGAAAACCGTCCTGCCACCAACGACGAACTGTCGGAAATGGCACGCATGATGAGCGGCGGCGGATGCAGCGGCGGATGCGGTGGCGGATGCAACTGCGGAGACTGTAGCAGCGAATGCTGTAGTTAGTGATTAATGATTAAGGGTTAGCGATTAGTGGTTAGTGATTAAGAGGTGGTGATTTGGTTTATCAATGGCACATATTCATAATGCTGCGATTAATCGCTAACCATTAATCACTAATCACTAATCACTAACCCCTAATCACTTACTTGTCATTATTTCCAGGACAACTTTGTCGGTTTCATTCATTCCTTTGGAGCCTATCTTCGTGAGGTTTCGGATACTTTGGTCTACATCTTCATCAATAATTCCTTCAACGGAAGTGACGCAACGGTTTTCCATTGCCATGATGGCGGAGAGGACGGCGGTAGAGACGCCGGTAGTTACTTTCAAGGCGCAACTGGGTTTGGCGCCGTCGCAAATCATTCCTGTAAGGTTGGCAATCATGTTCTGAACGGCAAAGGATACTTGTTCGTAAGTACCGCCCATGAGCCAGGTAATGCCGCAACTGGAGCCGGTGGCGGCTACTACGCAACCGCATAGGGCAGACAGGCGTCCCAGACTTTGCTTGATATAAATCACGGTCAGATGGCTGAGCATGAGGGCACGGATCAACTCTTCTTCCGATTTGCCGTTCTCCTCGGCATAGACCAGCACGGGCAATGTAGCGGAAATACCCTGGTTTCCACTGCCCGAATTACTCATTACCGGTATCATAGCACCTGCCATACGGGCATCGCATGCACCGGACGTGTAAGAAAGGATATGGGAGAATACGCTGTCACCCAAAATCTTGTGTTCATAATTGCCACGTAACATTCTGCCCAGTCCATGACCGTAGTTCCCGTCGAAAGAACGTTCGGCGGCGGCCTTATTCAAACGGGCGGTTTCAAGGATAAAACGAATTTCGTCCAGCGGGGCATTCATGGCAAAGTCATATACCTTCCGCAAGGTCAGGCCTGCGACTTGTGCCTCCTCTTCTCCGCAACCCGCACTTTGCTTGTTTAAAAGGACATCGCCGTTACGGGCTATATATATAAAGGTGGTATGGCCGCCGGCTATAATGGCAGTGGCTTTATTCCCGCCGGATTTGCAGCACACCTCGATATAAAGCTTTTCCGTGATATTCTTCTTCAGCGATATATCGATGCGTTTTTCGCCGATAAAGCGTTTTCCCTCTTCTACGGCGGCAGGATTGCAGTCTTTCAGCACTTCCAACTGATACTCCGACTTGCCTATCAGCGCTCCCAGGGCTATAGCTATGGGCAGTCCAATCATACCTGTGCCGGGAATGCCCACTCCCATTGCGTTCTTCAGGATATTGGCACTCAACAAGACATCTATTTTCTCCGGCTTTGCCCCCAAGGTTTCGGTTGCTTTCGCCACACATAAGGCAACAGCAATGGGTTCCGTACAGCCAATGGCAGGAACTACTTCGCGCTGTACCAAAGCAATTATTTGTTTTCTTTCGGCTTCAGTCATACCATATATATTTTTATTCAATCTTTATACAAAGATATACGGAATAACAAATAAATACCAGAGTTTACCGCACTTTTTTCTTCTTGTATCTGTTATTACAAAATAATAGCGTATTTTTGCAAACTGCTAAACTGTATTTATTTATCAACATTCAAAAAAGAAGGATATGAATTTTAAGAAGTGGACTACTGCTCTCATGCTTGCCTTAGCCGTTTCGTCCTGCATACAAGACGAAGCGCTCAACTCCGAAGCAGCCATTGACGCCTGTACAGGCGCGGATGTACAATTGGCTCACATCAACAGTGACTCTAAAGAAATAAACATATATGTACATAAAGGGGCAAACCTTGCCAAACAGCAACTGCTGTTTACGCTGCCCGACGGTGCCACCATCAAGGCAGACGAACATTCACCGAATGACATCCTTAACAATTACGATTTCAGCAACGAGTCTCACTCCCGCACCTTTACCGTCACTTCCGAAGACGGCGAATGGACCGCTACCTATACCGTAAAAGTAGTACCTGCCGAAATGCCGGAAACATTCCATTTCGAAGACCTGCTTCCCTCTGCCGGTACCGAATACGACATTTTCTACGAGTTCGAACCCGGAACTTCAACCAGTGTTTCGCGCGTAGCGCAATGGTCCAGCGGCAACCCCGGCTACAAACTTACCGGCATGACAGACAACCGCACCGGCTATCCTACGCAGCAGGTTACTGACGGCTACCGCGGCAACGGACTGAAACTGACCACTTGCGACACCGGAAGTTTCGGAGCCATGGTGCAAATGTATATTGCCGCCGGAAACCTGTTTATCGGTTCCTTCGACCTGGCAAACGCACTGAAAGATCCTCTGCGTGCCACCAAGTTCGGCATACAGTATTACAAACGCCCCATAGCGTTGAAGGGTTACTTCAAATTCAAGGCAGGAGAAGTTTATACCGATGAAGGCGAAGTACAGAAAGACATGAAAGACCGTTTCGACATTTACGCCATACTGTACGAAGCAAACGAGAACTCCTTTATGCTGGACGGCAGCAACAGTCTGACTTCCGAAAACATCGTAGCCAAAGCCCAAATCAGTGAAGAGGCTGCTGTAGAAACCGATGAATGGACAGCATTCGAGTTACCTTTCGAACCTATGAACGGTAAAGAGATAAACAAGTCGAAACTGCAGAACGGCAAGTACAAATTAAGCATCGTCCTCTCCTCCAGCGTGAAAGGCGCGTACTTTAAAGGGGCAGTCGGCAGCACATTATACGTAGACGAATTAGAACTTATAAGCGAAGAAATCTGATTATAGAATATGAAAAAGCATCATTTTATTTGCACGATAGCCGTACTGCTGGCAATGGTAGCCAACGTACAGGCACAAGAAGAGAGAAACAAAAGTCTTATCAACTCCTATCTGCACGGTTGGGAATACAACATTAAAGCCGGATTCAATATCGGCGGTACATCTCCCATTCCCCTGCCCAAGGAGATACGCAAGATAGACAGCTACGCACCGGGCATCGCCATTGCCATCGAAGGTAATGCCACCAAGTGGTTCGACGAAAAGAAAAAGTGGGGACTTACCCTGGGACTGCGGTTGGAGAACAAGAACATGACTACCGAAGCCACCGTAAAGAACTACGGTATGAAAATCATCAATACCAACGGCGGAGAGCTGGCAGGTCTTTGGACGGGTGGAGTCAAAACCAAAGTGAAGAACTCCTACCTCACCATTCCCATCCTTGCCGACTACCGCATCAGCAAGCGCTGGATAGTATCGGCAGGTCCGTACTTCTCCTATCTGCTGGAAGGCAACTTCTCCGGACATGTGTACGAGGGTCACTTGCGCACACCCGACCAGACCGGTTCCAAAGTAGAGTTTACCGATGAAAGCATCGCAACTTACGATTTCTCCAACGAGCTGCGTAAGTTCCAGTGGGGTATCCAATTCGGGGGCGAATGGAAAGCGTTCAAGCATCTCACCGTGCATGCCGATGTAACGTGGGGATTAAACAATATCTTCCAGAAAGACTTCGATACGATAACGTTTAATATGTATCCTATCTATCTGAACTTAGGATTTGGGTATGCATTCTAAACAAGATTTTTTCGTTTTTTGTCGTCACTCGTCACTTTTCGTCTTAATACACTAAGAACAAGAGTATTAACGGGTAACAATAAGTTATATTAACGGTGATGACCAATATTGGTCGTCACCGTTTTTTCTATAGCACCTTAAATCAAACAGAGCTATCATTCTGTTATTCAGCATAAAGCGAAGAGATTATTCTTTTCATATAAAAAATGTGAAAATCTTCGTTTTCTCCCTAATATCCTACATTTCGTACGAATTATTCCACTTAACATCAGCACTTGGTGCTTAATGTATCGAAAAGCGGTACTTATATTATATTGATAACACACTTTTTAAAGCTGTCATAAAAATATTCTTTTCCTATATTTCATAGTATTTCGCAGCCGCTAAAGTAGACCTTTACAGTTCTAAAGTAGGCCTTTATGATGCCCGAACAAGTAGTGATGATTTATTGGGAGCGTCACTTTTTACAAAACTTATCATTCTTAATAACTATATTATTTTTCAACATTTTATACATAAAAGTGACGAGCAAGAAGAAGAATAATTATAAAAAAAGAGTATATCAGAATAGAAATTTTCAAACTTCTATTCTGATATACTCTTTAAAGAATCAATATATTATAAACTACTTATTCACAAATAACTTCAAAGTTATCTACAGTCAAAGTACTACCTCCTGCTCCTTTGAATCTATCCCCATCCTTACTTGAAGAACACACAATAGCAAATTTATATTCATTTCCTACTTTATATTCTTTTCTATAAGTAAACTCTATATTAAATGAAGTAAATTCTTCTTTTTCAGTACCATCAGCAAGTACAGCTGACGCAACAATGTAATCAGAATCATTTATATCATGTCCATTCAAGACAACTTCTTTTCCATCAGCATCCTTAGCTTCATACAATACAGCCTGAATAGCACATTCATCTTTCTTGCCTTCAATGACATCTCCTTGTATATTTTCTGAAGCATCTAAATATTTATCTCCAGATTTATATTTATATACCCCTCTGAAAAACAAAGGTTTTCCTGAAATCAAGCGTGATGCTTCCACACCGAAAGATGTACATTTTAATCTATCGTTTTCACCACCCAATAATGGTGGAAGTGCAGGTGTCATATCAAATGAACCTGTATATAAAGATCCTGACGTAATTTTTGGAATAAGTGCATTAGGATTGGAATGCTCAAAAGTTGTCATTTTAGCGGCATAAGTATTTTCACCTGTAGGCTCATTTTCTAATAATACACCGCCTAACATTCCCCCAGCTGAAGCACCAGATGCCCATATATCTGCAGGTAAAAGAGTATTATTTTTTCCTAAACCATATTCTGGATGCTCCCATTCATCAAAAGTAAACTTCATCAAAGCATTTTTAGTCGGAGATTTCACTACATACTCCACTATTGTACCATCTTCCGCTGTCACAGCAATAGTCACATCTGATGAAAGATTCATAGCCTTACCACTTTCTACAGAAGAAGTAGCCTTATCAGAAATAGTAAAAGTAGGAACCAAGTTTTTCAAAGCATCTGCATTCTCTTTAACTTTTGTCTCATCTACTCTGAATGTAATCGTATTATCCTCATTAATAACCGGTTGCTCAATTACAATCGCATTCGCCTCATTGGACATATCGAAAGAAAAAGCCGTAATCTTTGCCTCGCTACTTTCAGAACCCGTCAGACGAGTACCCTCGTATACAACTTTTACACTCTGCTTCAAGCCGCCTACAGTAGCATCAATATCCATATCTACCTTTACAGCACTATTTGCAATAGTACCTTTGGCATTGATTGTACAAGACAAGGCATCAACCTTTAAATCTTGAGTACCGGTAAATGTATATACATTACCATTTTGAGATAATACACAATTCTTTAACTCTACATCACCGATAGTAATTCCCATAAAGCTAAAATTGGCCAAAGAGAGATTTATAGCAGAAGGACCGGCCTTTTCAATCTTTATTTTTTGAGGTTCTGAAGGCATTGTAGTTCCCTCTACTGTTACAGTCAATGTACCTTTATAGTTACCGGCCATCTCACTTTCAATGACCTTAGAATAATCCGGCGCCTCATCGTCATCGCTACAAGCGGTAAATAAACTCATTGAACAAATCAATGCGAATAAATAAAACAAATTTTTCTTCATACAAATACTTGTTTAGTTAATAAAATCCCTACATAGTTAAGGGTTAGTTAATATTCTCTTTTATATCGAGGGTGCAAAATAACAGTTTTTAAAGCCTTTAAACAAGGTCTTTAATAAAAAATAGATGTCCTTTTTTTCATATAGGAAGAATTATAAGCATTCTTTACATTATTAAATACTCTTACATGTTTCCGCAAAAAGATACGGTTTCAAACAGTATTTTTATTCTCTAAAAGTCGGGAAATAAAAGATTTATTGTCATTTTTGAAACGTTTTACAAAAAAAATTGTTACCTTTATAAAGTCAAAGCCTTTTATAACAAGGCAAACTGGCACATTAACCTCATTATAAACCCTTAAAGCAATTGATATGTTCAACTCATTCGGCAATATTCTCCGCCTTACCAGTTTCGGAGAATCACACGGTAAAGGCATAGGCGGCGTAATAGACGGATTCCCCGCAGGAATCACCATCGATATGGACTTCGTACAATCGGAGCTCGACCGCCGGCGACCGGGGCAATCACGCATCACTACCTCACGCAAAGAATCCGACAAGGTGGAATTCCTTTCCGGCATCTTCGAGGGCAAGTCCACCGGATGCCCCATCGGATTCATCGTGTGGAACGAGAACCAACACTCCAACGACTATAACAACCTGAAAGAAGTATACCGCCCCTCGCACGCCGACTATACATATAATGTAAAATACGGAATACGCGACCACCGTGGCGGCGGACGCTCATCGGCACGCGAAACCATTTCGCGCGTAGTGGCAGGCGCATTGGCAAAACTTGCCTTGAAACAGCTTGGCATCCGCATCACCGCATACACCTCGCAGGTAGGCCCCATCAAACTGGAAGAAAACTATACCGCCTACGACCTCGACCTGATTGATACCAACCCGGTGCGTTGCCCCGACCCGGAGAAAGCCAAAGAAATGGAAGAGCTTATCTTCAAGATAA
>OGFM01002223.1_pt1 | contig 10194 bp, 8 predicted proteins | sample 1570871 | NCBI WGS metagenome assembly OGFM01 (sample SAMEA2581957, study PRJEB24529) | metagenome | biome: Human gut stool | place: China | collected 2011
GTCGTGATATGCATAAATATAATACGTTATACACGCTAAGTTTATAGCACATGTTTTGACCCAACATCTTTTACATAAAATTGATTGACACGTTAACATATAAGGAAGTACAATATCATAAGGAGTAAGAATCCGTACACGGAAGGATTTCCGTATCAGAAGTAAAAATTGTCAGGAGGTGGACTGCATGGACAGTTGCGACAGTATTGGTCGAAGTATTATCTGCGGTGGCAGACATATGAATATCATGACGCAGCTTGTCAGGTGTGGACACTGAACTGCGTCTGTTTCATGTTGCCTTTTTGCCGCCGCAGAAAATGTGGCGGTATTTTTATGCTTAAATCCGGATAGGTTTAGGCGGACGGAATACCGGAGAAAATATTTTCAAAGGGAGGCAGTGTGATGACAAAGAAAATTTTGAGTGAACACAATTTTGTAGATGAGATTTTAAAGCTGTTCCGCACACCGATGAAGCAGGCGGAGCTGCTTGATAAATTGTCGGATTACCATGAGAATGATATAGCGGAGGCGTTCGAGGAGTTATCCGAGGAGGAGAGAAAGAAGCTGTATCCGATTCTCGGTGCGGAGCGCGTGGCGGAGATTATAAGCTACATTGAGGACCCTGACGAGTACCTGAAGGAGATTGGCATAGACAGGGCTGCGAAGGTCATTTCCTACATGGATTCGGACGACGCGGTAGACGTTCTCGATGAATTCGATGATTCGACACAGGAGAAGCTTGTTAAGCTCCTTGATGAGGATTCAAGCCACGACATCAGGATGATTCTCTCCTATGAGGATGACGAGGCTGGAAGCAGAATGACGACGAACTATATCGTCATTCACAACAACCTTACGATTCGTCAGGCTATGCGGGAGCTTGTGAAGCAGGCGGGGGAGAATGATAATATCTCTACCGTGTATGTGCTTGATGGGAATGATAAGTTCTGTGGCGCGATAGATTTGAAGGATTTGATAATAGCGCGGGAGAACACACCGCTTGAGGACATCATAAGTGTGTCCTACCCGTATGTGACCGACCATGAAAAGATAAGTGACTGCATTGAGCGTCTGAAGGACTACGCTGAGGACTCGATTCCGGTTCTGACGGACGAGGGCGAGCTTATCGGTGTAATCACGGCACAGGATGTAGTTGAGGCTGTCGATGATGAGATGGGTGAGGACTATGCAAAGCTCGGAGGTCTCACCGAGCAGGAGGATTTGGAGGAGTCGACCCTTACAAGTGTAAAAAAGAGACTTCCTTGGCTCATAATTCTGCTGTTCTTAGGCATTGGAGTGTCCTCGGTTGTGGGAATATTTGAGACTGTTGTGGCGGTTCTTCCTATTGTAATATGTTTTCAGTCATTAATCCTTGATATGGCGGGAAATGTCGGAACACAGTCGCTTGCGGTGACAATCCGTGTGCTCATGGATGAGAACCTCTCAGCGGGTGAAAAATTGAAGCTTGTCGGGAAAGAGGCGCGCGTGGGATTCTCGAACGGAATGATTCTCGGAGTGCTGTCGTTTGCGTTTATCGGAGTGTACATCTGGCTCTTTAAGCACAATCCGGTGGGATACTCGTTTATGATTTCCGGATGCGTCGGACTGGCACTCATGGCGGCGATGGTCATATCGAGCCTTGTAGGTACGCTTGTGCCGATGCTTTTTCACAAGATTAAGATTGATCCTGCCGTAGCGTCGGGACCGCTCATAACAACGGTGAATGACCTTGTTGCGGTTATTGCATACTACGGCCTGGTGTGGATACTGCTCATAGATGTGCTGCACCTTGCGTAAGAAATGCCCCATATCAAATGAGGGGCAAAATACCTTTTGACTCTCATACCATATGTAGTATAATATATAGAATAGTTACGGACAATAAAATTTAGCCATTTAACGGAGATATAGTGTGAAAATAAGCCTGATAGCATATTTTTCACACCTGCAATTTGTTTCTGAGCGAAAACAAAGTGCTTTGCCGGCAGATGAGAAAACGCCTGCGAGGGCTTCTCACCGCCTCATCATGATAAATCGCTCGGAAATGAGGGTTAAAATGTTAATAAATGATGCGGAGAGCAGGGAGCATAAGAGGTTCAGTGCGGTATCCAGAGCAATCCAGAGCATTCTTATTTCGACACTTATAGTGCTTGTTGTCATTATGGTGATTCAGATAAAACACCTTCAGGGGACGGCGCGTGTAATAAATTATGCCGGTCTTGTGCGCGGTGCGACGCAAAGGCTTGTGAAGCTTGAGATAGTCGGAGTCCATGATAATGAGCTTGTGCAGTATCTGGATGATATTCTGGAGGATTTGAAATACGATGGTGGCAGCTATGGGCTTGCAAGCCTGAAGGATGCGAACTATCAGGGCAGGCTTGACAGTCTGATAGATTATTGGGGAAAATTAAAAAAGAGATTAGGGATGCAAGAGACTGTGGCTATGAAGCCACCGACATAGTGGCGATGAGTGAGACATACTTCCGGCTTGCCGATGAGACTGTATCTGCGGCAGAGGCATATTCGAATAAAGAGGCAAAGCAGATGAGGCTCGTAGAGATTTTGTCGGCAGTGGATATGCTTATACTGTTCCTGCTTATTACAGAGCAGTCTCTTTCTTCCATGCGGATAAGCAGGAAGAACAGGATACTTGAGCAGAAGGCATATATAGATGTGCATACGGGGCTTCCTAATAAGAGCAGGTGTGAGGAGCTGTTTAGTGACATGTCATTTATAAAAGAACCGACAGCCTGTCTGATGTTCGATCTTAACAATCTTAAGAACGCTAACGATACGCTGGGACATTCGGCGGGTGACCAGCTTATTGCGAGCTTTGCGAGAGTGTTGAGAAATGTAATCCCGGCAAAGGATTTTGTGGGAAGGTACGGCGGTGATGAGTTCGTTGTGATTCTGTACGATATTACAGAGAATACTGTTAACAGTCTTCTTACACAGCTGCATAATGAGGTTATGCAGTTTAACAGATGTGGAAATAATATTCCGATAAGCTACGCACAGGGCTGGGCTGTGTCGACGGATTACACGGACTGCACGCTCAGGACTCTTTTTGACAAGGCAGACCACTTCATGTATACGAATAAGGTGAAAGTGAAGTCGAAGTAGGAGGATTTTAATGAAGCGTATGGCAGATTATTCACCTGTCATACGCTTCATTATTTCATTGCCGTGGGTTTTAAGCCATTTTTCCTGTTCCGCATAGCCGGGAAGAACCCTTGCAACCTCATTCCAAAACAGTTGTGAGTGGTTCATTTCCTTTCGGTGGCACAGCTCATGCACCACGACATAGTCGATTACCTCCGGGGGAGCGAGCATGAGCAGACAGTTGAAATTAAGGTTTCCCCTGCTGCTGCAGCTTCCCCAGCGTGTGCGCTGGTTTCTTATGGTTATACGTCCATAGGTGACACCGACAAGCGGTGCGAAGTGGGCCACACGCCCGGGAATGCAGGCGCAGGCTTTATCGGCAAGCTCTTTAATATCATTGTTTGAAAGCTTTTTAACAGGCAGTGCGTCATTGCATTGTCTGTTTTTTTGTTCCATCCTTCTAAGATGTTCCACTATCCAATCGGCGCGGTCTGATATGAACTGTTCAATATAGCCGTTCGGAGCCCTGTGCGGAGCGCGGACGATAACGCGCATATCGGGACGGATTTCTATGGCAAGGGTTTTTCTGGAGCTTCTTATAATTTCAATTTTTATATCGGATTTGCCGATGGGGGTATTCATGGATGTTCTCCTTCGGAATGTTTTTATATGGCTGTTCTGCTGCTTTTAAATTTAATACTTATCGTTTATTATAGGCTATCAGGGGCAAAAGGTCAAAAAACATTCGTGCCTGCACAATTAGACTTTTGAACTCATTATAACGAGACGGATTGTTTAGAAAAAATTTATGAATAGCTGTTGCGGTTGAAAAGCCACAATGTTATAATAACGGCTGAAAAAATGCGTGCGTCACAACTAACTGCAAATAAACAAAACTACCCACAGGTGAATAAGACTACCCTCGGATATATGCGGCTATCCGTTGGCGCACACAGGAAAAATACACATATTGAATATGGAGGTACATAGCTATGAGTAAGTCAAAGATTAACTGGGGCAAGACAGGACTTTTTGCAGCGGGAGTTGCATTCGGGACAGCAGGCATAAAGCTTTTATCAAGCAAGGACGCAAAGAAGCTCTATACTAACTGCACTGCGGCAGTTCTTAGAGCTAAGGATTTTGTGATGAAGACGGTCTCCACAGTTTCGGAAAACTGCAGTGATATCTACTCGGATGCAAAGAGCATTAACGAGGACAGAGCTGCTAAGGAGGAGGCAGTTTACGAGGATTTTGCCGATGATTTCTCTGAGGTTAAGAACGAAGAGGAAGTAAAAGAGGAGACTAAGGCTGAGTAAGAGAATTGGGACAGGGGTCTGACACCGTGTCCCATTTTTTCTGAAAAGCAGAATGGAGCTGTTTTGTTATGAAATTTCAGATAAAACATGAGTATGGGAACAGAATGAGGATACATGTCTGTGCATATCGTATGACCTGTGGGCAGGCAGATATATTAGAGTATTATCTTCAAAAGCAGGGGATGGTGATTTATGCCAAGGTATATGACAGGACGGGTGATGCGGTTGTTGAGTACAAGGGCTGCAGGAATGACATTATCAGGCTTCTTGGAAAATTCTCCTATGAGAACGAGAAGCTTCCTGAGACTTTTGAAGGAAATACCGGAAGAAGCTTAAGCCATGAGTATCAGGACAAGCTCTTTGACAAGATAGTATTTCATTATGCGAGAAAATGGTTCCTTCCGTATCCGCTAAGGGTGTGTTTTACGGCGTATAATGCAGTAAAGTACATTGCTGAGGGAATCAGGTGTCTGTGGAACAGGAAGATTGAGGTTCCGGTGCTTGACGCTACGGCAATCGGTGTGTCGATGCTAAGAGGCGATATAGGAACTGCAGGTTCGATAATGTTCATGCTCGGTATAGGAGAACTTCTTGAGGAGTGGACACACAAGAAGTCGGTCGATGATCTTGCAAGAACGATGTCGCTCAATGTGAGCAGTGTATGGTGCAGGGCAGGGGATGAGCAGGTGCTTGTACCTGTTCATCAGATAAAGAAGGGCGACTACATAATAGTCCGTGTCGGAAATATGATTCCGTTCGACGGAGTTGTAAGGGAAGGCGAGGCAATGGTCAACCAGGCATCGCTCACGGGTGAATCCGTACCTGTTGGGAAGGAGCCGGGAACTACCGTGTATGCCGGAACAGTTGTCGAGGAGGGCGAACTTGTGATTGAGGTCCAGTCCGTCGGCGGCAATAGCAGATATGAGAAGATTGTCACTATGATAGAGGAGTCGGAGAAGCTTAAGTCAGGCGTCGAGAGCAAGGCAGAGCATCTTGCGGATAAGCTTGTTCCCTACAGTCTCGGTGCGACAGGACTTGTGTGGCTTCTGACACGCAATACGACAAAGGCACTTGCAGTGTTAATGGTAGATTTCAGCTGTGCACTTAAGCTTGCAATGCCTGTATCGGTTCTTTCGGCAATCAGGGAGGCGGGCAGTCGTCATCTCACAGTCAAGGGAGGAAAATTCCTTGAGGCGGTGGCAGAGGCTGACACCATTGTGTTCGATAAGACAGGTACACTCACCAAGGCTCAGCCGACCGTGGCTAAGGTTGTATCATTCAATGGAGAGGATGAGGACTGGCTTTTAAAGATTGCGGCCTGTCTTGAGGAACATTTTCCTCATTCAATGGCGCGTGCGGTTGTGGAAGCGGCTAAGAATAAGGGAATTGAACATAGTGAGATGCACTCAAAGGTTGAATACATAGTCGCACACGGAATTGCCTCTGCGATAGGTGACAAGAGGGTTGTCATCGGAAGCGCCCATTTCGTATTTGAGGACGAGAAGGCGTCGATACCGGAGGATAAGAAGACTCTATATGAGGAGCTTCCGCTTGAGTACTCACATCTTTACCTTGCGATTGACGGAATGCTTGCGGCTGTTATCTGTATAGAGGATCCTGTGCGGGAAGAGGCTGTGGAGGTTATTAGGCAGCTCAAGGCGGCAGGTATATCTAAGGTAGTGATGATGACCGGCGACAGCGAGAGGACGGCGGCAGCCATAGCAAAGAAGGTCGGAGTTGACGAGTATTATTCTGAGGTTCTTCCTCAGGATAAGGCAGGCTTCGTCGAGAAGGAAAAGGCAGCGGGCAGAAGGGTGGTAATGATAGGTGACGGAATCAACGATTCACCTGCACTTTCGGCGGCGGATGTCGGAATTGCCATAAGCGACGGAGCACAGCTAGCAAGGGAGATTGCGGATATCACAATCGGAGCGGATGACCTGAATGAGCTGGTTACATTAAAGCAGATAAGCGATCTTCTGATGAAGAGAATCCACAAGAATTACAGAACAATAGTGGGCTTTAACACATTATTGATCGTTCTTGGTGTTGCGGGAGTTATACAGCCTACCACATCGGCACTGTGCCACAACACATCAACCCTGATTATCGGAATCAACAGCATGAAGAACCTGCTTCCGCGTTAAGAAGTACGGATTTGATAAAAAAGTAAAATCCGCAGATTTGGGAAAAATCATGTGGAAGCCGGGATTATTATCTGATATAATAAGCATTGAAATGATAATCATATATGCTGTCCGGTGCGGCGGACTGTCCGGTTGATACCACTAAAAAGTAGAAATAGTGCAATTTTAACATAATATTCTACAAGAAATATACAGAAATGTGTCGTATGATGATGTCAAAAGGTATCAATATATAAGGAGAATGACATGGCAGCCGGAAGAAAATCATTGGCACAGCTATCTGTGCCGATATGTTTAGAAACTTTATTTTATATGCTTTCAGGTATGGTCGATACACTTATGCTATCATCAGTAAGTGATCAGGCTGTGGGAGCAGTGGGAACAGCGAACACATATATAGGTGTTTTTATTATCATGTTCGGGGTGATATCATCAGGTATGGTGGCGGTCATGTCACAGAACATCGGAGCGGGAAGACCCGGAATTGCATATCAGGCAAGACAGCTTGGACTGATGTTTAATGCGCTGATAGGCGTGCTGATGTCAGTTATCCTTGCTTTTTTCTCCGGCGGAATACTTAGAATGGTAAGCATTGCACCGGCGCTGCTTGAGCCGGCTGAGACATACCTTAGAATTGTTGGAGGTGCATGCTTTTTAAATGCGCTTATTCCTATTTTTTCCAGTTATTTGAGAGTGTTCGGGTATACGAAGCACTCCTTGATAGGAACGGTTGTCGGAAATGCCGTTAATATAATACTTAATTCGGTATTTCTGTTCGTGTTTAACTGGGGAGTAATGGGGGTTGCCGTTGCCACGGTTATTTCAAGGATTATAAACCTTATCATTGTAGCTGTTATGGGGGCTGTGCTTATTAAGGCAAAGCAGAATCCTGAGCGCATTCCGGCAGGAAGGATTCTGGCTCAGATTGTCAGGATAGGCTTTCCTTCCGCACTTGAGACAGCACTCTATAATGTAGCGATGACACTTATAGTCCGTTTTATGAATCAGATGGACACGGACGGAATGAATGTTACGGCTCGTTCCTATGCCATGCAGATTGCCAATTTTTCGTACTGTGTGGGAGCCGCGCTTGCACAGGCCAATGCTATTATGACCGGCTGGCGGATCGGGGCAAAGGAGTATGAAGAATGTGACAGAGGTACAAGAAAGGCTGTGATATACGGACTTATAACAGCTGCATGCTTTTCTGTGACATTTGCATTGTCCGGACGTTTTATAGTCCATATATTTACTGATGACGCGCAGATGATAAAGCTTGTGGTGAAGCTGCTCGTGGTGGATATATTCCTGGAATTCGGAAGGGTGACGAATCTTGTATACGGTCAGGCATTAAAGACCAGCGGGGATGCGGTTTTTCCGGTTATAATGGGTGCGATATTCATGTATCTGTTCGCAGTCGGAGGAACATATTTTCTTGGAATACATATGGGGCTTCAGGCATTAGGGGCATATATTGCCATGGCATCTGATGAGTGTGCGAGAGCAGTCGGAATGGTGATTAGATGGAAGAGCGGAAAATGGAAGGGTAAGAGTCTTGTAGAATTGTAGGAGAGCTTATGTACTTTGAATTAAAGGAAAATAAACCACATGGTACAAAGGATGACCCCTTTAGCACATATCATATATGGAACTCGGGACGGTCATTTCAGATACCTGTACATTGGCATGATGAGCTTGAAATTATATATGTAAAAAGTGGTTGTCTTACTGTAAATATATCCGGAGAGAGCTACATAGGTAAACCCGGGGATGCGTTTGTCGTGTCGCCGGGTAATCTGCATCTCATGGGTACACAGACCGGAGCGACGGACTATTTTACTTTTCTGTTTCCGCTGAAATATATATCCTTTCGTTCGGATGACCTGTTAGATGAGAGCCTGCTTGAACCGCTAAGCAGCGGACATCTGATGATAACTCCAAGAATAGGGGCTGTGGCAGGCGGGCTGTGTGAGCAGCTTGCTGATATATATATGGAAAAAAAAGAAGGAGCCGGAGCAGATATAGCTGCACAGATAAGGGTAAAGATAGTCCTTTTACAATTTATTCTTGAAATGTGGAATAATGGGATGGTGGTGGAAAATGATACAAGCGGCAGGAACACCGTGGAAAAGGAGATGGTTTCGTACATACAGCAGAACTATACGGGTACGATATCGTTAAAGAAATTCGGGGAACAGTTCCATCTTTCGGAAAAATACATATCGCGGTATTTTAAGGAGCATTTTCATATTACGCTGTCGCAATATGTAACCTATTTAAGACTTGAGCATGCAAAACAGCTGCTGCAGGACACGGACCTTCCGATTACGGAGATAGCGCTGCAGAGCGGATATCAGAACGTGAGCTACTTTATCAGAAGCTTCAAGAAGACATACGAGGTGTCCCCGCTGAAGTACAGAAAAAACAGGCTTTAAGTTCTGCAGACACAAGTATTATATTGGAAATCAAAGTATATTATGACAGCCTGCACAGACGGAAGAAATGTAGCGACTGCGTTCATGAGCAAGTAGCGGAAGCGGATTGCGGATGTCCGCTTTACTTAGAAAAATATGCTCTGAAGCAATTTCTCTCGGGATTTTTGACAGCACGGAATATAATAAAATGCACAGCTAAGCAGTATTGATAGAATCACGGCCAATGTGACAGGTCGTGATTTTTTCAGTTATTCCGAATGTAAATGGGACTGAAAGATATCCGATGGAAATTTAATATATTTTTAATTGATTTTTTAATAAAAGCATGGTATCATCATTTGACTTAGAGATAAATAACCATAGACTTTTTTGAGTTATTAAGGCTGAAGCCCTGTGGCATTTAATCTTAAAACTCAAATCGAAGGAAAAACGAAGGAAGGGAAAGTTATTATGGAAAAGCTCAAAAAATTTATAGTTAACTTGAGGGTAGCAGGAAAGTTAAAGGTATACCGGGTGACGGTGCTCACTATGACGGTATTCTTAGTGGCGGTGGCACTTATCTCAACCTTGGTGATACGCTCCAACGTAAAGAATATTACGGCTGTATGGTCCCCGGCAATAGGATATATACAGCAGTTAGAGACGCTGACCACGGAGTACAGAGTTAAGCAGTATCAGCACCTTGTCGAATCAGATGCCGCTGTCATGACTGCCTGTGAGAAGGAGATTGAGAGCATAGCAGGACAGATTACGGAGAATTGCAAGGCATTAAGTGAAATAATCAATGCGGATGCAGATGCACGAAAAGGGCAGGCCGATTACGATAAGGCAATCGCCGCATGGGAGGACTATAAGTCCTTCTCGGAAGAGATAATACGGCTGAGCACCGCCGGAAAACAGGCTGAGGCATCAGATATTATGACGGGAAGCGCGTATGAAAAGTATACATCATTCAGAAACGTGTTCAGCACGCTTAGGGATGAAATCCAGGTTGAACTGGATAGCTCTAAGCTTGCTGCCAATGTGTGTACGGTAATTATTTTTATAGTGATATCTGCGGCAGGAATTGCGATTGCGGCAGCGACAACCTTTATCGGAAAGGTAATCACAGATTCGATTATAGAGCCGGTAGCACAGATAGATACAGCGGTAGCCAGCTTAAGAAAGGGTGAGCTGTCCAACGTGGATATGCTC
>OGFM01002226.1_pt1 | contig 10178 bp, 7 predicted proteins | sample 1570871 | NCBI WGS metagenome assembly OGFM01 (sample SAMEA2581957, study PRJEB24529) | metagenome | biome: Human gut stool | place: China | collected 2011
ACTGTTGCACAAATCTATAAAAAATTAGAAGAATCCGTTTGCGGAAAACAATTTCAATATGCCACAAGTATCCGCACCATTCACTTTTCGGATAGCAATCTCTTTCCTGCAAAAACGAATCTCGTCACCGACATATCCCAACAATCCCATTAAAGCTATAAAGAAAATAGAGATTGACGCTAAAAGTACTGCATTCCGAAAACGTGTAATATCCGTATATTGCTCATCCAGTTTTTGAGTCAGCGAATAAAAGATAATGTCTTCTGTTGGAAAAGTTTCCGCCATTAATGCATTCAGTTTCTTCAGGTTCTCATCAAAAGGCTCTTTCAATCGTACGTAATGAAGCCCCGGGTTAGAATCACTACCGCTTCCCAACAGTAATACCGGATACTGAGGATGATATACACTTTGAACAGAGAAATTCTTCATTACGCCAACGATTGTAACTTCCTTTCCCCATATAGACAACTGTTTCCCTATCGGCTCATCCGTCCATCCGGCCCGACGTACAAACTCTTCATTCACTAAGGCCTCTTTTGGAGATGTTACATTTTTGCCATGTAATATCTGTATTTTCATCATAGGCACAAAATCATCTCCGATCCACTCAAACCGGCCTTTGATAGTCCGTCCTTCCCCCACATTGAACACCTCTCCCGACCAACTTCTCCAGATGGCCTGCTGACCTACCCCATGTTCCTCAACCATAGGCAAATTCATAAAAAAACTCTTGGCATTTTGCCGGTTACTGCCCAGCTTCTTCCAACCCATTACCACGCGTTCGGGATTATATCCCAAATCTTTGTTCATCGCCATGTGATATTGGCAGAATACAACCATAAGAAAACCTAAAATAAAAGTCATACCGGCAAATTGGATAAACAACAACGGACGTTTCCAAGATGTCTTACGTTCTGCATAACGTCGAAAAACTTGCGTTACAGGAATTGATGCGAATATGCTTGCCGGTATGGCGCCCGCCAAGATAAAAACAACCAAAAGTACGGTCAACGGTACCCAAAGTGTCTGCCACGTAAAAAGTGAACTTAAACGTATACCGGCAATTTCTTCCACAAACTCCCGAAACTGAAAAATGAGCAATATCGTCAGCAATACTGAAATGAAAAGAACAAGAGCTGTCTCTGTCAGAAACATTCTAAAAATACTGTTATCTGTTGCACCACAACATTTGTGTACTCCGATAGACTTTGCCCTCCTGGCTAAAGATGAAACGGCAATGAGCACATAATCAAAAGCTGCAATCAACAAGATTGCAATACCCAGCACGGACATCATTAATATCATAAGCCGTACTGTCGGATCTGCCGTATGATATTCTAATAAAGGACGGAAAGAAAAACGATGAGATTTCTTTTTATTCGAGGAGTCAGCCATGTATTTCTTAAGCATATCAGGTATTCGTGCTTCCACCGCCTTTATATCTTTAGCAGGATCGCGAAAACGAATAATCGACATATAACTGATATCATATCCCCAGCCCCCACGAGCCAGATTCCACAACTTGCTCATCGGTACCACTACATCAAAATGTATATCTGCGTTTTCACCCATATCTTCAAAGACACCACGTATGCTCATCGGCTCTTTGCGGTCAACGGATAAAGTCTTGCCTATAACACTTTCCAAACTGTTCCCTTCTCTTATTTTTTCCGCCAACGAACGGGATATGAATAAAACATCAGGACGGGTTAGTTCTTCTGCCTTACCGATTAACAGTTTTAAACCCAATGTGGAAAACAAATGTTCGTCAGCATATATCGTAGACTCCGTTAGGCGAACATTTCCATTATAAAAAACATTTGTTCCCATGTCCCTCAATATGGTGGCATCCTCCACTTCTTTCGGGAAGTTCTCACGCATAGCCGCTGAAAAAGGACCATAAGTAAAAGGTCCATCCATATATGTGACATATAACTGCTCCGACTGAGGACAAAAATTATAGTAACTCAACTGGAAAGCAACACAGGAAAACAATAAGATACCAACAAATATCCCCAATGTCATTGAGATAATCTTGATAATATTCACGCCTCGTTCATGGAGCAACGTTTGAATCGTATAATAAAAGTGTCTCATCATTAATTTATTTTGTTATATCTTCAATTTGAAAAACAGAAAGTATGCCAAAGTCATCTTTTCACTCATTATCAACCAGTTATACTATTCAACATCAGATAGTTTTTGTCTAATAATTAGACAGTGATGTCTAATTATTAGACAAAGATCAATAGTTCAGTTCTTTCTCATAAAGAATCGAAAGTAGATATTTCCGCCTCTTTATTGTTCTTTTTTTCCTATTTATCATAAGTAATCATCGTTATCTCATTTGAAAACTCTATCTTCGCATCAAGTTTTCAATAACTAAATATTTTATTTATGTTAAACAAGAATTTATTCACTCTTCTGTCCTGTCTGCTTCTGACCGGGTGTGGTATGATCGACTATCATCCCTATGATGTGCGTATCAGTGGAGAGACAGATGTAAACGCTCATAACATTGAACAAATAGAAACTGACTGTAAAGGTAAAAAGACAATCCGCTTTGTCACTATGGGCGACTCACAACGGTGGTACGATGAAACGGAGGATTTCGTAAAAGCAATCAATAAGAGAAATGATATCGACTTCGTTATTCATGGCGGAGATATGAGTGACTTCGGAGTTACTAAAGAATTTCTTTGGCAACGGGATATTATGAACGGATTGAGTGTTCCCTATGTAACCCTCATAGGAAACCATGATTGTCTGGGTACGGGGGCAGAAACGTACAAAGCGATATTCGGTCCTACCAACTTCTCCTTTATTGCCGGTGATGTGAAATTCGTTTGTCTCAATACGAATGCATTGGAATATGATTACTCAGAACCTGTACCGGATTTCACCTTTATGGAAAATGAACTGACAAACAGGACAGATGAATTTAACAAAACAGTCATAAGTATGCATGCACGACCGTATACAGACGTATTCAATGACAATGTAGTAAAAATGTTCCAGCATTATGTCAAACAATATCCCGGAATTCAGTTTTGCACTGCCGCCCATACTCATCACTATCGGGATGATGTGATTTTTGATGACGGCATACACTATGTTACCAGTGACAGCATGGACAAGCGTACTTACCTGGTATTTACCATAACCCCGGAGAAATATGAATATGAACTGGTTAAATATTAAATACATCGGACGGGCAGGACTGATAATTATCCTGTTATTCTTTACCTGTCCAAGTTCAGCTACTTGTAAAACAGATACAGTTATCAATACATATAAGCGCGATTCATTATATTTTGCAGTAAAAGCTGACTCAATTATCGCCTTTCATACAGGAGACTCTTTGTGTACTATCATCAAGGCAGACACTGTGCTACCCGTTATACCCAAAGCTGTAAAGAGAACCGGTTATGACAATCGGGTACATCGCTTCCGCAAAAACTGGGAACGGATTATCCCGACTCATGCTAAAATCCAATATGCCGGAAACATGGGATTGCTCTCCTTCGGTACAGGGTGGGATTACGGAAAACGGAATCAATGGGAAACAGATATATTGCTCGGATTCATCCCGAAATATTCGTCGAAAAAGACAAAAGTGACAATGACACTGAAACAGAACTATATGCCCTGGAGTATTAATATAGGAAAAGGATTCTCGACGGAACCTCTTGCCTGCGGACTCTACCTGAACACTGTCTTCGGAGATCAGTTCTGGGTAAACGAACCGGACCGTTATCCTAAAGGGTATTATGGATTTTCGAGCAAAGTACGTATTCATATTTATATGGGACAACGACTGACTTATGACATTGACCCGCAACGCAGATTTTTAGCTAAGTCGGTTACTTTTTTCTATGAAATAAGTACTTGTGACCTTTATCTGGTTAGTGCCGTACAAAACAGTTATCTCCGCCCCCGTGATTATTTGAGCTTATCTTTCGGATTAAAGTTCCAATGGCTATAAAATATTTTTCGTAGATTTGGAAAATTTTTCAAACCTCCTAAAACAAAGGAAGTTTGAAAGAAAGGCTAAAATCGAGGTAACGCAGTCAAACCATTTTGATTCTTGACTGCCAAATCTGTAGTATCACAATAAAAAAAGAAAGGACGTAAAATGAAGACTAAAGCGATTTTTCTTGATGTGGACGGAACTCTAATCAGTTTCAAAACACATAAAATACCACAAACAACGATTGATGCCCTAAATCAGGTACATAACAATGGCATTAAGATTATTATAGCAACAGGCAGAGTGGCGACAGACCTTGGCGAACTGGACGCCATCCCGTATGATGCGGTCGTCTCACTGAACGGTTCACATTGCCTGCTCCGTGACGGCACTGAAATCACTTCCCGCCAAATCAGTCATGAAGATTTCAGAATAGTCCGTAATCTTGCAGAAAAATATGGTTTCCCTTTGGCATTGGAAGTAGATAAAGGAATATTTGTCAATTATGTAAATGATACCGTTATAGCACTTTCCGAACTTACCAATCATCCGATTCCTCTGGTTGTGGACATAGACAAGGAATTTAATGAGTGTAAGTGTCGCCAACTTTGCATTTATTGTGGTGAAGATGTAGAGAAGGAAATTATGACGCAACTTCCCAACTTGACTGTTTCGCGTTGGAATCCGTATTTCGCAGATGTGAATGTTGCCGATACGAACAAGGCTTCAGGAATGGCTGATATGGCAGATTATTTAGGTTTTTCTTTGGATGAAAGCATGGCATTCGGAGACGGTGGCAACGATATACCCATGCTTCGTGCGGCAGGAACCGGTATTGCGATGGGCGGCGCATCGGATTTGATCAAGAACTATGCCGACTATGTTACAGACGATGTGGACGAGGACGGCATTTATAATGCCCTAGCTCATTTTGGGATAATTTAGGTCAAATATTTATTTAACCATGACAACACAGTTTTTCTGGCCTGTTCCTATGATTTTTGTGCTATTGTTCCCCGTATTGCCAATCCTTTCAATATAGTAGCTCCGCTACATACTTCTTTCAGATGATTTTCTGTGTCGGACAGGCCACTTCCTTCATGGGTATAAAAAGGAATTACTATTTGTCCCTTCTCATTCGGCTTTTCCAGAGATTTTTTCGTAAGTTTGTACCTGATAAACTTAATCGAATATGAGCAAATCGGGAACAATCATCATTGTAGACGACAACAAAGGAGTACTGACTGCCGTAGAGATCTTGCTGAAAAGTTATTTTTCAAAGGTCGTCACACTTTCTTCACCTGTCACCCTCATCACTGTGATGCAGGAAGAAATGCCGGAAGTGATATTGTTGGATATGAACTTCACTTCGGGAATCAATACCGGTAATGAAGGTTTGTTCTGGTTGCACGAGATAAAGAAAGTACGTCCGGAACTTCCCATCGTACTCTTTACTGCATACGCCGACATTGAACTCGCTATCCGGGGAATCAAGGAAGGAGCGACGGATTTCATCGTGAAACCCTAGAACAACCAAAAACTGGTAGAGACTTTACAAACCGCCGCACAGTCTGTGAGAAACGGGAAAAAAGGAGGAGCAAGAAAGGAATCCGCCGGTGTCCAGCCGATATATTGGGGAGAAAGTAAAGCCATGCAACAACTCCGAATGTTGATTGAAAAGGTTGCCGTTACAGATGCCAACATCCTGATTACAGGTGAAAACGGAACAGGGAAAGAAATTCTGGCACGAGAAATCCATGCGCTTTCCAATCGACGACAAAAGGAAATGATTGCCGTAGATATGGGAGCTATCACTGAGTCACTATTCGAAAGTGAACTTTTCGGCCATGTGAAAGGTTCTTTCACAGATGCGCATACCGACCGGACAGGTAAGTTCGAAGCCGCAGATAAAAGTACGTTATTCCTTGACGAGATAGGAAACTTGCCCTATCATCTGCAAGCCAAACTGCTGACTGCCATTCAACGAAGAAGCATCGTGCGAGTGGGAAGCAATAGCCCGATGCCGATCGACATCCGCCTGATTTGTGCCACCAACCGTAATTTGCAAGAAATGGTAGATAACGGAGAATTCCGGGAAGATTTACTCTATCGTATCAATACGATCCATATAGAGATACCTTCGCTCCGGGAACGGAAAGAAGATATAATTCCTCTTGCCGAAAGGTTCATGATCCGCTTCTGCAAGCAATACGACAAAGAGCCGATGAAATTCAGTTCTGCGGCAAAAGAAAAACTGTCAATACATCCTTGGTACGGAAATATCCGTGAGCTGGAGCATGTTATTGAGAAAGTTGTCATCATTAACGATGAGCCGCTGATTCCTGCTGAGATCCTTCAATTATCTTCCCGGAAAATAGAATCTCCGGAAAGAAACATTTCCACTTTAGAAGATATGGAGAAACAAATGATACGGAAAGCATTGGAGGCTTGTGCCGGAAATTTGTCGGCAGTAGCCACCCAGTTAGGAATTACCCGGCAGACACTTTATAACAAGATGAAAAAATTCGGATTATGAACCGGTATCTTCAATATATAACACGGCAGTACTGGTTCAGAGTCGTATTGACAGTACTCGTTTGTACAGTTACCGTCCGTTTCGGTATCCTTCAATCTTATACATGGTTTGGAGTCTGTATTTGCCTTTTAATCCTATGCATATTATGGCAAATCCGACTTTACCGTACCCACGTCAAACAGGTACTTTTTATGATTGATGCATTGGAAAATAATGATAATTCCTTTCACTTCCCTGAGGAATACGGTACTCCGGAAAGCAGGCAGATCAATCAGGCACTCAACCGGGTGGGACACATTTTATACAATGTAAAAGCAGAAACAGCCCAACAAGAGAAGTATTACGAATTGATACTCGACTTCGTGAGTACGGGATTATTAGTGCTCAATGACAATGGAGCTGTATATCAGAAGAATAAAGAAGCACTCCGGCTTCTGGGACTCAACATATTCACACATATCCGCCAGTTAAGTAAAGTAGACGCTACACTCATGGAAAAAATGGAAAACTGCCGCCCAGGGGATAAACTACAAGTCATGTTTCATAACGAACGGGGAACAGTCAATCTATCCATACGTGTTTCGGAAATTAATGTTCATAAAGAGCATTTGCGTATCCTGGCTCTGAATGATATCAACATCGAACTGGATGAAAAAGAGATCGATTCATGGATTCGGTTAACTCGTGTACTCACCCATGAAATTATGAACTCCGTCACTCCTATCACCTCGTTAAGTGATACACTTTTGTCCATGGTGAAAGATAAAGACGAAGAAATCAGCCATGGCTTGCAGACTATCAGTACCACCGGCAAAGGCTTGCTTTCTTTTGTCGAATCTTACCGAAAATTCACACGTATCCCGACTCCGGAGCCTTCTTTGTTTTATTTGAAAGCATTCATCGAACGAATGGTCGAACTGACCCGGCACCAGAATCCGTGTAATCATATTACTTTCCATACAGAGGTTATTCCCGCCGACCTGATCCTCCATGCAGACGAGAATCTCATTTCACAAGTCGTTATCAATCTTCTGAAAAACGCAGTGCAGGCAATCGGCAATCAGCCTGGCGGACGCATTGCGATACAGGCTCATTGCAACGACGCGGAAGAAGTACTGATTGAGATAAAAAACAATGGCCCTGCTATCCCTCCTGAAATTGCGGAACATATATTCATCCCTTTCTTTACGACCAAAGAAAGAGGAAGCGGAATCGGACTAAGCATCTCCCGCCAGATTATGAGGCTTTCGGGTGGTAGCCTAACATTGATTCCGGATGATAAAGAGACTAAGTTCATATTAAAATTCAAATAACAGAGTAGCCTATGATACCCGTACTTATCAATAATCCGTTATTCCGGGGGATAACTCCGGAAAAACTATCCGCCAATCTGGAAGAAATAAGTTTCCACACCCGTTCTTATAAGAAAGGGGAAATTCTGGCACGGCAGGGGGATGTATGCAACCGCCTCGTCATTCTGACCAAAGGCAGTGTTCGCGGAGAAATGATAGACTATTCCGGAAGATTAATAAAGGTAGAAGATATTGCCGCCCCCAGAGCGATTGCCCCGCTTTTTCTGTTTGGCGAAGAAAATCGTTATCCGGTGGAGGTGACAACCAACGAACCGACAGAAATTCCTAAAACAAGTGTTCTGGAATTGTTCCGCAAGAACGAGCAGTTTCTCGAAAATTATATGAACCTTTCTGCCAACTACGCACGGACTTTATCCGACAAGCTCTTTTTCATGTCTTTCAAGACTATCAGGCAGAAGATTGCTTCTTATTTACTTCGCCTATATAAGCAGCAACAACAGTTACATATCACCCTCGACCGGTCGCAACAGGAATTAAGTGATTATTTCGGAGTATCCCGTCCTTCGTTGGCACGCGAATTGGCACACATGCAGGAAGACGGATTACTCACTGCCGACCGGAAACAGATCACTATCCTTCAAAAAGAAGAGCTTGTCCGGCTTATCCAATAGAGTTTGCCGGTATCCACAAAAAAATATTCATTGTTGTAACATTAGTTACAGAACTGCCCGCAACCTTTGCGCTACATTTGCGTTCATTAATCAAGAAGACTAATTAAAACGTAAATGTTATGAGTATGTTCTGTTATCAATGTCAAGAAACCGCAATGGGTACAGGTTGTACCTTAAAAGGAGTATGCGGTAAAACATCCGAAGTGGCTAACCTGCAAGACCTGTTACTCTTTGTAATACGTGGAATTGCCGTGTACAACGAACACCTGCGTAAAGAAGGACATTCCTCCGAAGAAGCGGACAAATTTATCTATGATTCTCTCTTTATCACTATTACCAATGCCAACTTTGACAAAGCAGCCATTATTGGGAAAATAAAGGAAGGACTACGCTTGAAAAAAGAACTGGGCGGTAAGGTTTCTATCAAAAACGCTCCCGACGAATGTCTTTGGAACGGCAATGAAGATGAATTTGAAGAAAAGGCTAAAACAGTGGGGGTGCTTCGCACACCAGACGAAGACATCCGTTCGTTAAAAGAACTGGTGCACTACGGACTGAAAGGAATGGCAGCCTATGTAGAGCACGCACATAACCTGGGTTACCAGTCACCGGAAATCTTCGCCTTCATGCAACATGCATTAGCTGAACTGACCCGCAATGATATAACTATGGAAGAACTGGTTCAACTTACACTGGATCCATCTCCCCATTGGGTGTCTGCCATGGCACAACTGGATACTGCCAATACAAGCAGTTACGGCAATCCCGAAATTACCGAAGTCAATATCGGTGTACGCAACAATCCGGGTATCCTTATCAGCGGGCATGACCTGAAAGACCTCGAAGAACTGCTGGAACAAACGGAAGGTACGGGAATAGACATCTATACTCACAGCGAAATGCTTCCGGCCCATTACTATCCCCAACTAAAGAAATACAAACATCTGGCAGGAAACTACGGGAATGCCTGGTGGAAACAAAAGGAGGAGTTTGAAAGTTTCAACGGGCCGATTCTGTTTACAAGCAACTGCATTGTTCCTCCACGTTCCAACGCCAGCTACAAGGATCGTATCTATGTCACCGGCGCTTGCGGACTGGAAGGAGCACATTATATCCCGGAACGTAAGGACGGAAAACCAAAAGATTTTTCTTCACTGATTGCCCACGCCAAGCAATGCCAGCCACCGGTAGCAATAGAAAACGGTACTCTTATCGGCGGGTTTGCCCATGCGCAAGTGACGGCTTTGGCAGACAAAGTAGTAGAAGCTGTAAAGAGCGGTGCGATTCGTAAGTTCTTTGTCATGGCAGGATGCGACGGACGTATGAAGAGTCGTGAATATTACACAGAGTTTGCCCGGAAACTTCCGAACGATACGGTTATCCTGACAGCCGGATGTGCAAAATACAGATACAACAAGTTGTCTTTAGGTGATATCAACGGTATTCCCCGTGTACTGGATGCAGGACAGTGTAACGACAGTTATTCACTAGCCGTCATTGCCCTGAAACTGAAAGAAATTTTCGGTTTGGATGATGTAAACAAGTTGCCTATTGTATATAACATTGCTTGGTATGAACAGAAAGCCGTTGCCGATCTTCTCGCACTTTTAAGTCTGGGCATCCGTAATATTTATCTTGGACCGGAACTTCCTGCTTTCTTAAGTCCGAATGTACTTCAATATCTTGTC
>OGFM01002241.1_pt1 | contig 10141 bp, 11 predicted proteins | sample 1570871 | NCBI WGS metagenome assembly OGFM01 (sample SAMEA2581957, study PRJEB24529) | metagenome | biome: Human gut stool | place: China | collected 2011
TTTCAATTAATTCAAAGAGCGATTAGTCCACTTTAACGGGACAGTAGTGATCTTTTATCTAACTTCTGATTTATATTGGTGTCTTGTTGCATTGCATATAAACCATTGATTTCCTCACATCCAAACATACAACCTTTCTTAGTAGAGTATTCATACAAATGCAATACAGCATCTTTATCATCCAAAAAGGCCTGTTTAGATTCTACGCTTTTAGCAAGTAAATATTCTGAAAAACCATCAGCAGACTTAAAAGCACTTTTTTTTAGTTTATCTATTATTCCCGATGGTAACAAAGAAGGACCAAGCTCACATAATACTTTTTGAGCATTTTTCATACCTAATATAGATGCTGAATAGAATAGTTCTATTGCTTTGTTGTATGACTTTTTTAAAAAATAATTACATGCCAACTCAAACATAGCAGTAGAACGTATTATGCTTTGTGCATCATATATGATATATTCATTATTGTTTTCGAACGAAAAACCCAACGCTTCCAATTTATCTGGCTCTATGTAAGCACATTCTAAATCAATACATTTTTCTAATGCTTTAATTTCAATGACATTTTTTCTACAACCTTCAGCATAGCTGAAAATATTATTTATACTATTATCTATTTCCCGCAGAAAATTGTATATGAGTGAAGGTAAATCCTCTTTATTCTTTTCGGAATAGTCAATATCTATAATTTTATTATTAGGCCAAACAAACCCTTCATATTTGTCAACACCAGGATCCTTATAATACTCTCCAAGTAATTCTTCACGTGCGTCAATAAAGATGTTGATTATAATGGTTTCCTCTTTCGAACGATTCGAGTCTAAAAATTTATTATAATTCATTACAAATCTTGGAGTATTATTTTTTTGTATAATATCAAAAGAATATATATTCACAAAATACCCATGTGCAGAAAAATCTCGATCTTCATAACTCTCCTTATTGATTACATCATAATCTTTTGTACGGAAAGATCTAACTATTGATTCTTTTAATTCGGTGTCGCCTGATGTCCCATTAAGATATATTGTATTCCTCGACTGAAATCTAAACAATGATTTCTTTATATCTTCTATTGAAGAATCGACATTTATTTTCTCCCATAATCTATTCTTTTTCTTTATATAATTAACCTCTTCTTGAACCCATTTTGAGTTTTGTGCATTCATGCTATCACATAATATGAATTTTTCGCGTGAATCAATTTCACGCTTGATAAGCCCATCTATTTCATTGTCATCATTTAGACAATTCAAGAAAAACATCAAAGGTCTATACCCTTGCTGCTCTAGTATATTCCCAACTTGACGCACTTTTTCATAGTCTTTGTTTGAGTGAGAAAGAAATACCCAAATACCTTTATCCATAATAGTGATTATTTATTCGTCACATACATCAAGCTCGTTATCAACTTCTTTCTTGACACCGTAGGGTTACGGAAGTCTATTTGGTCAATATCGGAGATGTCAAGGCGGATGCTCTTGGCATATGGAGCGTCGTCGAGCATGAGGGGAAGGATAGGCTTGTTCATGTTTACGGCATAGCCTATCTCACGAATGCAGTTGATAGAGGCATTTGAGTTGACGGAACTGATAAAAATTACGGATTGGGAAACGTCAATGGCATCGACAATCAGTTCCTTGTAATTGGAGCTGCTATATATGCCCTCCTTGTCTATCCAGTACGCAATGTCATTCTCTTTCAGTATTTCGCACAGGCAGTCGGCAGCATCTTTGTCCTTACGAGAATAACTGATGAAGACTTTATGCTTCATACTCCTACGTGATGGCAACTTTTCATTTCTATTTTTCAATGTAGGCTCAATGGGCATATCATCATTTGCAAGCATTTTTTTGTATTCCAATAATGCAGCCTTTGCAGCAAGGTTCTCAAAGAGCGTTATATAATCAGATTCAGTGAAGAGGTTGTAAATGTCATACAGATACAACTCGACTTTGAGCGATTTATTCGTATTGCCAAGGTTTCGAGCTATGGCTATGGACATTTGCTCTATCACCTTCTGTATGGGGATTTTTGCGATTCCAGCTCCAATGGCAGGAAATGCTATGGAGGTCAGGTCCATGGCTTGCATCAGAAGGAAACACTTGTCAACGGCATGCTGTAAAAGATAGTTGAGCACATCTTCTTCTGTCACTTGCTGCGTAAGGATCTGCATGCTTCGTTGTTTATCTATCGTGATACAATGAAAGACATATTTCTGATGCTCCAGTTTGCCTGCTGTGGTGACAAGAATATCACCTAGCGGTATTGGCACCATCTTTTGTGCATCTTTTATAATGACTTCGCCGCCAGCATGAAGTATGGCACGTGACACACCACCGCCCATTGTCACATAGCAGTCGTCCGAACTAACAATAACCTCCGCGTTCGTATCGAGGATGTTACCGAACTTGACTGTGAGCGTGGACTTATTGAAAGTATATTTCCTTGATTCCATATTTTCATCGCGGTATACCCTCTTTCAATATCCTCACCATCGCCAACATCAGGAAGCTGTCATATTTCATGTTGTCGGGATCGATGCGACGAAGGTCATCATAGGAGCAGAGGTTTATGTGATGGGCTTCATTTTTCTTAAGTTTATTACGATAGGAGCTACGAGAATCCCCAAAACGGCGGTTGTATTCATAATGCTCTTGGGGACTGAAAGGAGAAAAGCCAAGGATGAGTTTCTCCACGTTCCAGCGAGCATGCTCACATTTAGCCATTGCCTTTAGGTTGTTCCCTACTAGTTTCAATAGGTCCTTTTCATAATTCTTTACCATATAGTTAAGCATATCGGTAGTAATACAAACTGTTTCGCAGTCTATTTTCTCGTCCTCTTTAGAACGTTTCACAGAGCAATACGCCTTTTTTATCACTTTCTTCCAATCATTTTCCTCGTTCTTTTTCGAACGTATCACAGAGCAATATGCCTTTTTTATCACTTTCTCCATATCTTTGCGGACTTTGTTGTCAAAAAGCGATTTGAGGCGAGTAACGAAGCAGTCGGCGCAAAAGACATTTGACAACTTGTTACGGAGCTTTATTTGATAAAGAGTACCTTTTTTATCATCCTCGTTAGTGTATTCTGCTATTTCGTTCCACTTTTCCAGTGTTTTTCCTTTCGATTGCTGATAGCAAAAATAGAGTAAAGCCCTAGAGTAGCGATCTGAGATATTGGGGTCATCAGGGGGAAGGTTGTCTATATCTGCCCCTACTTGATAGACCATGTTTACACGACGCGCATGGGTAACATTCAGCTTACAGTCACACTTGTTACTGTCACACTTGCGATTTTTCTCTTCTTCAATGGCCTCACGGTCAATATGGACCAGCCCCAAGCCACCTTTTTCATTCGCCTCATATCCGAAATCATCGTCATTGAAACCAAGCAACTCCAATTCGATACCGACAAAAGAATAGGGGTTCTTCACGACGCAATTCTTCCACTTCTGCCCGTTTTTCTTATCTTCTTTTTCTGCTGTTATAAGAGTATATTTACATAAGTTAGTCAAGTTACCCAAAAACTCCTCCTTGCGAAGTTCAGCAATGATGTCTGGATATTTTTTACGATTATAGAGAAGTGTAATCATTGTACTATTGCTCGGGGCTTGACTTACGCCATCACCTTCATTAAAATTGGGGAAATGCAAAGCCAAGGCCGCGTGACGCGCTATATAAAACGCCATCGGATCAACACAATCAATGACTATATGGACACGTTCAGAGGAAGAAGCTGCAATCCCATCTGATCCCCAACTTTTCTCTTTTTTCAACTTGGAAAGCACATAGTTTCTGGCACGGCACCAGCCTTGAACCACATCTTCGCCAAACGCTTCGCAAGAGCCAGCTTCATCCTTACGATGTAACCGGCGCATGTCTTTAAAAAGATCCTCACAGGCTCTACATTTGTCTGACATGGGCATTATCTTTTTCTTTTTTATGATAGTCGGCTTCATGGCTTGCGAGGAACACATTACTATTGCTTGCATCGTATCCTGACGGACTCTGATAGAGCTGCAGATCAAACCATCCCATAGACTTGATCACATGCTCCATGATGAGCGACTGTTGCCACTCAAAGGCATCAAACATCGTATCTCTGAGATATACAAACAACTGCAAAGGCATTCCCTCGTCCGTCTGCTCCAGCCAACACACGACAAGGCGGGGCTGTTGCGACACACGCGGGTAGGCCATTAGCCAATGGTAAATATATTGGCGGAAAGCCTCTATATTGAGCATGCCATTTTTAATGATCTTCTGCAACACAAACGGATCCAAGTCAAGTTCCACACGCAAACGCTCCACATCTTGCGCTGAAAGGGGCCGTATCCATCCCGTATCCAGCACGAAGGCCTTCTGCATCAATCTGCCATACGTTTTCCCCTCCATCATACGCTGACTATTTTTGAAGTGCTCGGAATGGAGAATATAAGTGGGAAAGGACGAGGTTGTAGTATCCCAGTTTTCTACCGTTACCGTAGTAAGTGATATGGTGCGCACAAAACCTTCTATTCCTCGTGACTGAACGGTTATAAGGTCGCCTATTCGTAGCAAACCATTGGCACGAAGGTAGAAAAAAGCAGCTACGCTCTTAATCGTATCTTGAAAGATCCAACCGAGAACAGCACCAAAAGTGGTAACGATGACAAAACCATTGCCCTTCTGTTCGATGCCAAGGGCAAAGACGACGAGAGTAAAGCATATACCAAAGACAACCAACAGGGCTATCTGGCTGACCGTTATCCGAATCTCCTGCTTGTGCAGACTGTATATCTTGTTTAGATTCGTGATAACGTATGTAGCAACACCAAACAGAATACAACTGACCCCTATAATTCCGACCTTATACAATATGCTATGAGGGGATGAGTAATCATCACCCTTTAGTCGCATTGAGATCTTAGGTATCAACCATAATACTGCTATCAACAATGAGATAGAGAGGAAGAAACTACCTTTAGATTTAAAAATTGCTCCTAAAATCTGAAAGGAACACCGTTTCCCAGATAAACATTTGCGAGACAATCTACGCCGCCAGAACCATCCCAACACCATTAGTACTAGACACAGTACTAACACCCCCTGAAAAAAAATTGTCAACATGTCCCTGGAAGTGTTTCCTTGAGCGCAAGGAAAAATGCGATTGTATAAACTCTGTATCAAGGCAAAACAATATTTTGACATAAGTCGTAGTAGCCAAAACAACAAAAGTTCAAAAGTCGCACTCGCCTCCGCGACGCTTAGAATAGCATTGTGGATCAACATGATGACTTTTTAATCTCAAACCCCAGCTTTTTCACCAACTTTAGTGTCTGCATCGCCATTTCCCTATCGTAGAGCTTTTCACTTTCAGGGAGATTGCAATAAGGCACCATGTCGGGCGTCTCCTTCTTTTGATCGTTGCGCTCGGGCCCATAGCTCCAGCCCTGGTCAGTACGGGTTTTAGCCCAAATCTCGTGAGCGTTCTCCGCAATGGCTTCTTGCAGTTCTATGAGATCATCGTCGAGGGACACGTCATCAAGACGAATGGGATAAGGCTCGTAAACAAACTGGTCGGTAGTATTGACCACAACCAAATAATGGTTTGACTGCTTCCAAGCCTTCAAGAACAAAGGCAACGGATAAGTGGGCAGTTCCTCTTCGGTATAAGGATTGAAGAGCGTTATTTCGTTTGACGCAACAGACACCGAACAAATAGCCACAGCATGGTTAGGATACGTCTGAGAGCTAGTGGAAGTAGCAGATTCAAGCATTGCGCTATCAACTACTGCTATCAGTTGGTTGCCATGCTCCAACCAACGCACCACATCTTCGATGGAAGAATCATAACGGCGGCTGACGGCAAGATTGTTTTTCTCCAACAACCGACCGATATTATACAATGGCATTCCCTTGTCCCTCAACCAGCAATTACGGTAAGCCTCATCAAGAAGGGTCTTGTGGGTTGTTTCAATACCGAGTTGATGCAACACAAACTCCTCGCACTCTATGTCGCAGAGATAGCTTTCCTTTTTCCGTGCAGCCATTGCCGTCATGGGAAGTTCCTTAACCTTGGCAGGCGTCCGCCCCGCCATATCTTCATCGACCTCACTCACAATACGGATCAGCTCGCGCAATTCCTCGTCTTGCTCGGCAGCCTTCAGCACGCGCATCGTGTCTTCCGCATTCGTGTTTCCATCAAGGAATGCAGCCAACAACTCATCTGAAATTATCATACTATCGTTCATAAGATCTTTTATCTTTAAGTGCTACTTCTACGAGGGCTTTCATGGCCCGACGCTTTATATTATAGAGGTTGGCCACCGTAATGGACAACTGCTTTGCCACCTCTTCTGGACTTTTCTCCTCTATCATCAGCAAATGGATGACAAGGGCATAACGCTGATTATTCATTTGCCTAAGCAAACTCTCAACATCCATCTTGGCTTGCGAACTTTCAACATACGAAAGATTCTTACCACTATTAACAAGAGGCTCTTGACTTTCATTATCTATCACTTTGCCACGACGCTTCAGTTCCAAACAATGCCGCACGGCTATTGTCTTTAACCACTGAAACAATGTGCTCTCATGTTTAAACGTTCGCAACTTCCTTGCGTCATTCTCCATGAGAAGCACATATAGTTCGCTGATTATCTCGTCGTAATCAACTATCTGATTCCCAAACACACGTCTGATGATACTAATAAACAACGGACGACAATCCGTGAAGAAGAACTGCGCCGTCACCTTAGGATCGTGGGCTATGAGTTGGGCTACAAGTTGTGGATCGCTCATGGAAGCATTAAATTATTATTCTGCATTATAGTTTTCGTTGAAGTAACTAGAGAAGGCTCATATTAGAATACAATATCATTATTTATAGATTCTATTATAAGCGTTTACTTCTATAACCTCTTGTTGAAGAGTAGTTCATTCTTACTTATTGTTTTTACACTATCAATTTTGCCTTCGATAGCAATCCAAACAATATTCACTCCAGCAAACATTATCAAAGTTTTTCAACCTCTTTGTCCTTATTTTCCAATTCTGCCTCACCTGTTTCGATGCTTATATTTCCTGTTTCAAAGTCAACTTTGATATGATCTTTAAGATCTGTCATGTCAGGCGATGCACAACAACACTCTCTAACTTTTGTCCTTGACAAAACCAAAGATGCAACACCTACAATCTTTCCAGCTACCCCCCTAGCACCTATAAGCGCAGCTTTTAATAAACTTCCCATACTCATTTATAATTTTTAGGACACCTAATCTTGTTAACTACACAACAACCTTTTCAGCGCCTCGCCATTAGGTTTAAACAAGTCACTGATATTGTATTTTATTTGTATATTAGCTAAAAGAAAACTTAGATGATCATATCGCTTCAAATCATTCATAGAAAAGTCAGCTAACAATACAGCATCTATTTTTTTCTTTTCGTTAATAGCTCTATCTATTTCTCGTCTCACCCAATCCGACTCGGCCGAATGCTTTGACAATAGCACCAAAAACCTACTTGTAATCCGAAGGGCAGCTGGTATAACCAACGCGTAGTCTCGGCCTGACGGAATGCCGTCAGGTGCTATCCATACATGTTTGCCTTTGGTCTCTAACAAGCCCTTTAGTGCAAAAGCATCAAACTCATCTTTGGTTGAATAACTAATAAACCAAATTTCATCATTTTCGCTCCATTTCATATATTGTATTATTTCATGGTCTAAACGAATGACCACTTTACTATGGGATTCTGTTTCCTGTTCCGTCTGCAATAATCCCTTGTATATGTGATTGATCTTTTCCAAACACCCAAAGTCGTCCTCGTTATCTCTTTGTATGGTTCGCAAAACCTTGAGCAAAAACTCCTCTACACAACTCTCTACAGGCGACTTAATAAAAGGTTCTAAGTTATATGTCTGAACATATTCACCCAATATTTTGCCTTTAGAAGTCGGCATTACCAACAGTTCCGTTCGGCCATAATAGTCAAAATTAGGACATTCATCGCATAAATCATTCATAAACCGCGCAAACAAAGCATCATAAAAGTACATATTACCCGCAGATTCGCAGTGTGTAACAAAAGCGGGAGTATTTCCATGATAGTCGGCTAGGCTATCAGCAATCCTTTTGTTATCCTTGCACTTTTGCAAGTCCTTTTCACTGCAAAAGCCAGGCAAAAATATTGTTACATCACGCGAAAGTATGTCTAAACGTGTGATGAGATTAAAAACTATTTTTGAGCTAATACTAGCTGTCAACGGATTAGCAATTAACACCAAATAGTATTTTATCCTCTCCATTAAAAAGTCATCTTAATCACATTAATTTTGGACATAACTATAAACTACACAAACATTATTATCCCACTCCTCAACCCCACAAACTATAATTGCCTAAGAAAACCCTACTCACACCTTGCCCCACACTCCGAGCAGAACTTCTGCCCCTCTTTCACTTCGGCCTTGCACTTAGGACAACGCTTGGCCTTTTGAGCTTTATTGAAGCTGCCATCAGCCTTTGCTTGCTTGAAGGCAGCCTTTCCTTCTTTCACCATATCCTTGAGGTTTGCCTCATCGATGATATCACGGATAATATGCTTGGTATCATCCGACTCAGACACTTTCAGCGTACCGTCAGGTTGCATCAGACGCGTGATGAGCTGGAGATAGATAATGGCGGAAACATACACCATCGTGTAGCCAAGGGCGGCATTCATCGCGACAGCAATAGACTGTCCAGCGACAGGAATGAAAGACAGCAGGGAAGATCCAACAAGCACAGCGACGAAGGCTCCCGCTCCCGTCACCAAGTTTGTCACAACGGCAGAACCAATAAACTTTGCCGTGTTCTCCGACATGGAAATATCCAGTGTTTGATTGATTTTGACATAGGTGGCCCAAACAAAACCAGCTTGTGTCAAGGCTGCTGCCACACCAGCAATACCAGGAGCTACACCTGCCACACCACTTGCCACGGCCGCAGCTATAGCGTAGTTGCCAATGGTGTCCTTTATTTGCTCTATCTTTGTGCCATCAAGCGAATTGCGCATTGACTTATCAAGGTCTTGCAATGCCCTGGCCAAAGCTCCAGTTGGAATACTCATAATCAATGGATGTTTTGAATTAGAAAAACGTTTTAGAGTTTCCTGCCACAATGCTGACAGAACTTCCAAGAGCTATCTATAGCCCTGTGACAGCCGGGACATACGGGATGATTTCTTGTCATAGTCTGATACTCCTCGCTCTTCGTCCATTTCAACATTTCCCGCACACGGACAGAGGTAAACGGATGATCTTGATCCATCACAGCGTATGTCTGGAGCGTCTTATTCCACAATCCGCTCTTGCAGAAGGCATCATAGAGGTCGGCCTGCTCTGCCAACTCTACTAAATTGAGCTCGGAAGTGATGGATTTCGGACCGCCAGCCAACCGCGCAAGCATCGATGCAGTCGCATGTGGGCCCACGATATAAGCAGCCGCACGATCACAACTCAGTTCGCTCTTGCGCTGCCAATACATTAAGGCATAATGGATGGGAATCGCCAGTTTTGACAAGGTCTCAAACATACCCGAGGCATTGGCTATCACCTGTGCCAAAGTATGATAAAGCATGTGGCGACAGGCAATGTGACCGCATTCATGCGCAACGACACCCACCAGTTCCTCCTCAGACATCATGTCCACCAATGCCGAGGTGATAGTGATTGCCGTCTGCGTGTCGCCAAAAGCATAGGCATTGGGCATGGGGTTCATCTCCAAATAGAATTCTGGCTCTTTGATTTCCAGCCGCTCACAAATAGGCGGAAGGATATTGTACAACCGTGGCAACTGGGTAGGAGTCAGCTTCACCTTCGAAGCCATATTCAATCCCGTCTGCAGTTGCTCGATGCCTACATCCATCACCTTCTTTATTATGGTGGAGAGCATCGGAATGGCCTTCAATGCTTTCAAGGCCGCAGCATCCTCGGGGTGTATAAATTCGGTGTATTGCATATCATTGTATTCTACGCCAATACAGTGTTCACGCTATTTATCTGCGAGTTAACTATATTAGTCTGTCTGAACATAGATTTGTTTTTTACTATCTAACTCACTACTGTCCCGTTAAAGTGGACTAATCGCTCTTTGAATTAATTGAAATACAG
>OGFM01002245.1_pt1 | contig 10119 bp, 6 predicted proteins | sample 1570871 | NCBI WGS metagenome assembly OGFM01 (sample SAMEA2581957, study PRJEB24529) | metagenome | biome: Human gut stool | place: China | collected 2011
GGCTTTTTTCATCTCTATATTTGCATCACAAGATTTTTGATAACTGAATACTAATCTAAAGAAACACACAACTATGAGTTTTTCAGAATTGTATCTTATTTATTATCCCAAACTAGTTCGGTTTGCAAAAGAATTTGTGATGTCGGAAGAGGATGCTGAGAACATAACGCAAGATGTGTTTACAGACTTATGGGAAAAGAGAGAGTCAATGAATCATATTGAGAATATGAATGCTTATCTTTTCAGACTTGTGAGAAACAAATGTTTGGATTATTTAAAGCATAAAGTATTCGAGCAAAAGTATGTCGAGAATGTGAAGGCTTCTTTTGAGATTGAGTTGAATCTGAAATTGCAATCTTTGGATCGTTTTGATGTATATGATATATCAGAAAGAAATCAGATGGAGAACCTGATACGGGATGCTATCAATAGTTTGCCTAAAAGATGTCGTGACATATTTTTGTTAAGTCGCATGGAAGGATTGAAGTATAGGGAAATATCCGAACGTTTGGGCATTTCGGTAAATACAGTGGAATGTCAGATGGGAATAGCACTAAAAAAGTTGAGAGCAAAACTCAATGTAACATTGGCTGCATAACTTTTTAATGATTTTATCGGTATTTTTTAGGGGTATTTATTGAGATAATCGTTCTTTGATAAAAAAGGACTGTGTATATGGAGAATTGTCTGAATAAATATTTTGCGGATGAATTTACTTCTGATGAAAAAACAGAGTTTCTCATAGAAGTGGAAAACAACGAAAGGCTGAAGGAAGAATTTATAGAAAATCAGACTTTGCTGGCACTCGTTGATTGGATATCTCCGGAATATGAAAATAATAAAGAAGTTGTCCAACATAAATTATATGAATTTATGTGTAGAATGGAGCAACACAAAGATAAATAGGTTTAGGATACCATGAATAAAATTTATATCATATTACTGACTGTTTTCTTTTGTGCAAATGTTTATTCTCAACAAGCTTATTTTGTTGATGGGTATCATGGCGGGATATATGGACATTATCCGGTAAAGTGGAAAACTCAATTTATTGTGGATCAGCTGGCTATGCATCCGGACTGGCGGATTTGTATGGAGATAGAGCCTGAAACATGGGATACAGTCAGAGTGCAGACTCCGGAGGCTTATTTGCGTTTTAAAGAGATGGCTACCAGTGACCAGGTAGAGTTTACGAACCCTACTTATGCACAGCCTTATTGCTATAATATCTCGGGAGAGAGTATAATAAGACAGTTTCAATATGGTATTGCTAAAATAAACAAACATTTTCCGGGGGTGGATTTTGTAACCTATTCGGTAGAAGAACCTTGCTTCACAAGTTGCTTGCCACAAATCCTTAAACAGTTCGGCTTTAAATATGCTGTATTGAAATGTCCCAATACCTGTTGGGGAGGGTATACTGCTGCTTATGGCGGAGAATTGGTTAATTGGGTGGGACCGGACGGGACTGCAATCTTGACCGTTCCCAGATATGCTTGTGAAAAACTAGAGCCGGGATCAACTTGGCAGACAACTGCTTGGGGAAATTCGGATGCTTATTTAAAAGATTGCCGTAATGCAGGTATCAAACACCCCGTTGGTATGTGTTTTCAGGATGCGGGATGGAAGAACGGCCCATGGCTGGGGAGTGGAAAGAACACAAAAAATAACTCTATATATATGACATGGAGAGATTACATTGAAAATGTCTCCATCGGAAAAACGGATGATAACTGGTATTTTTCACAGGAAGATATACATGTGAATCTTATGTGGGGAAGTCAGGTTTTGCAAAAAATAGCGCAAGAAGTACGTGTTTCAGAAAATAGAATTGTCATGGCAGAGAAAATGTCTGTAATGGCTTATCTGGAAAATAAATATATTTGTCGACAGGCAGATATGGATGAGGCTTGGCGTACACTGATGTTGGCACAACATCATGATTCGTGGATTGTGCCTTATAATGGACTGAATAGAAAAGGAACATGGGCTGATCAGATTAAGCGATGGACAGACAGTACCAATCATCTTGCAGATGGAATTATTGAGGCATCTATGCAGAGCTTTAATGAAAAGTTTATTCCGCAAAATAATGCTCAACAGCAATATATACGTGTTTTTAATACATTAGGAATGAGAAGAAAGGAAGTCGTAAGTGTTCTTCTGCCTACGGAATCTGAAAATGCGGATTTAAGTGTTTATGACTGGAAAGGTAAAGATATAGGTTGTTTGGTAGAAAATGAAGGTAAAGAGATAAGATTATTTTTTGAGGCAGAGATTCCTCCCTTTGGTTATTCCACGTATTGTATAAAAAAGAAAGAAGCCGGTAAGAAAGAGGCTTCGGAGAGTAGATTCGTTTTGGAAGGTAATAAGGTGAATAAACAGGAATACGTGGTTGAAAATGATATGTATAAAATTGTTTTTGACTTATCAAAGGGAGGAACCATAAAAAGCCTGATAGCTAAAAAAGAAGGGAATAAGGATTTTGCAGGTAAAACGGGGAAATATGCTTTAGGGGAGCTACGAGGCTTTTTTTATGAAGAAGGCAAATTTCGTTCTTCTATAGAGACTCCGGCCAAGCTGACAGTAGTAAGGGATAATGTATATGAGCAAAAAATTAAGATAGAGGGTGAGATTGCTTCCCATCCGTTTACACAGGTAATCACTCTCACTAAAGGTACGAGACGAATCGATTTTGATTTGACGGTTGACTGGAAAAATAATGTAGGTATTGGTGAATATAAAGAGGAACGTTGGCGTGATAATCGTCGAGCTTATTGTGACGATCGGTTTAAACTAAGTGTATTATTCCCGACTGATTTACATGCTCCCCGTATCTATAAAAATGCACCGTTTGACGTATGCGAAAGCAAACTGACTGATACTTTCTTTGGTTCTTGGGATCAAATCAAACATAATATTATACTTCATTGGGTTGACTTGGCTGAACAGGAAGGCGACTATGCTTTGGCTTTATTATCAGACCATACTACTTCTTATTCTTATGGAGAGGACTATCCGCTAGGACTGACTGCTCAATATTCGGGTGGAGGACTTTGGGGACCTGATTATAAAATAACACACCCTTTGAGGATGAAGTATGCAATTATACCTCATCGTGGCAAATGGGACAAAGCATCAATCGCAGATGATAGCGATTGTTGGAATGAACCATTGCTGTATTCTTGCTATCCAGTGGCAAAACCGGAATCGAAATCATTTATTGATTTACAGAATACTGGTTATCAAGTGAGTGCTCTTCAAATGAAAGATGGAAAGGTACTATTGCGCCTGTTCAATTCTGAAGGAGACGAAAGATTACAAAAGGTTACCATTGACATGCCATTATCCGGAGTGGAGGAAGTTGATTTGAATGGACAATGTATCGAAAGAAAGAAGATAAAAACACGTGCAGGTAAATCGGAAATGACGATTTCAATGCCTCGTTTTGGTATTAAGACTTTCGTTCTTAGTTTGACTTAAAATAATTAGATTATTGTTATGTATAAAGCGACTGCTAATCTTTTAATTGTTTGCTTTTTGTGTTGGATGACGGGTTGCTCATCAACCCATACCGCATCGGAAGATTTGGTTCCGACTGATTATGTAAACCCGTTTATTGGTGCCAGTACTAGTGTAGGGGCTGCCGGTGTTTATCACGGATTAGGTAAAACTTTTCCCGGAGCTACGACTCCGTATGGTATGGTACAGGTTAGTCCTAATACAATAACGGGAGGTGATAACGGTTCCGGATACAGTGATGAACATAAGACAATCGAAGGATTTGCCTTTACCCAGATGAGTGGTGTGGGATGGTTTGGTGATTTGGGCAATTTTCTTGTGATGCCTACAACTGGTGAATTATATAAAGTGGCAGGTAAAGAGAATAATGATAGTATAAAAGGATATCGTTCGGCTTATAACAAAGCCACTGAAACGGCTAAGGCCGGATATTATTCGGTAGAATTGACTGATTATCATATCAAAGTAGAAAGTAGCGCGACACCACACTGTGGAATTTTACATTTTACTTATCCTTCTAGTGACCAATCGCGTATTCAGATTGATTTAGCTCGTAGAGTAGGGGGAACATCTACTTCGCAGTATATTAAAGTTGTAGATGATTACACTATTCAAGGATGGATGAAGTGTACACCTGATGGTGGTGGATGGGGTAATGGTGAAGGAAAAGCCGATTATACCGTTTATTATTATGCACAATTTAGTAAACCTTTGACTAATTATGGCTTTTGGAGTGCAGATATTCCCGAACATTGGGTTCGGAAACGTGATGAAGTAGTGAGTATTCCTTATTTGACTCGTGTATCACAAGCTCCGGTTATAAAAGACAAGAAAGAACTGACGGGTAAACATCTGGGCTTTTTTACTGAATTTCCAACGAAGGAGGGAGAGACTGTAGAGATGAAAGTTGGTATCTCTTTTGTTGATATGGAGGGTGCTGCAAATAACTTTGAACAAGAAATAGCCTCTAAAAATTTTGGACAAGTAAAGCAGGAAGCTACTGAATTGTGGAATAAAGAACTTAATCGTGTCCGGATATCCGGTGGTACGGATGATGAAAAAACGATATTCTATACTGCCATGTATCATACGATGATTGATCCTCGTATCTATACAGATGTAGACGGACGTTATGTAGGCGGTGATTATAAAATACATACGGCTGACAGCACTTTTACAAAACGTACTATATTCAGTGGATGGGATGTATTTCGTAGTCAGTTTCCTTTGCAGACTATAATTAATCCGCGTTTAGTAAGTGATGAACTGAACTCATTGATTACTATGGCAGATCAGAGTGGGCGCGAATACTATGAACGTTGGGAATTGCTGAATTCCTATTCCGGCTGTATGTTGGGAAATCCTGCTTTGTCTGTTTTGGCAGATGCTTATATCAAAGGGATTCGTACGTATGATGCAGAGAAAGCATATCGTTATGCCATTAACACATCCCGTCGTTTTGGTAATGATTCATTGGGGTATGCTCCGGAACCATTGAGTATTTCAACCACTTTGGAGTATGCTTATACTGATTGGTGTATATCTCAATTAGCGAAAGCTATGGGGAAAGAAGACGATGCCAAATGTTTCTATGAAAAGGGACAGGCATATCATCATATTTTTGATAAAGAAAAGGGGTGGTTCCGTCCCCGTAAAGCAGATGGTACATGGGTAGAATGGCCGGAGAATGCACGTCTTAAAGAATGGTATGGGTGTATAGAAGCAAACTCTTATCAGCAAGGTTGGTTTGTACCTCACGATGTTACGGGAATGGTGAATTTGATGGGTGGTAAGGAGAAAGTTATTGCGGATTTAACAGATTTCTTTAATAAAACTCCTTCTAATATGCTGTGGAATGAATATTATAACCATGCGAATGAACCTGTGCACTTCGTTCCTTTTTTGTTCAATCAGCTTGAAGTTCCCTGGTATACTCAAAAATGGACACGCTATACATGTGAAAAGGCTTATGCAAACAAAGTTGAAGGGATTGTTGGCAATGAAGATGTAGGTCAGATGTCGGCGTGGTATGTGTTGGCTGCTTCCGGTATTCATCCTTCCTGTCCGGGAAATACACGTATGGAGATTACAAGTCCGGTTTTTGATAAAGTAGAGTTCAATCTTGATCTCAGCTATTATACTGGTAAGAAATTCACGGTAATAGCTCATAATAACAGCATAAATAACGTCTATATACAAAAGGCCTTGTTGAACGGTCAGGAATACAATAAATGTTATCTTGATTTTGCGGACATTGCAGCTGGAGGTACATTGGAACTGTTTATGGGTGATAAACCTAATGTTGAGTGGGGAATCTGATGAAAGAATGTCTCTATTGCAAATAAAGTATAAATTTAAAATCTTAATATCATGGTAAATAAATTGGTTTTCTATATAGTGTCGGCTATGCTTATTGTTTTTCATGCAGGATGTAAAGAGCAGACAACAAAGATGTCGTTAAATAGTTCCGATTCTCAGATCATTTGGGAAGTGAAACCCCAGGCAGATTTAGAAAACATAACCGGGGAGCAAATTTCTACTTCAGGGTTTGAAATGTCCGATTATGTTAAAGGGGTGGTTCCTGGAACTGTTTTTACTGCTTATGTTGAAGCAGGAATCGTTTCTGATCCTAATTATGCCGATAATATTTATAAAGTAGACGAAACGTTTTATAACCGTCCTTTCTGGTATCGTACGGAATTCGAACTCCCGTCTTCTTATTCGGAGGGGAGGCGTGTGTGGCTTCATTTCGACAATACAAATCGTTTTGCCGATTTCTATTTTAACGGAGAGAAGATATCGGGGACGAAAACATCTACCAAAGATGTAAGCGGTCACATGCTGCGTTCCAAGTTTGACGTGACCAATTTGATAAAGAAGTCCGGCAAGAACGCGATTGCTGTCCTGATTACCGATCCCGACCAAAAGAAGACGCGTAAAGCTAAAGAACCTTATGGAGTGGCTTGCAGCCCCAGTTATTTGGCAGGTGCCGGATGGGACTGGATGCCGTACGTGCCGGGACGTTTGGCGGGTATCACGGGCAATGCCTATCTTATGGTTACCGGAGATGTAGTAATGGAAGATCCTTGGATACGCTCGGAATTGCCTACTTTGCAGAAAGCCGAACTTTCTCTTTCAACCGATATTAGAAATGCTTCCTCTTCTCCAAAGAAAGTCGTAGTCTCTGGAGTTATCGAGCCTGGCAACATATCGTTCTCCAAAGATATCCGGGTGGAAGGAGGAGCCACTGCCAAGTTGTCTGTAGATAAAGATGATTTGTCCCAACTAGTCGTTGAGCATCCGAGACTTTGGTGGCCGAATGGTTACGGCGAGCCTCATCTTTATACATGTAAACTGACTTGTTCCGTTGACGGGAAGGTGTCGGATGTGAAAAAGATAACATTCGGTATTAAGAAGTATGAGTATAAAATGGTGGATAATGTAGTGGGATATCCGGTTCTCACGTTTTTTATCAACGGACAGAAAATTTATCTGAAAGGCGGAAACTGGGGGATGAGCGAGTATCTGCTTCGTTGTCACGGCAAAGAGTATGAGACAAAAATCAGACTTCATAAGGAGATGAATTACAATATGATTCGTCTATGGACAGGGTGTGTGACGGATGATGAGTTTTATGATTATTGCGATAAGTATGGTATTATGGTATGGAATGATTTCTGGTTGTATGTGGCATATAATGCCGTGGCTCAACCGGAGGCATTCAAAGCGAATGCTCTTGATAAAGTGAGGCGTTTACGCAATCATCCTTCCATTGCTATCTGGTGTGGAGCTAACGAAACTCGTCCAGCGCCTGAACTGGATAATTACTTGCGAGAGATGATTGCTAGAGAGGATAATAATGACCGTATGTACAAGTCCTGCTCCAATCAGGACGGATTGTCCGGCAGCGGTTGGTGGGGAAACCAGCCTCCGCGACATCATTTTGAAACTTCGGGCAGTAACTTGGCATTTAGTAAACCGGCTTATCCTTATGGTATTGATCACGGCTACGGAATGCGTACTGAAATAGGTACGGCTACTTTCCCCACCTTCGAAAGCGTGAAAGAGTTTATTCCGCAGAAAGACTGGTGGCCGTTGCCCACCGATGAGCAGTTAAAGAATGATGATGACAATGTCTGGAACAAGCATTTCTTCGGTAAGGAAGCATCTAATGCCAACCCGATTGATTATAAGAATTCAGTGAACACACAGTACGGAGAATCATCCGGACTGGAAGAATTCTGCGAGAAAGCGCAAATGCTGAATCTCGAAGTGATGAAAGGTATGTATGAGGCTTGGAACGATAAGATGTGGAATGATGCAGCCGGACTTCTGATCTGGATGAGCCATCCTGCTTATCCTTCGTTTGTATGGCAGACTTATGACTATTATTATGATCCTACAGGCGCTTATTGGGGAGCAAAAAAGGCTTGTGAACCTCTTCATATCCAATGGAATGCTTCCAACAACAGTATAAAAGTAATAAATACTACAGCAGAAGATTTGAAAGGCGCAATTGCTAAAGCAACGGTTTACGACCTGAATGGAAAAGAAGTACCGGTCTACGGACAGACAAAACAGGTTGATGTGGCAGCCAGCAACATTGCAGAAGCATTCTCCTTGAACTTTAACCCTTTCAATCTGGCTTATGGAAAGAATGTAGTAGCTTCTTCTTCAGCAGGTGCCTCTAAAAGTGCTTCAATGGTTACTGACGGAGGAGCCGGAAGTCGTTGGGAAAGTGCATACAGTGATCCTCAATGGATATACATTGATCTTGGTAAAGAAGAAAAGATAGAAAAAAATTCATATTTTAGACACACTGAAGACTAGAAAGGGGAATTGTATGATTAGTAAGTTTAAAAAATATATTTTGATTGTTGCAATGTCTATTTGCTTGTTAAGTTTTTCAAATAATACATATGCAACAGAAACAACAAATGGTACATCAAGTGCTAATGCAACATTAAATATAAAAATTAATTATTCAGATAATATTAAAGCTACCAAAGGTGACACATTCTATTTAGAATTAAAAGTAGGTTCTGTATAATCAACAACTGCCTGCTCCCTAGGGTTTGTTCTTGGTTTATAATGATATCTAAATTCATCACTAATTACAACAGGGTCAGCAAAGTTAATAATAACTTCACCCAATTCATCCCCTCCAAGTGTTTTAGTTATAGTATTAGACACATTTAAAACTTCTTTTATTGTTGAACCAAATTTTACTCCAAATTTCACTTTCTCACCAAAACTTGCATCAAAACCAAAATTAGTTGCAAATTCGATACTAGAACTTATTGAGTTCACTTCAGTTTCTTGTCCATCTACCTCTTCTATTGCAATCTTAATTGTTGCTCCATAATTTTCTAAATCCCATTCAAATAATGGTAAATCAAGGTCAACTCGCTTAGATTTCAAACCTACAAGTTTATAAACGGTATAACCAGGCATACCCGGACGAGAAATTACTCTCTCTACTTCAGCCCTAAATAATTGATCAGGTTTTAATCGAAAAAAAGATTTATATTCAGTTCCTATAGTCGACTTACTACCAACGTAGGTTGTAACCTTAAATTCATATTCACCTTCAGTCCAAGTAATTATAGAACTATTTGCAGGTAAAACTCCACCAATCGGAATACTACTTTTAGGATCCCCATCCTGATCTGCTATTTTTCTATAAAATCCGAGAGCATCCCCCATCAGTTCAAATCCAACTAAAAATTCTTTCATATTATAATCAAAAGGTCCTTTATCAGTAGTAGGAGTTATTCCATAATATATATAATCTCTTTGCCAACCAGTTGTATTTTTATATATTTTATAAGCTTCGTAAGTTTTCTTCATATTTGCAGGAAGATAATCCTCAGGATTATCGACCTTAGGTAAAGGAACAGGTCGATCAGGTCGATTTGCACGTGTCTTAGTATTAACCAAGTCTTTTCCATGTAAATTATTAAAAATTTCATCAACAAATATAAGATTAGTCTCTTCTATATTTTCAGAAACAGTTTTACTTAAAATCTCCCCATTCCTTACAATTCGTTCATTCTCTTTTACAACAACGACAGGGAAACCTGGTATAATATCTGCTGGAAAAACTTCAGTTTCTCCGTTTCCGTAATAAATTTTCACATCATTATTGTCAGAAACTTTTACTGCAACAGCAGGTAATTCATCAATTGTATTCCAACTATGAACAGAAAAAGAATTTTCAGGGAGAGTTGGTACAAATAAAGTTAAAGTCGGCAGTTGCTTATGAATACATTTCAATTCATCTGAGGTTAAATATTTTTCTAAATATTCCTCTAAAGTAACTCCATTTTTCAATTGTTTGTCTTTAATCAAACAATAAAGAACATCATAATCAAAATCAATTTGCTTCAAAGCTTCTTCTTTTATTAAAGAACGTACTTCTTCGTTTTGGCCCAATACTTTCACCAAAGCAGAACTAAACTTTTGTTTCAAAATCAAATTGCTTTCGCTTTGTTCCAAAAAAGTTGCAGACACAACATTTTTATCAATATCATTTAACGACTCATTACAAGAAGCGACTGATAAATATACTAAAAAAACTAATACAAAATTCTTCAT
>OGFM01002246.1_pt1 | contig 10112 bp, 7 predicted proteins | sample 1570871 | NCBI WGS metagenome assembly OGFM01 (sample SAMEA2581957, study PRJEB24529) | metagenome | biome: Human gut stool | place: China | collected 2011
TGCCGGATAGGAACGGCAAAATTTTTTACACTTCTATTACTTCTTTATCGCACATTAGCAAAGAGCCAGGGCGTAAAGCAGCTGGTCGCGGGCGGCGGCGTTGCCTTGATCGGCGTGACCCTTGTCCCGCTGCTGTCCGGGCTGCTGGGCTAAGTCCTGCATCGCTGCCCACAATTTTCCGAACAACTAACACTTAAAATCCTACTCCGCGCTCTCCCTCTCACATGGGAGGGCGCGGGAAAGGAGGTATCTTTGCTTGATTAGTGAGATCATCGAGAAATGGATAAAAGGCATTTTGATAGATGGCATCACGGGCAACCTCTCCGGCCTGTTCGATAACGTGAACGCCAAGGTGGGCGAAATCGCTTCGGATGTCGGCTCTACCCCGCAGGCGTGGAACAGCGGCATTTTCAATATGCTGCGTAGGCTTTCCGAAACGGTGGTGCTGCCCATTGCAGCGGCTATCCTTGCCCTTGTGATGTGCCATGAGCTTATCCAGATGATTACCGAAAAGAACAATATGCACGACTTTGACACCTCCATGTTCTTCCGCTGGATTTTCAAGTCTGCTTTTGCCATCCTCATTGTCAGCAACACATGGAATATCGTTATGGGTGTGTTCGATGCCACCCAGAGCGTTGTCAACCAAAGTTCCGGCGTGATCATCGGTGAAACATCCATCCACTTTGACCGCCTGATACCCGGACTGGAATTTCAGCTGGAAAGCATGACCATTGGCAGTCTGCTCAGCCTGTGGTTCCAGACCCTTGTGGTGGGCCTGACCATGAACATCCTGTCTATCTGTATTTTCCTTGTGACCTACGGCCGCATGATTGAGATTTACGTTGTGACCGCACTGGGACCTATCCCGCTGGCGACCATGGGCAGCAGCGAGTGGCGCAGCACCGGGCAGAACTACTTGAAGTCTTTGCTGGCACTGGGTTTCCAAGCGTTCCTGATTATGATTGTCGTGGGCATTTACGCGGTGCTGATACGCAACATTTCGGGCGCAGCGGACATTGCCGGGGCTATCTGGGGCTGCATGGGCTACACCGTGCTACTCTGTTTCTGTCTGTTCAAGACCGGCAGCATCAGCAAGTCCGTATTCGGTGCCCATTGAGAAAGGAGCGTTTGAATGGCGTATGTGACCGTTCCCAAAGATTTGACCCATGTAAAATCCAAAGTCTTATTCGGGCTGACCAAGCGGCAGCTGGTCTGCTTCGGCGGTGCGCTTCTCACGGGCGGGCCGCTTTATTTTTTGACCCGGAACTATCTTTCCAACAGCGCGGCGGCCCTGCTGATGATTTTTGCCATGCTGCCGGGGCTGCTGTTCGCTCTGTTCGAGCGGCACGGCCAGCCCCTTGAAGTAGTGATTCAGCAAATGATTCAGTGCTGCTTTATCCGTCCCAAGGAAAGGCCCTATCAGACCAACAATGCTTACGCCGCCCTTGTGCGGCAATACCAAATGGAACAGGAGGTAAAGGCCATTGTCCAGAAAAACGATACCCCGCGAAACCGAAAAGCCCAAAAAGCTCACCCGCGCCCAGAAAAAAGAAATTGATGCCGTTCTCCGCAAGTACAAGGGTGACGGCAAGCCCCGCACGGCACAGGCCACCATCCCGTATGAGGCCATCTACCCGGACGGTGTGTGCCGCATTGACCGACGCACATTCTCCAAGTGCATTGCCTTTGAGGACATCAGTTATCAACTGGCCCAGCCGGAAACAAGAACCGCCATCTTTGAACACCTGTGCGACCTCTACAACTATGTGGATGCTTCCATCCATGTGCAGCTTTCGTTTTTGAATCGCAAAGTTGACCCGGTGCAGTACGCAAAAAGTTTTGAGATCGCACCGCAGGGGGATGATTTTGACGACATCCGCGCCGAGTACACCGCCATCCTGCAAAAGCAGCTTGCCAGCGGAAACAACGGCATTGTCAAAACCAAGTACCTGACCTTCACCATCGAGGCCGACAGCCTGAAAACCGCACGGGCGCGGCTGACCCGCATTGGCCTTGACCTGCTGGGCTATTTCAAGACCATGGGCTGCGTGGCGCACGTCATGGATGGGCGGGAACGTTTGGAAGTGCTGCACGGCATCTTCCACCCGGACGGCGAACCGTTCCGCTTTGACTGGGACTGGCTGGCACCCTCCGGCCTGTCCACCAAAGATTTTGTGGCCCCGTCCTCCCTCTGTTTCGGTACGGCCAAAACCTTTGGTTTGGGCGGCAAGTATGGAGCTGTGAGCTTTTTACAAATCCTTGCGCCGGAACTTTCGGACGAAATGCTGGCCGACTTCCTCAAAACGGAAAGTGGGATTCTCGTCAATCTCCATGTGCAGGCCATTGACCAGACCGAGGCCATCAAAACCATCAAGCGGAAGATAACAGACCTTGATGCCATGAAGATTCAGGAGCAGAAAAAGGCTGTCCGTTCCGGGTACGACATGGATATACTCCCCAGCGACCTTGCCACCTACGGTGAGGACGCCAAAAAGCTGCTGAACAAATTGCAGACCCGGAACGAACGGCTTTTCATGCTGACTTTTTTAGTGCTGAATGTGGCCGACACCAAGCAAAAGCTGGGCAACGATGTGTTCCAAGCCGCAGGTGTGGCCCAGAAGTACAACTGCTCTCTTGTCCGGCTGGACTACCAGCAGGAGCAGGGCCTTGTGTCCAGCCTGCCGCTGGGCATCAACCAGATAAAAATTCAGCGCAGCCTTACCACCTCCAACGTGGCGGTGTTTGTGCCCTTTGTAACGCAGGAGCTTTTCCAGAGCGGTGCGGCCATGTACTACGGCATCAACGCAAAATCCCACAACATGATCATGCTGGACCGCAAGCAGGCCCGGTGTCCCAACGGCTTGAAGCTGGGCACGCCCGGCAGCGGCAAATCCATGAGCTGCAAGTCCGAAATCGTCAGTGTGTTTTTAACGACTGCTGACGATATTTTTATTTCAGACCCAGAGGCCGAGTATTATCCGCTGGTCAAGCGGCTGCATGGGCAGGTCATCAAACTTTCGCCCACCAGCAAGGACTATGTGAATCCTCTGGACATCAACCTGAATTATTCCGAAGATGACAGCCCGCTGGCCTTGAAGTCGGATTTTGTGCTGTCGTTCTGTGAGCTGGTCATGGGCGGCAAAACAGGTCTGGAAGCGATTGAACGCACCGTGATAGACCGTGCCGTGAAAGCCATCTACCGCCCCTATCTGGCGAATCCCTGCCCGGAGAATATGCCGATTTTGTCTGACCTCCACCAAGCCCTGCTCGACCAGCACTTGCCGGAAGCGGACCGGGTAGCGCAGGCATTGGACTTGTATGTGTCCGGCTCGCTGAATGTGTTTAATCACAAAACGAATGTGGACATCCACAACCGGCTTGTGGCCTTTGACATCAAAGAGTTAGGCAAGCAGTTAAAAAAACTGGGGATGCTCATTATCCAAGACCAGATATGGGGCCGCGTCACCCAGAACCGCAGCCAAGGCCGGGCCACATGGTATTTTGCGGACGAGTTCCACTTGCTCTTGAAAGAGGAACAGACCGCCGCGTATAGTGCCGAGATTTGGAAACGCTTCCGCAAATGGGGCGGCGTACCCACGGGCGCCACCCAGAATGTGAAGGACCTTCTTTCTTCCCCGGAGATCGAGAACATTCTGGAAAACAGCGACTTCATCACGCTGCTGAATCAGGCATCCGGCGACCGCAAAATCCTTTCGGAACGGCTGAACCTCTCCGCAGACCAGCAGAAGTACATTGACAATTCCGAACCGGGCGAAGGACTGCTGATTTTTGAAAATGTGGTGCTGCCGTTTTCCAATCCCATTCCGAAAAACACCCAGCTCTATAAAATCATGACCACCCGGCTCAACGAGGTGGTGGAGCTATGAGCCTAACACATTTCAGCTTGTTTTCCGGCATCGGCGGCATCGACCTTGCCGCAGAAGCAGCGGGTTTTACTTCGGTCTGCCAATGCGAGTGGGCAGCCTTCCCCGCCGCTGTGCTGGCAAGCCACTGGCCGGAGGTGCCCCGCTTTCAGGACATCACCACCGTAACAAAGGAGGCTTTCTTTGAAAAAACAGGACTTCGCACCGTCACCCTCATTTCAGGTGGCTTCCCGTGCCAGCCGTTCTCCACCGCAGGGCGGCAGCGCGGCTTCCACGATGAACGCTACCTGTGGCCCGAAATGCTGCGGGTTATCCGGGAATTGCAGCCCCGTTGGGTGCTTGGAGAAAATGTTGCTGGCTTCCTCCGTATGGGGCTCGACAAAACGCTCATTGACTTGGAGCAGGCAGGTTACGATGTTCGGGTTTTCGTATTACCTGCTGCTGCCGTTGGCGCGTGGCACGAACGGAAACGGGTATTCATCATCGGTTCTTCTGCCAACACCTCTTGCCAGCGACACCGGGGATGTGGGCAAGGGGCTGGACATCCAAATCTCTGCGAATGGCAGTTACCGCAAGATGAACAAGGATGGCAAGGCGTGGACGGCGCGGCTTTCCCATGTGGTCTACCGGATGACCCCCACCACGCTGGAAAAGCCCTACCTCAACCCGGACTGGGTAGAGTGGCTGATGGGTTTCCCGCGCAAATGGACGGACATTCCCTTTGGGCCGAAGAACCCGCCGACATCCCGCGCCTGACCGAAGATGTGCCGAACCGCAGCAAGCGGATGAAAACACTGGGCAATGCAGTTTCGCCGCCGCAGGTGTTCCCGATTCTCAAATACATTGCGGACATTGAAACGGGCCGCTGTCCGATGGGAGGTGAAGAACTTTGAAAGAATTGCAGGCAAAAGCCAAAGTCACCCAGACCATGACCCGTGACGGTCTGGTGGTGGAAAATCAGGCGGACGGCACTGTGGAGAATGTTTCCAGCCGGGAAGTGGAACAGGATTACTCCACGGATGCCGAGGGCAAGGCCGAAAAAATTCTGGAACGGGCCGAGGACATCAAGGACAGGCATGAAAATAAAAAGAAAGCGAAAAAGGCGGCAGAAACAGCGGCCACCGCCGAAAGTGAAGATGGTCTGCATGGTTCGGCGGCGCGTCTGGAACTGACCGAGGAAGAACGGGCAGACCCGGCGTTGCAGCCGTACATCCACAAAGCGGAAGCAAAAGCTGACAAGCTGGATGCAGCCCGCGCCGCTCTGCCGAAAAAGCGCGTCCCGGTCAAGGAAAAAGTCTACGATGCCGCCAGCGGCAAGGCGAAATCCACCCTGCGCTTTGAACAGCAGGACAAAGGCCCGCCCAGCCTGAAACCAAACCCGGCCAGCCGCCCGCTGTCGGAAGCATTGCTGTTCGCTCACGGAAAAATCCACGAGGTCGAACACGAAAATGTGGGCGTGGAGGGCGGCCACAAAGGTGAAGAACTGGTGGAGCGTCAGACCGCCAAAGCCATCCGCAGCGGCATCCGGCACCACAAGATGAAGCCCTACAAGGCCGTGGAAAAGGCAGAGCGTCAGCTCATGTCTGCCAATGCAGAATACTTTTACCAGAAATCCTTGCGGGACAATCCGCAAATTGCACAGGCGGCCAGCAACCCCATTTCCCGGATGTGGCAGAAACGGCGTATCAAACAGCAGTATGCCAAAGCTGCACGGCAGGCCGGACAAGCCGCCGCGCAGGGTGCAGCCGCCACCGCAGAGAACGGTTTCCGGGTAACAAAGCTGGCGGCCGAGGGCGGCGAACGGGTAGCCGAATTTGCGGCCCGGAACTGGAAAACCATTCTGATCGTGGCGGTGTTCGGTCTGCTGGCTCTGCTCCTGATAACGGGTTTGCAGTCCTGCACCGTGATGGCGGGCACCGCTGGAACCGGCGTGACGGCATCCTCTTACTTTTCCAAGGACAAGGATATGCTGGGTGCAGAGAAAGCCTACGCCAAGCTGGAACAAAAGCTGCAACGGTATCTCGACACCTACGAGGCCACCCACAACTACGATGAATACCATTTTTATCTGGATGAAATTGAGCATGACCCCTATGTGCTGATCTCGATTTTGTCCGCGCTCCATGATGGCGTTTTTACATTGGCCGATGTGCAGGGCGAACTTGAAATGCTCTTTGAAAAGCAATACATCCTGACCGAGACCGTGACCATGCAGATACGCTACCGTACAAAAATGATGGTCATTATTGGCCCGTATGGTGTGCCGCAAGTTATCACCTACCAAGAACCGTATGAATACTACATCTGCACGGTCAAGCTGAAAAACAAGGATTTGTCCCATTTGCCCGTGGAAGTGCTGACCGAAGAACAACTCAGTGCTTATTCGCTCTATATGCGCACGCTGGGCAACCGGCCGGATTTGTTCGGGCAGGCACAGTACCCCAATGCGTCCACCATCAAGCAGCCCACCTACTACGATATTCCCCCGGAAGCACTAAAGGATGATAGGTTTGCCGCCATGATGGAGGAAGCCACGAAGTACATCGGCTACCCGTATGTGTGGGGCGGCAGTTCGCCCAGCACCAGCTTTGATTGCAGCGGCTACATTTCGTGGGTGCTGAATCACTCCGGCTGGAACGTGGGCCGCCAGACCGCACAGGACCTTTACAACCTCTGCACCCCTGTTTCAGCGGCGCAGGTCAAACCGGGCGACCTTGTGTTTTTCAAGGGAACCTACGATACCCCCGGCGTGAGCCATTGCGGAATCTATGTGGGCAATTCCATCATGCTGCACTGCGGCGACCCTATCTCTTACACAAACCTCAACTCAAAATATTGGCAGGAACATTTTTACAGCTATGGGCGTTTACCGTGACGCCAGAAAGGATTTTGTATGGCAAAAAGACTTTCCCGCATTGAGCGCGACATTGAACGGCTCAAAGAAAAAATCTCTGAATACCAGCAGCAGTTGAAAGAACTGGAGGCTGCAAAGACTGAACAGGAAAACTTGCAGATCATTCAGCTGGTGCGCAGCATGAACATGAAGCCGGACGAGTTTGCGGCTTTTCTGCGCAGCGGTGCGCTGAACGCTGCACCCACTGTCACCCCGTACCACAAACAGGAGGATGCCACCGATGAAACCTGACAACTGGAACCGCTTCGCTGCCGGACTGCTGGCTATCCTGCTCTGCCTCTGCTCCTTTTCCATGCCCGCTTTTGCAAGCGGCTCTGACCCTGCCCCGGAACCTCTGCCGGAGATTATCGAAGAAGAACCCACTACGGGCGACATGGAGCCGGAGGGTGTGCCCATCACGCCCAAGGGCAATGCAACACTGGTGGATGATTTCTACGGGGACAAACAGCTTATCACCGTGACCACCAAAGCCGGGAATTATTTTTACATCCTGATTGACCGTGCCAACGAGGACAAAGAAACCTCTGTCCACTTCCTGAACCAAGTGGATGATGCCGACTTGCTGGCTCTGCTGGATGAAGAACCGCAGGAAACCGAGGTCTGCACCTGCACGGTGAAATGTGAGGCCGGAAGTGTCAACGAAAACTGCCCCTTGTGTGAAAAGAGCCTGCGGAACTGCACGGCCCCGGAAGCGGTGAAAACTGACACTGAAACGCCGCAGGAAAAACCTAAGTCCAGCATGGGCAGTCTGATGATTCTGCTGGTACTGGCTCTGGCGGGCGGCGGCGCGGCCCTCTATTATTTCAAGTTCCGCAAACCCAAGGCCGATACCACCGGGCACGATGATCTGGACGAATACGATTTTGGCGAGGACGAAGATGCAGACGAGGAACCGGCTGAAATCGAGATTCATTCGGAGGATGGACAGGAGGATGAAACATGAGCTTTCAGCTGGTGATCGCCGAAAAACCCAGTGTGGCCCGCAGCATTGCCACCGTGATCGGGGCCGATGAAAAGCAAAACGGCTACTGGCAGGGTGGCGGGTATCTGGTCAGCTGGTGCATCGGGCATCTGGTGTCCTTTGCCGAGGCGGGCCAGTACGATGAAAAATACTGCAAGTGGCGGTATGAGGATTTACCCATTCTACCCCAGCTGTGGAAGTTCATCGTGCCGGACGAAAAGAAACAGCAGTTTGAAGTTCTGCGTGCCCTGCTCAACCGCCCGGATGTGGACAGTGTGACCGCCGCGACCGACGCAGGCCGGGAGGGAGAACTGATTTTCCGTTTCGTCTACCAAATGGCCGTCTGCACGAAACCCGTAAAGCGGCTCTGGATTTCCAGCATGGAGGATGCCGCTATCCGGGAGGGCTTTGCAAACCTGCGCCCGGATTCGGATTATGATGCTCTGTATCAATCGGCCCTCTGCCGCGCAAAGGCAGATTGGCTGGTGGGCATCAATGCAACACGGCTGTTTTCGGTGCTGTACCACAAAACCCTGACGGTAGGCCGGGTGCAGACCCCGACACTGAAAATGCTGGTGGACCGGGACGCAAAAATCTTGCGCTTCCAGAAAGAAAAGTATTACACGGTCGGCATCCATTCCGGCAGCCTGAAAGCAGACAGTGGGCGAATTTCGGATGCAGAAGCCGCAAATTTGCTCAAAGAAAAATGCACGGGTGCAAATGCAGTCTGCGTATCCATTCGGCGTGAGAAAAAGACGGAACAGCCGCCCAAGCTCTATGACCTGACTACATTGCAGCGGGAAGCAAACCGTCTGTTCGGTTTTACCGCAAAACAGACCCTTGATTACGCCCAGCAGCTTTACGAAAAGAAACTGCTGACCTATCCCCGCACGGACAGCCAATATCTGACCGAGGACATGGGCCAGACAGCACAACATCTTGTGTCTGATCTGCTGGGGCTGCTGCCCTTTGCCCAAGGGCTTGACTTGACCCCGGAAGTGGGCCGGATTCTGAACAGCAAAAAGGTATCGGACCACCACGCCATCATCCCCACGTCCGAATTTGTAAAGCAGGGTTTCACTGGCCTTGCCGAGAGTGAATGCAAGCTGATGAACCTTGTCTGCTCCAAACTGCTCTGCGCGATAGCCGCGCCCCATGAGTACGAAACCGTGACTGCGGTATTTTCCTGTGCAGGAAATGAGTTCACCGCCAAGGGAAAGACCGTGCTTGTCCCCGGCTGGAAAGAGATCGACCAGAGGTTCCGCTCCACCATGAAAGCAGATACCGAGGAAGAAGTGCTGAACACCCTGCCGGAACTGACCGAGGGACAAAGTTATTCTGTTGTATCTGATATTTCGGAACATTTCACGTCCCCGCCGAAAGCCTACACCGAAGATACGCTCCTGTCAGCAATGGAGCGGGCCGGGGCCGAGGATATGCCGGAGGACAAGGTGAATTGCTCCGCAGGAGCAAGAGAGGGTGGCCTGGGCCAAGCGGAACGTAAGGGGCTGGGTACTCCGGCCACCCGTGCGGCGATTCTGGAAAAACTGGTGCAAATGGGCTTTGTGCAGCGCAAGGGCAAACAGCTTGTCCCCACCAAGGACGGCATCAATCTGGCGGTGGTTCTGCCGGAAAGCCTGACCTCTCCCGCCCTGACCGCCGAATGGGAAAACCGCCTGACCGAGATTGCCAAGGGCAATGCAGACGCGGACGAGTTCATGGCCGAAATTGAAGCGCAGGTGCGCCAGCTGGTCAAGACCTATTCTTGTATCAGTGCAGATAAGCAAAACCTGTTCCAGTCGGAACGGGTTATTATCGGCAAGTGTCCCCGGTGCAGTGAAAACGTCTATGAGGGCAAGAAAAACTTCTACTGCGGGAATCGTAGCTGTCAGTTCGTGATGTGGAAGAATGACCGCTTCTTTGAGCAGCGCAAAAAGGCGTTCACACCGAAGATCGCCGCTGCTCTGCTCAAAAACGGTAAGGCAAAGGTCAAGGGCCTCTATTCCGAAAAGACAGGCAAAACCTATGATGCAACGGTGCTTCTGGCAGATACGGGAGGCAAGTACGTCAATTACCGGGTAGAGCGCAAAGAGTAAGGCAAAAATACGAGGGCCGGTTATGGTAAGGTGAAGCATTCATTTTGCCATAACCGGCTCTCTCTATCCGTAGGATAGCAAAAAAAAGGAGTGTGACCAAATGAGCGAATTATTTTCCATCCAGCTGCAAAATCGGCAGCAGCAAGGCAGGGATGGCGTCTGGCTGGACCTGCCTACCACAACCGAACAGGTACAAGCAGCCCTGCGGCAAATCGGCATTTCGTCCGATAATCCGCAGGGCCTTTTCATTTCCG
>OGFM01002252.1_pt1 | contig 10090 bp, 4 predicted proteins | sample 1570871 | NCBI WGS metagenome assembly OGFM01 (sample SAMEA2581957, study PRJEB24529) | metagenome | biome: Human gut stool | place: China | collected 2011
GTATATCTGGTACACGCCTATGCAGGAAGCCGTGCCGGACTGAAAAGTGTAATCACCATCTGTGAATTGAATAAGGAAGCGACCAAAGCCATCACCCCCTCACGCATTATCTTCGACGGTCACGAAGCACACCAGACGTGTGAAGGCCCGAAGTTTTATAAAAGGAACGGCTATTATTATATCTTCCATCCGGCAGGCGGTGTGCCAACCGGTTGGCAGGTAGTACTCCGTTCTAAAAATGTGTATGGTCCTTATGAATGGAGAACTGTACTGGCGCAGGGTGATTCTCCCGTCAATGGACCTCACCAGGGAGCTTGGGTAGACACTCCTTCCGGAGAAGACTGGTTCTTCCACTTTCAGGATGTAGGCGCTTATGGTCGCCTTGTTCACTTGCAACCGATGAAGTGGGTGAATGACTGGCCTGTAATCGGTATCGACAAAGATGGTGACGGTTGCGGCGAACCGGTAATGACCTACAAAAAGCCGAATGTAGGAAAGATATATCCCATCTGTACACCGCAAGAAAGCGACGAATTCGACGGATATATACTCTCTCCGCAATGGCAGTGGCACGCTAATATCAATGAGAAATGGGCATATTATGCCGGAGACAAAAGTTATGTCAGACTATACTCTTATCCGGTAGTAGCGGATTATAAGAATTTGTGGGATGTAGCTAATCTGTTGTTGCAAAAAACTCCTTCGGACAATTTCACCACCACAATGAAACTGACCTTCATGCCTAATCCCAAACTGAAAGGTGAACGTACAGGTTTGGTAGTAATGGGCAGGGATTATGCAGGATTGATTCTGGAAAATACGGACAAAGGTCTTGTGCTGTCTCAAATTGAATGTAAAAAAGCAGATAAAGGAGAAGCGGAACAGGTAAACTCTTCTGTCGGTCTTACCCAAAACACGGTATACCTAAAGGTACGTTTCAGTTGCGACGGCAAGAAAATTAAAGCCAGTGAAGGAGGTAACGACCTCATTGTGATGTGCAACTTCAGTTATAGCCTTGACGGAAAGAAGTTCTTGCCATTAGGCAACCCTTTTCAGGCAAGGGAGGGACAATGGATTGGCGCCAAAGTCGGCATGTTCTGTACCCGTCCGGCTATTGTTACCAATGATGGAGGATGGACAGATGTAGACTGGTTCCGAATTACAAGGAAATGATTCGTTTTTTATTCCTATCTTTGTAAGCAGAAAGAAAGGAAAACAGGATTAACATAAAAAAACAAGAAGTTCAATGAAGAAACTAGTCATTTTCGATTTGGATGGTACATTACTGAATACCATTGCCGACCTTGCACACAGTACAAATTATGCCTTGAATAAGTTAGGATATCCCACACATGAGATCGAGAAATATAACTACATGGTAGGAAACGGCATCGACAAACTTTTTGAGCGTGCCTTGCCGGAAGGAGAAAAGTCCAAAGAGAATGTACTGCGCGTACGCAAGGAATTCGTCCCTTACTATGACATTCATAATGCCGATGACAGCCGCCCTTATCCCGGTATTCCGGAATTGCTCTCATACTTACAGGATGCAGGTATTCAAATTGCTGTGGCTTCCAACAAATATCAGGCAGCCACCCAAAAGTTGATTGACCATTATTTTCCGGAAATCCATTTTACCGCTGTGTTCGGGCAACGTGAAGGGATAAAGGTTAAACCCGATCCAACCGTTGTATTCGATATTCTGGAAGTTGCCAAAGTAACCAAAGAAGAAGTGCTGTACGTGGGTGATTCCGGCGTGGATATGCAAACGGCTGCCAATGCAAGAGTGACAGTTTGTGGAGTAACATGGGGATTCCGCCCACGTGCCGAACTGGAAGAATTCAGTCCTCAATATATTGTAGATACCGCTGAGGAGATCAAACGTCTTATTCTCTAATATCTGAATCTACAGAAAGATCTCATTCTTCAAGCTGTACGATAGATCTATGCGGATTATATCAACATAGATCTATCATGCAGCTATTTTTCTTCAATAACAGAACAATATTTTAAAGATTCTGCGCAGAGAATTGAAAACCGATTCCCGCATCATATAATTTACTATTTCTTTTTAACTTCAGAAAATCAATATCCGGCAGACTTCCATCCGCTTTGCGAGGCAATGTTAACTGAGCAGGATCCAAACTTACAAAATCATCCTCACCTACGGTCATATCTACAGGAAGAAAAGAATTATTGATAATCGTACATTCCTCCCGATTCACATCGACAATATGTTTTCCTGCAGCCCTCGGCTTATATGACAAATTATTCCGAATAATATGATCATATCCGTCCACGTCCACTATTTCTCCGGGAGACTTACGATTCAGCATACAGAAATTAGACGGATTCTGATAACCGGTATTATTGAACCAGGAAATTCCTCCCAAATGGTGATTGGCATAAAATCCTTTGTTCTTGTTTTTATATGCCAGACAATTCTTCACTACATGGTGTGGAATCTCATTCGGCATCTTCACTTTTGAGCGCATACCATAGCCACCCGCTTTAAACCCTGTACCATCTCCCGCACCCACAAATCCTCCGGGCTTATATCCATTATAAAACGCCCAGCAATCTTCAATCGTATAAGCTGCTTGTGCCTTTATCAAATCAAAACCGTCATCACTGTTGTACCAGGCCCGACATCCTTTAAACACATTTCCCGTATAGGAGGCAGAAGCCGGATGCCCACCGAAGCCATCCACATTTCCACCGGTACCATTCTCAGATACAGGGTCATAATTATTATAAGCATCACAGTTCAGTACGAGATTATGACTTCCCCGCACCAAATAAAAACCAATAGCCATGCCATCGTGCATCGCCAGATTCTCGTAAATATTATGATTTCCACCTTGATTGTATATACACTCCGACTGAGTATGCTCCCGGATAGTAACCTGTGTTTTGATAATCTCAAAATTGCGGAAATGGAGGTAAGAGCCTGATACATAAAAGACAGATACCCGTTTACCCTCCGGCTTTACTTCAGCCAGATTGAATATCGGACGTTCATCCTGATAACCTGTATAGCAGATTCTCTTGGCCTGAGTGCCACTTTTATTCATTTCAAAAACATAAGCGCGCAAATGATCTCCTCCCATCATCTGCTCTTCCCGTATCCGATACTCGCCTCCGCGAATATATACCGTATCTCCGGGAGCGACTTTTGACTGCGCTTTTTGTAAAGTAGCGAAAGGTTTGTCAAGCGTGCCCGCATTTGAATCATCACCATTGGTAGCTACAAAATAATTCGTAGCCGAAAGAGACAGGAAACACCCCATAAAAAAAAGACTAATACCTATATGCTTTTTCATTATGCTTATATTTTAAAACCTATTGAAAACTGATTTCCATTTTACTGTTGTTAATGTGCTTCTTTATTACCTGACTCTTATCTTCTACCTCTAAACAAATATTCTGTAACCGGAAGTTTTTTCCAGTTACCGTTTTCATGCCGCTAAATTACAGCTTTCTTTATAGTTTAGAATGTACATGCGTACACAAAGCCTAGAAAATCGTATTTCACCTGAGATTTACATCAAGAATGAACGATAATACATCGTTTCTTTGTTTTTCCGTACGCTATTACATCCTCTATTCTAAAAAGAAAATTAACTTTGTAACCATTAATAATAATGTAGAATCGTAGAAATCAAATATGAAAAATGCACTGCTGATATTCGCATTCTTATCTTTCTATCTCAGTTCAGTACATGCATCTGTCGAGATACGTTCGAACAAACTGACCACCGGTGACGGACTGGCGAATAATTCCATCCGATATATGTTTCAGGACAGCAAGGGATTTATGTGGATGGGAACCGTCAACGGATTAAGCTATTATGACGGCAACTCTTTTGTCAGTATCTACCCGGACCCTAATCTGCCGATTTCATTGGCCGACCCACGCATCCGGAATATGGAAGAAGACTCTAACGGTTTTTTATGGATCGCCACCCTCTCTTCTTTATATAGCTGTTACGATTTAAAACATGGGCGCTTCGTCGATTTCACCGGTTGCGGAGAATACAAACAGAGCTATTCGAAAAAAATCATTGCATCCGACCAGTCTATCTGGTTGTGGGATAACAATAACGGATGCCGTCGTGTCGTCTATCAGGATGGCCAGTTCTCGTCGCAGGCATACAAAAAAGAATTAGGCAACCTATCTTCTGACGAGGTACTGTTTGTCTACGAAAGCAATGACAGCCCCGGACATGTATGGATAGGAACCAAGCAAGGATTATGGAAATACCATGACGGCAAACTGGAAGCAATGGATACACAGGGAGAAAGCTGGGAACATATCTTTTCTTATGACCAATATACCTGCATTATTACCGGAAAAAAAGAAATCTACCGCCACTCTCTTTCCAATAACCGACTGGAGAAAATCGCTTCATTAACCGAACTCGGAGATACAGGTGTAATCACCGGAAGCCTCCGCCTGCAACATCAATGGGTGATGTTTACCGCCACTGGCAGTTACATCCTAGATCCCGTAACGGGAAAGCTGCGCCGGTTCTCCCGCCTGAATATTAAAAACGGTAACGTCACCAGAGACAATAAAGGGAATGCATGGGTACACAACTATACCGGCAACGTATGGTATGTCAATACCAGCACTGGCGACATCAAACATTTTCAGTTTCTTTCATCCGAGCATTTGGGATATATCGATGTAGAACGTTACTCTATCATTCATGATTCACGGGATATCATCTGGATTACGACTTACGGAAACGGACTCTTTGCCTACGATCTGAATACCGGCGATCTGCAGCACTTCACTTTTGAAGTCAGTCACTCCAGCCATATCAATTCCAATTATCTGCAATATATCATTGAAGACCGTTCCGGGGGCATCTGGGTGAGTTCCGAATTCTCCGGATTATCTCATCTGGAGATTCTGAATAAAGGAACGTTACGTATCTATCCGAATGGCGAAGATGCTTCTGACCGCTCCAACACGATACGTATGCTTTTACGTGGCAAAAACGGTAATGTATATATGGCAAACCGCATGGGTACCCTATATGAATATGATGCCAACCTGAAAAATATACTTCGTAGAGAGAAGTTTACACATAACGTATACAGTATGTGCGAAGATAATGAAGGACAGTTATGGTTGGGTATGCGTGGTATAGGATTACGTATCGGGGCTGATCAATGGTACCGATATAACAGTAAGGATAATAACTCCTTATCAAACGACAATGTCTACTTAATCTACCGTGACCGCAAAGGGCGGATGTGGATAGGAACATTTGGCGGAGGATTGAATCTGGCTGTCAAAACAGGCAACAGTTATCAATTCAAGCATTTCTTTCAAGGCAGTTATGGAGAAAAACGGGTACGCGTCATACAGGAAGACCGCAACGGTATGATGTGGGTGGGTACCAACAACGGTATTTATATCTTCCATCCGGACTCACTGATCAACTCCCCCAAGAATTACGTACTTTACAATCATGTCAATGAAACATTCCCCAGCAATGAAATCCGCTGTCTGGTGAATGATCATGAAGGAAATATGTGGATTGGAACAACGGGAGCAGGCTTTGCCATCTGCTATCCGGGAAATGACTACCAACATCTGACTTTCGATTGTTATAGTATTAAAGACGGATTGCCCAACGGAGTCATACAGTCGATTGTTGAAGATCAGGACAACAAAATGTGGATTGCGACCGAATATGGCATTTCCCGCTTCACCCTCGCCACCAAGCAAATAGAGAATTATTATTTTTCTTCACATACACTGGGGAATGTATACTCTGAAAATACGGCTTGCATAAATGCTGACGGAAGATTACTTTTCGGTACGAACTACGGCCTGGTAGTTCTCGATGCCAATAAAGTGGAAAACATGGAAAAACTTGCATCGACCGTATTCACAGGGCTTCACATCAATGGAGCGCATATGTTGCCCGGTATGGATGATTCCCCTCTCAACGAAACCATGTCCTATACAGGGCAGTTAAACTTGAAACATTATCAAAATTCATTTGTCATTGCCTTTTCAACATTCAACTTTTTAAGCGGAGCATCCAAATATTCTTATCGGATGCCTCCATATGATTCGGAATGGAGCGTCCCTTCAGCACAAAATTTGGCAACGTACCGTAATCTTCCTCCCGGTAAATACCAGTTGCAAGTGAAAGCCTGCAATGTAGCCGGCGTATGGGGGGAAGAAAGTACTATGGAGATTGTCATAGCTCCTCCTTTCTGGCAGACGACCTGGGCCTATCTGATTTATCTGGTATTCATTGGAATCGTCTGTTATTTCAGTTTCCATATCATACGAAATTTCAACAGATTACGCAATCGCATCGCTGTTGAGAAGCAATTGACCGAATATAAGCTGGAATTCTTCACCAATATATCCCACGAATTCCGTACACCGCTTACTCTGATTCAAGGTGCTCTCAACAAGCTAATCAATATAGAGAATCCTCCCAAAGAGATGCAACGTCCTTTAAAAACCATGGATAAAAGCACTCAGAGAATGTTACGCCTCATCAATCAGCTACTTGAATTCAGAAAGATGCAGAAAAACAAACTGGCCTTATCTTTGGAAGAGACGGACGTCATTGCTTTCCTTTATGAAATCTTCCTGAGTTTCAAGGATACAAGCGAGTCCAAAAACATCGATTTCAGTTTTGAGCCGTCACAACCTGCTTATAAAATGTTTATTGATAAAGGCAATTTAGACAAGGTTACCTACAACCTCCTATCCAATGCTTTCAAGTATACTCCTTCTAACGGAAAGATTATATTCAAAATAGATATTCAGGAAGACAAGCAACAGCTTCGTATACAAGTCATAGATAACGGGATCGGCATACCCAAAGAAAAACGTTCTGAACTGTTCAAGCGTTTCATGCAAAGCAGTTTCTCTCATAGCAGTGTCGGAGTAGGTCTCCACTTGACACACGAACTGGTACAGGTACATAAAGGTAATATCAGTTATGATGAAAATGAGGGAGGCGGTTCTGTCTTTACCGTCCTATTGCCGACTAATTCTGATATCTATCAGGAGAAAGATTTCCTGATTCCCAATCAGTTATTAACCGAAGAAGAGGAACAGCACTCCAAAGATTTTCTCAGAAATGAAACGTCAGAGGATACTTTCCAGACTCCTGTCGATCCTTTGAACAAACGCAAAGTTTTGATTATAGAAGATGATACTGATATCCGTGAATTCCTAAGAGAAGAAATAGGAGTTTACTTTGAAGTTGAAGTAGCTGCTGACGGAACTTCCGGATTTGAGAAGGCTCGTACCTATGATGCTGATTTGATTATTTGTGACGTACTGATGCCCGGAATGACCGGATTTGAAGTGACAAAGAAATTGAAATCTGATTTTGCGACAAGTCATATCCCGATTATCTTGCTGACAGCATTGAATTCTCCGGAAAAACATCTGGAAGGAATTGAAGCCGGTGCTGATGCCTATATTGCGAAGCCGTTCAGTATAAAACTTCTGTTGGCACGCGTATTCCGCTTGATAGAACAGCGTGATAAGTTGCGGGAGAAATTCTCCAGTGAGCCGGGAATTGTTCGTGCTGCCGTATGCTCTACTGACCGTGATAAGGAATTTGCCGACCGATTGGCTGTTGTACTGGAACAGAATCTTTCTCGTCCGGAATTCTCTATTGATGAGTTTGCTCAATTGATGAAATTAGGACGAACGGTATTTTATAGAAAACTGCGCGGAGTGACGGGGTATTCTCCCAATGAATATTTGCGGGTTGTACGAATGAAAAAAGCGGCTGAGTTGTTATTGTCTGGTGAGAATCTGACTGTTGCGGAAGTTGCTTACAAGGTTGGCATCAGCGATCCGTTCTATTTTAGTAAGTGCTTTAAGACTCAGTTTGGGGTAGCGCCGTCCGTATATCAACGCGGTGAAATGAAAGAACAGGGAGAAAATGAGACGGCAGAAGCCTGAGTAACCAAGCTTTCTAAATGGTAGTTTAAATCTTCTCTGTAGTGCCCGATATGAATGATCGACCTTGTATTTGTGTACAATAGTCTATGGTCGAATAGTAAAAGTACCCTTATTTTTGCAGGAGAATATTACTATAAAATTAAAGGATCATTGATCATGAGAACACTCTTTTTTATCTTGTTTTTTGTATTAGGCTTTTGTTATATTCAGGCGAGAGGGCAGAAGCCTGCACATGTTATAATAACAGCTGGTCAGTCAAACACGGATGGACGAGTACCTAACAATCGTTTACCGGATTATATAAAGGCAATGGCTGTGGATAGTACGTATACTGCGGGAGCCTACAAATATTGCCATATTGCCCATAATCGTACAGATGGTATGTTTGTTCCATTTTGGCCATTGAGTCATCCTAAAAGTAAGCCTTATACGTGGGGATATGATGCGATTGCTTATTATTGGTTGGAACAGTTGTTTCAGGAAGATTTTTATGTTATCAAGTGGGCTATCGGTGGCACTGCCATAGCTGCTCCTGTTACTACTCCTTTTCGGGGAACTTACTGGTTTGCCGACCCGAAATGGTTGGCAGAGAATACAGCTACCAGTGAGAAAGGAAAATCTTTATTACTTTCTTTGATTGCCAATATTGATGCGAGTATTGATCAGACACTTTCCAAACTAAAGCAAGGTTATCAGATTGATGCTTTCGTTTGGCATCAGGGAGAAAGTGATTATGAGCACGGAAAAGAATATTATCAGAATCTGAAAGGAGTAGTTTCCTATGTGCGTAACCACCTGACAGAGAAAACCGGAAAAGATTACTCTGAACTTCCATTTATATTTGGTACCGTATCCAGGAAAAACAAACGGTATAATAGTGATGTTGAGGAAGGAATGCGTCGCTATGCAAAAGAAGATAAGAACGCTTATCTGATTGATATGTCGGAAGCGGAACTAATGGGAGATAAACTTCATTTTAATCAGGTTTCTGCCGAGTATATGGGTAAACAGGTATATGAACAAATTAAAAAGACTCTTTCGGATGATCCTCATGTATATGTCGCCAAATATAAAGGAGACAGAGCTTGTGCTATCAGTTATACATTTGATGATGGGTTGGCAGAACATTCAACTGTAGCTGCCCCTGAGTTGGAGAAACGTGGTTTTAGAGGTACTTTCTGGGTATGCGGCTATTATACGGAACAAGGTGCATCTGCAAAGGTACCTCGAATGACTTGGGATGAGTTGCGTGAAATGTCAAAGAAAGGACATGAGGTTTCCAGCCATAGCTGGGCACATAAGAATGCCAAACGATTGACTATAGAGCAAGTTAAATCGGAGATAGAAAAGAATGATAGTGCTATTTATGCTAATATTGGCATTGTACCTCGTACCTATTGTTACCCATATAATTATAAGACAGAAGAAATAGTCAGTATGGCTTCTAAAGGCAGGGTCGCTACACGTACTAAACAAATTTCAATCGGAGGAAAGTCAACTCCCGAACGGTTTGACAAATGGTTGAAGGATTTGATGAAAGCGGAAGATTGGGGAGTAGGTATGACGCACGGCATTAATTATGGATATGATGCTTTCAAATCGCCTTCTTTATTTTGGGAACATTTGGATAAAGTGAAAAGTATGGAAAATCAGATTTGGGTAGGTACCTTCTGTGAAGTGGCATCTTATATCAAAGAAAGGGAGGAGATACAATTGAAAGTCTCTAATAAAAAGAATGGTATGACAATTACTCCCAAGTTAAAATTAGATAGAAAACTATTTGCTGAGCCATTGACGATGGTGATTCAAGGGGAAACTATGAATGGAATTCTGGTGAAGCAAGGCAGGAAAGAATTACCTGTGTATATAAATGGGAATAAAGTTATGTTTGACTTTAATCCTTATGGAGGAACTATTAAAATTCATTTTAATTAGGGGTGTGTACGAATAAAGTTTAACCTGATAATAAAATCAATAAAATAATGAAAACAAATTATCTATGTGGCCTCTTCCTTTTATGTGTGCTAGTATGGGGAAGATCGGAAGCACACGCTGAGAAACCGCTGAAGACTCTGGATCTGTATCTTTGCATTGGACAGTCGAATATGGCAGGGGGAGGGAAATTAT
>OGFM01002267.1_pt1 | contig 9988 bp, 7 predicted proteins | sample 1570871 | NCBI WGS metagenome assembly OGFM01 (sample SAMEA2581957, study PRJEB24529) | metagenome | biome: Human gut stool | place: China | collected 2011
AGCTGCATCATGCTCTCGCCGCCGGAGTAGCGGTCGGCAAAGTGGGTCTTGGAAATGCGGAACTCTTCGCCGTCCCGGGGCGTGCCCTCGTAGCGGCCAAAGCACTGCTCCCGGAGCCGGGGCTCACACCGGGCAGGAATGCCGGTGGCCTCTGCAATGGCCCGGGCGGTGTCGGCGGCGCGGGACAGGGGAGAGTACAGGATCTCATCGATCCGAAGGCCGCTGGTCCGGAGCTTTTCGCCCAGCTCCCGGGCCTGGGCGCGGCCTTTTTCGGTCAGGGGGCTGTCGGTCATGCCGCAGATCTTGTTTTCCACGTTCCACACGGTCTCGCCGTGGCGGGTGAAATAGACCTTGTGCGCCGCCTTGGTCAGCCTGTGATCCCGCAGGGTGACGGTGCTGCCCTCGTTGATGTCCAGCCGGGTCAGCTCGGCATCCGGGTAGGGGAGAACCCGCTGCGTGCCGTCGGCAGCCTCCAGCAGGACATCACAGAGCACGGGCTGGCCTTCGGGCAGCTCCTCGCAGCCATAAAGCTGCTCCTCAATGCGCAGAACGCGGTAGTTTTTTTCTTCCATCCTCTTCGACCTCTTTCGGGCAGATTGTTTCTTACATTATAAAACGGCAGCGGGGCCCCGTCAACGCTTGACAGCCCCGTGTGCCGCCTGATAAACTAGGCGCAAGGGAAAAAACGCCAAAAGGAGAGAAAAAGTTGAACATTACAGAACTGCGGTATCTTGTCGCCATCATGGAATGCGGATCTGTGAGTGCGGCGGCAAAGCGACTGTATGCCGCTCAGCCCAACGTGAGCAAGGCGCTGAAAAATCTGGAAGAAGAATATCATCTCCGCATTTTTGAGCGGTCATCCACCGGCATGATCCCCACGGAGCAGGGACGGCATTTCATCGAGCAGGCCGAACGGGTGCTGCGGGAGGTGGATCGGCTGGACCAGAGCGTGCAGGAGGCGCAGGAGCGCTGCGCCGAGCTGCGGGTAATGATCCCCCACGCCACCTATGCCTCCTATGCGGCGGTGGATTATCTGGAGAAGGTGTCCTCCATAGAACGGCTCCACATCCACATCCGGGAGGGCGGCTCCATGGAGGCACTGGATCATGTCCTGCGGCAGGGGTATCATCTGGCTCTGCTGCGGTACGCCGTGGAGGATGACGAGCACTATACCCATTACTGCGCCCGGCGGGGCCTGAAAATGGAACCCATTATGGATTTTGAATACAGCCTGCTGACCAACCGGGACGGCCCGCTGGCCCGGAAGGAGATCCGCGACCTGTCTGAGCTGGACAAGTATATGGAGATCCTCCACGATGATTTCCAGCTGCCCGGCGAGGAGGGCGGCGACGGTGTGCGCTGGCATGTCAACCCGGAGCGCCGTATCCATGTGTATGAGCGGTGCAGCCAGTTCTCGATCCTGCAGCGGCTGCCCACGGCCTACATGTGGGCATCGCCCATGCCCCGCAGGGCACTGGAGCAGTACCATCTGGTGCTGAAGAAGTGCCCGGCCCAGCGCCAGCAGATGCGGGATGTGCTGGTCTACCCGGACAAGGGCCACCTGCGCCCCGAGGAGCAGGCCTTTGTGGATCTGCTCCACAAGGAAGCGGCTTCCACCGTGAAATAAAGGGGCTTTCCGGCTAAGGCACGGCAAAGGTTGCTCCCTTCGAAATTGACAGGAAAACCAATAAATGGATGCAAAACCGGTCGAAAATGAGCGCCCGGTTTTATTTTTGCTGATAAATGGTCAAAAAATAAACGGAAAAGCGGCAAAAATTCTTTGCAGCTATATCGGAAACCATATGGCCCCATGCCGGAAAGATATTTCTCCACTGGAAAAAAGTGTGCTACCATGAGGCCAGAAAAGAGCCCCGGGTATGCGGCAGAATGGGGCCGCGGCCGGCAGGGGCAAAAAGGAGGTTTCTGGTATGATTAGTTTTCTGCTCTGTCTTGCGATCCTGGTGGGCGGATACTTCGTCTATGGCAAGATCGTGGACAATACCTTCGGCCCGGACGACCGTGAAACGCCTGCTGTGCGCATCAACGACGGCGTGGACTATGTCGTGATGCCCCAGTGGAAGCTGTTCCTCGTCCAGCTGCTGAACATTGCGGGCCTTGGCCCCATCTTTGGTGCCATGCAGGGCGCTCTGTGGGGCCCCGTGGTGTTCCTGTGGATCACCTTCGGCACCATCTTTGCTGGTGGTGTGCATGACTACTTCTCCGGCATGATGAGTGAGCGCAACGACGGCGCTTCCATCGCGGAGATCACCGGCAAATACTTAGGCCCTGTGATGCAGAATGTGATGCGTGTGTTCTCTGTTGTGCTGCTGATCATGGTGGGCACCGTGTTCGCCGTTGGCCCCGCCGGTCTGATCGTTGAGCTGTGCAGCCAGAGCGGTGCATCCGGCGTGATGACCTCGCTGCTGTTCTGGCTGGTCATCATTCTGACCTACTACTTCATCGCGACCTTTATCTCTATTGATGCGGTCATCGGCAAGATCTACCCCGTGTTCGGTATCTGCCTCATCATCATGGCCATCGGTGTCATCTTTGGCATCTTCACCAACCCCGCCTATACCATCCCCGAGATCTGGGATCACTTTGGCAGCATGCACCCGTCGGGTACGCCCATCTGGAGCTTCATGTTCATCACGGTTGCCTGCGGCGCGATCTCCGGCTTCCACTCCACCCAGTCGCCTCTGATGGCCCGCTGCATGAAGAGTGAGAAGCAGGGCCACTTCGTGTTCTACGGTGCCATGGTCTGCGAGGGTGTCATTGCCCTGATCTGGGCCGCTGCAGGCTGCTCTCTGTACGAGGTCACCGATGGCCTGAACACCGGTCTGGCACAGGCACTGGCAATGGGTCAGTCCAAGGCCATCTATGATGTCTGCTCCAAGACCATGGGCGGCGTGGGCATCGCACTGGCCATGATCGGCGTGGTCGTCTGCCCCATCACCTCCGGCGATACCGCCTTCCGTTCTGCCCGCCTGACTCTGGCCGACTGGTTCAAGATCGATCAGGACAGCTACGGCAACCGCCTGAAGCTCTGCATCCCCGTGCTGGGCGTGGGTGCATTCCTGGGCATCGGCAACGCGCTGGGCTTCATCAACTATACTGTGATCTGGCGCTACTTCAGCTGGACCAACCAGACGCTGGCCATGATCGTTCTGTGGGCTGCATCCATGTACCTGTTCAAGGAGAAGAAGAACTACTGGATCACCGCTGTGCCCGCTACCTTCATGAGCGCTGTGTCCTGCACCTACTTCGTGCTGGCACCTGAGTGCCTGGGCAAGATGATCAATACTTACGCAGACGGCAAGCTGGTCGCTTACAACACTGCCGTTGCATACCCCATCGGCATCATCTTTGCAATCGCAATGCTGGCACTCTTCATCCATGCTACCAAGAAGCACACCGCTTCTCAGAAGGCATAAGGATGTCTGCCGCACCGCATAAGCCTTAAACTCTGACACCCCCGCCGCTGCACCCCGCAGTGACGGGGGTGTTTTGACATAACAGACAAACCTTTTGTGCAAATCTTAGCAGCAGAAGGGGTTGCATTTTGAGGGCTGCAGTGCGAAAATAGAACCGGTGATTTTATTTGGAATGGCTGCAGCATCTGCGGCTGGACCGGAAACTAACAGTAAAGAAGGGAACTTCCATGATCTTCAAACCTGCACAGCTGGGTATGGCAAAGCTTGATCAACAGGAGCTGGTGGAGGACAGAAAGTCCTGCAAAAAAATCGGCCCCTGCGGCGTTGGCAAAAAGGCGCTGTACCTCAACAGCTTTTACATCGACCGCCGCTATTATCTGCCCTATGGCAGCATCAGCCGTGTGTTCAAGCGGGTGGCTATGAGCTCCGGCGGCTTTACCGGCAAGGGCATGTTTGCCTCCATGGCCTACCTTGTGGTGGAGTACGATGGCGGCAAGCAGAAGCAGTGCAACTTCAAGGACGAGCGGGATGTGGACAAGCTGCTGGAGGTGCTGGCCAAAGAGCAGCCGCAGATCCATCTGCTCAGCGCAGCCGGTGAGCAGATGCTGCAGAAGAAGGAAGCGGAAAAGGCCTCCCGCAAGCTGCCGGAAAGCGAGCTGACCGACGATGCCCGTCACAGCATCACCGTGCTGCGCAGGGCAAAGGAATATCTGGAAGCAAAGCCGGAAATCGCCGATGAGCTGAGTGCAGCCGAGCGCCGCAAGCGCGCCCAGCTGCAAAGCAAGCCGGTGTACCGCTATGTGGCACTTGCCATCTTTGTTATGGGCATCGTCTCCGCGGCCTACGGCCTGTATGCCGTTACCAACCACACCGGCGGCTATGGCATCTACTTTGCACTGTTTGGCTTTGCAGCCATCTTCCTGTTCTCCAGCTACAACATGCTGCCCACTGCCCACAACAACCACAGCGCCATCATGAAGCGGGCCGAGAAGGCCGAAGCTGCTATGGCAGAATACGTGAAGCACTACCCCAGCGGTGCGTTCCCGGTGCCCAGCCATTACGCACATCCCATCGTGCTCAAGCAGATGGCCGATGCCATTGAAGAGGGCCGCGCCGTCACCGTGCCGGAGGCTTTGACTGCCGTGGAAAACCGCCTGAAGTCCCTGAACGCAGACGTGCAGGTGGAACAGGAGGAATACGACGAGGTGGTGGTCATCAAGGCGATGTTCCTGAACCACGATTATCAGTAAAAAGTAAGCAAAGAGGGCTTTTCCTTCGGGAAAGGCCCTTTTGCTTTGCCTAACTTCTTGCACAGCAGAATCGTTCGTTTTATAATGAAAAAGGAGAGTCTTTACACCCACGAGTGGAGGAAACAGCTATGGATATGGTCACCCTTGGCAGCACCGGCATCACGGTGAACAAAAATGGCTTCGGCGCACTGCCCATCCAGCGCATCTCGCAGGAAGATGCCGTCTATCTGGCCCGCAAGGCTTACAAGGCAGGCATCCGCTTTTTTGATACCGCCCGCGCCTACACCGACAGCGAGGTGAAGCTGGGCGAAGCCTTTGACGGCATCCGCACGGAAGTGTATATCGCCACCAAAACGGCAGCGCAGAACGCAGAGGACTTCTGGAAGGATCTGCACACCTCACTCACCAACCTGCGCACCGAGTACATTGACCTGTACCAGTTCCACAATCCCGCATTCTGCCCGAAGCCAGGCGACGGCTCCGGCCTCTACGAGGCTATGCAGGAGGCCAAAGCCAAGGGCATGATCCGGCATATCGGCATCACCAACCACCGCCTGAAGGTGGCCCACGAGGCCATTGACAGCGGTTTGTACGAGACGCTGCAGTTCCCGTTCAGCTATATCTCCGGTGAGCAGGAGCTGGAATTGGTGAACAAGTGCAAGGCGGCAAATATGGGCTTTATCGCCATGAAGGGCCTGTCCGGCGGACTGATCACCAACAGTGCCGCAGCCTATGCCTTTGAGGCGCAGTTCGATGGAGTTCTGCCCATCTGGGGCGTGCAGCGTGAAAGGGAACTGGACGAGTTCCTCTCCTATATCGACAACCCGCCGCGCATGACCGACGACATCCGTGCCGTCATTGAGGGGGATCGTGCCGAGCTGTGCGGCGAGTTCTGCCGCGGCTGCGGCTATTGTATGCCCTGCCCGGCAGGCATCGAGATCAACAACTGCGCCCGCATGAGCCTGCTGCTGCGGCGTTCGCCCTCGGCAGAGCATCTCAGCCCCGCAGGTCAGGCCAAGATGAAAAAGATCGAGGGCTGCCTGCACTGCAACCGGTGCAAGGCCAGGTGCCCATATGGTCTGGATACCCCTGCCCTGCTGGCCCGCAACTATGAGGATTACAAGCGCGTTCTGGCCGGTGAAGTAAAAGTTCAGTAACACAAAAGCTCCTGCCCATTCAGACAGGAGCTTTTGTGCTTTATGCGGCAGCTTTTGGCTGCTCAAAAATCCTCATCGATTCCTTATAGCAGTGTGCGAAGTACACGATCTCGGCAAGGGCGGTCAGCGCCCAGCTGCAGGGGTACAGTGCGTACAGCGAGGGAATGGTGTGAAAGTGCGCGAAGATGGTGTATACCCAGATCACCCGGAACACGCAGGAACCCATTACCACAATAATGGTGGGCACCACAGTCTTGCCAAGTCCGCGGGAAGCGGCGATGGTGCAATCCATAAAGGCGGAGATGCAGTAGGCAAAGCCCATCACGCCCACGCGCTTCATGCCGGCATCAATGACGGCGCTCTCGGTGGTGAACAGGGCAAGGAAGGTGCGGCCAAAGAGGAACAGGCTTCCGCCCAGGATCAGGCCCACACCAAAGGAGTAGGCCAGACTGATAAAATAACTCTTCTTTACGCGGTCCGGCTTGCCAGCGCCGTAGTTCTGGCTCATAAAGCTTGCACAGGCCATATAGAATGCGGCCATGCAGTCGTAGATCATGGCATCGGCATTGGCAGCGGCGCTGTTGCCCTTGACCATGAGGGAATCGAAGGAGTTGACCCCCGCCTGAATGAACAGGTTTGCAATGGCGAAAATGGCATTCTGGAAACCGGACGGAAGACCAAGGCCCAGAATGCTCTTTGTTGTGGCGGGGTCCAGATGCAGCTTTTTGGTGTCCAGTACATAGCAGTCCTGCACTTTGGTCAAAGCGTGCAGGATCAGCCCGGCAGAGGTGCACTGCGAAATGGCACTGGCCAGCGCTACGCCCATGACGCTTAACTGGCACACGATGACAAAAAACAGGTTCAGTGCAATGTTCAGTGCGCCCGCAATGGACAGGTACATCAGCGGCTTTTTGGTGTCGCCGATGGCGCTGAACACAGCGTTGCCGAAGTTGTACAAGGCCAGAGCGGGCATACCAAGGAAGTACACCCGCAGGTACAGGATGGCACCGGGCAGCAGGTCGTCCTTGGTGTTCAGCAGCCGCAGCATGAAGGGGGAACCCAGCAGGCCGACGAACAGCAGCACCACACCCGCGATCAGGCTGACGATGGCGGCGGAGTGGACAGTCTTTTCCACATCGTGCTCGTGCCGTGCACCGTAGAAGCGGGCCACCAACACGTTGATGCCGCCGCTCAGGCCGATCAGGAAGCCGGTGAACAGGCTGACAAGGATGCTGGTGGAACCCACCGCGCCCAGCGCCGTGGAGCCTGCAAACCGGCCTACCACGGCCACGTCCGACATGTTGAACAGCACCTGCAGCAGGTTGGAAAGCGCCAGCGGCAGACTGACCAGAAAGATCTGTTTGGCCAGAGGGCCTTCGGTCAGTGTTTTGGTATGTGATTTCATATTCTCTTTTTATCCTTTAACCTAAACCGTGCCCGCGCACACCGGGGCACACCCTCTATTATATGGGCCGCTGCGGCTTTTGCAAGATAGCATCGACATTTCCTATTTGATTTTTTTGTGTGGCTGTGCTATACTACTTTACACCGATGAAATGAATATGTGCGATCGTAGCTCAGCTGGATAGAGCGTTCGGCTCCGACCCGGAAGGCCAGAGGTTCGAATCCTCCCGGTCGCACCAAACAAAGAAAATCCGAATCTTTTCTCGATGGGAGGAAAGGTTCGGATTTTTTATTATCTTTGGAAATGGGAGTGCCGCAGCTCCTCAGCCACCCTTCCGGTTTCGCTGCCAGATGCGGTACAGGCCGTCCGTGATCAGATACTCGCGGTATTCAATCGGTGTGCGGCAGGCCTCCCGGATGGTGCGGGGCAGGTTGCCGGTGGCATAAAAGCGGATATCCGGGCCAAGCTCAGCCTGAAAGCGCTCGGCCAGCCCGTCCAGCAGCCCGGCGGTGCCCAGCACAAAACCGTTCTGTAAGCAGGCAGAGGTGTTCTTGCCCAAGATCGAGGAGGAAGCTGGAGCGGAGAGGTCGATCTGGGGCAGCTGGGCAGTTTTTTGCACCAGCGCGGAAAGGGAGAGCTGCGGCCCGGGCAGAATGACACCGCCCACCAGCTCCTGTTTGCCGTTGACTGCCATAATGGAGATGGCGGTATCTGCCGAGATGACCGCCAGCGGTCCGGGTCCCTCTTCCAGTGCGGCCACAGCACCGCATAGCAGCTCTGCGCCCAGCTGGGCCGGGTTGTCCAGCCGCAGCTTGATGCCGCTTTTCAGGCCGGGGCCAACGGTCAGGAAGCGGGCAGAGCAGAACATCCGCAGTGCACCCAATACCCGGCCTGTCAGTGCGGGCACCACACTGCCCAGAATGCCGCCCTCGATCCGCTCGGGGGCAACCTGATATAAGGAGAGCAGATTCAGCAGATTCATGGCGTATTCGTCCACCGTTGCGGCCGGGCTGGAATGCAGCCGCCCGCTGAACTGCAGGGTGTCGTGTTCGTAGCCGGCAATCGTGATGTGTGTGTTGCCGATGTTGACCGTAAGGATCATGGTTGGGGTCTCCTCCGCTCTATAATGTAATTATATAATATAACACCGCCCCGGAAACTGCAAGGGCTCTCCCCTTGGCAAAGGGGAGACGAAATGGCCGTGGCCATTTCGGAGGGGTTCAAAACCTGCCCGGAAGCACTCCTTTTGCGAAATATAGAAAAAACTCAAAAAAGATGCAAAAAAGTGTTGACAGAAGGCTGTGGATGTGGTATTATACTTGAGCGTCAAGGGCCGCCGGAAAGAATGACTTCTGAAAGCGGCAGAAGCAAAGCGAAAGAACCAATATGGATACGTTGAAAAACGAACCACAAGTTCGAAAAGATCGAAAAGCTTCTGAAAAAAGTGCTTGACAAAAAATCACATCTGTGGTAAAATAATCAAGTCGTCAGCCGCTAAGGCTGAGGCGCACAGGACCTTGAAAATTGAACAATATCGAAAAACTTGTAACGGAACCTATTTTCGTGTTGGAAAAACACGTTAAACAATTCCAAACAAAGTAATTCACACAGGACGCAAGCGATTGCGTGCTGAGCGAAACAAGATTTAACACTTTTAAGTGATAAATATCATTTATAAAGAGTTTGATCCTGGCTCAGGACGAACGCTGGCGGCGCGCCTAACACATGCAAGTCGAACGAGCGAGAGAGAGCTTGCTTTCTCGAGCGAGTGGCGAACGGGTGAGTAACGCGTGAGGAACCTGCCTCAAAGAGGGGGACAACAGTTGGAAACGACTGCTAATACCGCATAAGCCCACGGCTCGGCATCGAGCAGAGGGAAAAGGAGCAATCCGCTTTGAGATGGCCTCGCGTCCGATTAGCTAGTTGGTGAGGTAACGGCCCACCAAGGCGACGATCGGTAGCCGGACTGAGAGGTTGAACGGCCACATTGGGACTGAGACACGGCCCAGACTCCTACGGGAGGCAGCAGTGGGGAATATTGCACAATGGGGGAAACCCTGATGCAGCGACGCCGCGTGGAGGAAGAAGGTCTTCGGATTGTAAACTCCTGTTGTTGGGGAAGATAATGACGGTACCCAACAAGGAAGTGACGGCTAACTACGTGCCAGCAGCCGCGGTAAAACGTAGGTCACAAGCGTTGTCCGGAATTACTGGGTGTAAAGGGAGCGCAGGCGGGAAGACAAGTTGGAAGTGAAATCTATGGGCTCAACCCATAAACTGCTTTCAAAACTGTTTTTCTTGAGTAGTGCAGAGGTAGGCGGAATTCCCGGTGTAGCGGTGGAATGCGTAGATATCGGGAGGAACACCAGTGGCGAAGGCGGCCTACTGGGCACCAACTGACGCTGAGGCTCGAAAGTGTGGGTAGCAAACAGGATTAGATACCCTGGTAGTCCACACCGTAAACGATGATTACTAGGTGTTGGAGGATTGACCCCTTCAGTGCCGCAGTTAACACAATAAGTAATCCACCTGGGGAGTACGACCGCAAGGTTGAAACTCAAAGGAATTGACGGGGGCCCGCACAAGCAGTGGAGTATGTGGTTTAATTCGACGCAACGCGAAGAACCTTACCAAGTCTTGACATCCCTTGACGATGCTGGAAACAGTATTTCTCTTCGGAGCAAGGAGACAGGTGGTGCATGGTTGTCGTCAGCTCGTGTCGTGAGATGTTGGGTTAAGTCC
>OGFM01002280.1_pt1 | contig 9959 bp, 8 predicted proteins | sample 1570871 | NCBI WGS metagenome assembly OGFM01 (sample SAMEA2581957, study PRJEB24529) | metagenome | biome: Human gut stool | place: China | collected 2011
CAGTTAAATCGGTAAGCTGAATAGCACTATATCCGGTTACTCTACCCTTTTTATCAATAGCTAACTTATACATTCCCGAAGGAACTACTGCCGAAAGAATATCTCTGAGAGATACATTAAGACTCTTTGCTCCAGGACTTCCTTGGAAATCATTAGAGCCAAATACTATTACTCCGAGCTGTTCAGAACCTTTCTGAATTGCGAAAGAAGTACTACTTACAGTAGCAGTAAGTTCATCCTTCTTAAGATAAGGTTCCATATCCATCTCTACTTGTCGTCTACCTATCTCCTCCCAACCCTGTTCGGTATACAGATATTCGATGTAGATATTGCCGGAGTCAGGATTACTGCTATCCAAGACTAAGAAAATCTTGTTAGCGTCTGAAGCAACTGGAGTAGCCGGCAAAGATTCTACTACCTTGAAAAGGCCTGAGTCCAGAGTTACAGTAAGAATACCGTTCTCTAAAGATAAACCTTCTCCAGGAAGAAATGAGTCCATCTTTTTACGGACGTTCTCATCTACGTAACCTTTTACCAAAGTCAACAGCCTTTCCAGAGTCTGGGGATTTGCAAATTTTGGCATATCTTATCTTTTAATGGTTATTAAACGGATAATTCCAAGAGGCTATTCATAAACCTATTGAAAAGTTTCACCAACCTCAGACTCATTCATGATTACCAGATTGTCTGGGTCATCTGGGTCAAAGGTAGAACCAAATACCCTTTCAGCCATAGCATCTACCTCTTCAGAAGTAATGGACTCATAGCTATTAAGGTTAGTGTTCAAGGCATCTATCTGATTCTGAAGGTCCTCGTCCTTAGTAGTACGAGCATTAGCTTCAGCATCGATATTTGCTTGCAGAGTAGTATCAGCTGCCTGACGTTCTGTTTTCTCTTCATTTAAGCTTGCACTTACAGCATCAATGTTATTTTGAAGCTGGGTATCGGCATTTGCTCTAGCTATAGCCTCATCCTGTACAGCCTTCTTACGGTCTGCAATCTCGGTATTGAGGTTTGTCTGAATCTCTGTATCAGCAGCTTCCCTATCAGAAATTTCCTTAGTTAAACCATCTGATACTACCTTGACTGCCGCTTCTCTATCAGCTACCTCTTTTGCTAAAGCATCATTGATAGCTTGGTCTGCAGCTGTACGAGCATTCTGCTCAGTGGTAAGGTCATTAGTGAGAGTATCAATCTGATTCTGGAGTACCTGGTCTGCAGCCTGACGTTCTGCTTTTTCTGCAGCTACCAGTTCTTCGGGATTAACTGCTACAGCCTCTATTTTCTCTTCAAGGTCTGATACAGCCTGGTCAATCTTTTTATCGAGAGCAGCATCTGCAGCTTTCCTGTCAGAAATTTCAGTGGTAAGAGACTCAGTGATTGAAGTCTTAAACTCTGCCCACAAAGCAATCTGAGCCTGAATTAGTTCGAAGTTTCTCTGAATGTTACCCGTATTAGTAGTAATCAGAGTACGGAGCTCATTGATATTGCTCTCTGACTGAGTACGCAGGTTTTCAATTGCCTGAGACAGTTGAAGGTTAGTTGCAGTCTGGGTAGTCTTAAAGTCGGTAATCTGAGATTGGAGTGCCTGGTCTGCCGAAGTACGATTAGTAATTTCGGTTTCTACCAAAGTCTTTACAAACTCATCTCCTTGCTGACGATTAGCTATCTCTTGATTAAGCTTGGTATCAAGAATAGTATCAGCTGCCTCCCTGGAAGTTTTTTCAGCATTAAGCTGTTCTGTTAAGGCCGTAATCTTACGAGTGATAGTACCAGCAAAATCTGGGTCATCTCCCAAAGCGGCTGCAAGTTCATTAAGAGTATCAAGAGCTTCAGGAGCAGTACCTATCAACTTCTCTATGGCATCATTCACATCAGCCTCAGTAACAAAGCCAGAGTCATTCTCAAGCTCAGATACTTTGGTTATGTTATTAGCCCCTTCCTGAATGCTGTCTAGTTTATTCTTTTCAGCATCAGTATAATCATTATGGGACAGACCCATACCAGGAATCTTGTCTACCTTATTATTTTCCAAGGCAGTATCTGCAGCTTCCCTTGCAGCTTTCTCCTGAGCTATGGATTCAGTTTCTGATGTATGGTTAGCATCTACCTTATCCTGTAAGTCCTCAATCGAATGCTGAATAATCTGGTCAGCAGTTTTCCTCTCTGAAGTTTCTGTGATGATTGAAGTACGCAGTTCCGAAGCTTCTACCTGACGGTCAGTGATTTCTTTATTCAGCTTACCGTAGAGGTCAGTATGGTTAGCATCCACCTGAGTTTGAAGCTTTGTTTCCAATGCTTCATCAGCAGCTATTCGGTCAGCAACCTCTTGTTCTATAAGAGCTTTATTTGCATCATCTCCACTCTTACGTGACTGAACCTCAGTTGCTAAACCGTTTTCCAGTATGGTTTCTTTAGATTTACGTTCGGAGGTTTCTGTGGCTATAGCTGAAGCTAATTCTGCCTTATCAGTAGTATGGAGACTCTTGAGTTCTGATAACCCGTCTGCATTAACCTTCTCAGCAGCCATTGCTCGTTCTTTCTCGATATCTACCAAGTTACGAGCATATTCTTTAGTAGCTGCAACATCTTCGGTATGCTTCTGAGTCAATTTATTGATTTCATTAGCATTGTCTGTAACATTAGCACTAACGTCCTCAATTCTTTGGGTAAGTTCTGATTTAGCACTATCAAGCTTTGTTTCCAATGCTTCATCAGCAGCGATAGACTTAGCTTCGTTGTTATCTACCTTCTCATTCAGCTTAACATCGGAATCTTTCCGGTCAGCTATTTCCTGAGTAAGCTTTGAACTAAGTTCAGTGAACTTATTGGTGATATCTGTGGCAAAGTTAGGATTATCAGCAAGGGCTTCTGCCAATTCCTTGAGAGTGTCAAGAGCTTCTGGAGCTCCTGCAATCAAGTCATTGATAGCATCCTGCACATCCTGAGCAGTTTGGAATCCTGCATCATTCTGAAGCTGAGACACTTTCTCAATCAGCTTAGCACCTTCCTCAATTGAATCGAGCTTTGCTTTAAGCTCGTTGGTAAAGTCATTCTGTGAAAGACCGTACCCTGGCTCTTTTACCACCAAATCTTTGATGGAGAGAACCATTGCCCAAAACTCTTGCAAGGAACCTTGGAAGCCGTTAGTTACGGCATCATCGTAGTACCCTTGGAGAAGTCTTTGGTCAATCTCCTGACAGGTGTAATGTTTACTTGTATACATATTTATATTATGAGTTTAGGGTTGTTTACCAGCATATATCTCTGTATCTTTTCCTCTGAAGTACTCACCATCAGAACCGGCAAAAGCATTTACTAAATCTTCTGGGTCATCAGGATTGGTTTATCCGGCATCGGTAAGGTCATCACCTTGAATGATAGCATAAGATGGTAGTTTGTTAATCCTGAACTTAACTATCTGACCTACTCCGTAAAGTTTTAATTCACGGATATGTAGTTCAGCAAAGTAATCCTGGGATATAGATACAAACCTTTCTCCAGATAAGCTTACAAGGTAACTTATATCGACTCCGGTTTCATTAGGAACTTCTACTTGGATAGACGCATGACCTTTCACTTTGACCAAGTTGCTTTCGTAGAAGTAGCCCTGTTCATTGCCTGAATGTTCTACTCTAAACCAGCGTAATGGGATTATTTGTGCCATATTACTCGGATTTTACAAAGTTAGGAACAGTTTCTCTATCTCTCTTGAGGATAACCATAAAGACCAAAGCTTCGTCTTTAGCCTGAGCTAATTGAGTATCTCCGGAAGGTCGGTAGATAAGTCCGTTAATGACGAACCTATCCTCTTGCCAGTTCAAATCCCAATATGTGTCTACTTCACTGTCTCCGATAGTCTTAAGATATTTACCACCGTCCAGATTCTTTATGTAGTCCATAGAGACTAGAATTGAACAGTTTTCATCGTCAGATTCACCAGATACCGAAGGAGTATTCAAAGGCCAATTTCTGAAAGCATTGTAAGAGCACAAAGCCTCTATCTCTATACGTCGATACATAGGTTCGGTATCCTCTCCATGGCTTAACATCTGATTGAGATGTCTACACCATATAATAGTCTGCCGACCAGCATCTTGGTTCAAGAAGCCTTTTATGTGCTTTTTATACCTATCCCAAGAACGGTTACTTACTATATGTTTACCAATTTTTGTCATGGTAACGGTTTGATATGTACTCCACTAAGGGGAGCAGTTGGGTTAGGTCCACCGAGTGGACCTGGATTCCTTCGATTGACAACCTTTGGTACAGTGATATGATAGTCGGGAGTACAGAATGGTAAGAAAATCTCTAGTCTACTTGCAAGCATACATAGATTCTTCCTTAACTCATCCATAACTCCCCCAGGTTTAAGAGCATCGGTATAAGATTTATACAATGCAGAGATACTTTCAGAGAGAGAGTCATAATACTCAACTTCTGTCGGGCCTGTAGTAATCTTCTTTACACGGTCTCCTCTAGTGTTTTCGTAAGATTCATCATCCTCATTATTTGATTTCCTTACTAACTGCCTTAAGTATTCTCCTGAACCTGTAAGCAAATTAGTAATGGTGACATTGAGAAAATCCCAAGCTGCCAATTCCATGATTAGCTGGTTCTCTAGTCCTTCATAGTATAACTCATTATTATATTCTTCTATTGGAATTTCTTTTCCGCTGGAGCGACTAACTAACGGCTGAATATAAAGTTGCCATTTGTTGATAAAGACAGATTTCTGACTTGACGTCATCCCCTCTGATATCTCATGTGGGATATATTCGTTTATCAGATTGTAGATACTATCAGACAAGTGAGTTTTGGTGATAGTAGACAGCATGAGTACCTTGGCACCTTTTCCGTAGGTACCTTCTGAGGTCTCTACCGTCAGGTCTATAGGATAAATCCCCATTTCTCCATATTGGTGAGTTACCTTTGGTTTGTTGTATTCATCGGTACCATCACCAAAATTCCAACTAACTACGGCGTTAGCTGGAATCCTGGATAAAACTTGGAATGTAACCTTAAGACCTTCTACCTTACAGAGAAAGTCCAAGTCTTTCATACTTACTCTTCTTCTTTAGTGTTTACACCTTCAATCTGATTGACGATGGCCTGTACTACGTCCTCTACAGAATCGTCTTCTTCGGCCTCTATATCGTACTGACCGGCTACAACCTGAATCTCCTTGAGAGAGAAAGCCTTGGCTATCTTAGCCACTTCCATGCCCTGGTTCAGCAAAGTGTCGAACTTAGCTTTCAGGTCTTCTGCATGTTCCTCTTCAAGCTCAGGAACATCACCGGTAACGATTACCAGGTGACCGTTGGTGAGAGCTCTCTTGATTTTAGGAGAGTTGTACTGACGAACTGAAAGTTCTTTGGTCTCCCCCTTACCAATAAAGATACCGGTTGAAGCATCGAAGAAACTATGAGCATTTTCACCGAGCATAATACGTTTTGTCTTAATGCTGGATTTCTTGGTTTTCTTATTATTTCCCATTGTTGTAAATTTTATTTAATAATGTAGTAAAAGGATATAGTAGACAAGCGCCCACTATACCCTGTGTACTTTTACCGAATCGTTATCCAAGATTAACATGGAGGAACGGGTCGATATTCATGAAGCTCGGGAAACCGTTCTCGGTAAACTTCTTGTCAGCAGCCAGAAGGATGACAGCATCCTGGTACATCTTACAGAAGCCAGTTGTAAGGGTTGCATAGGTAGCCTGAGTCTGGTTGGAAACGATTCTCTCTGACTCAAGCATAAGCTCCTTAGCAGTAAGCTTAATAAGAGCTGCGGCCTTGTCTATGAGAACCAACTGATTGTCTGGAGTTCCCGGATGGATGTAGAAGTTAGCCTGATTAGGCACAGGAGACTTGATGTTGAGAGTTGCCTGAGGAGTTCCACTCTTACGGTCCTTGAACTCAGGCAAGTCGAGCACCTCGATGGCCTGGGCCTCACCGCCGATGATGTTCTGATAGTTACGGCCGAGACGAGAACCACGAACCCAGATATGGAGAAGGTCCTTGTAAGTGATACCGTTAGCAGTATCATATACACCGATTACCGGAGCAGACTCAGCACCGTCAATCATATTACCGTTCAGCAGGACGTCCATAGCAAGAGCATCCATAGCGTAACCGAGCTGGATACCGAAGTCACGGAGATAGATACCGAGGACATCGAGAGATACGTAGTTACGAACCTCATCTGTGAGCTTGAAGCCCTTACCAATCTTGAAGATTGATACACTCTTCTCACCATAAGAGATGTCTCCCAGAGGAATAGTCTCGGCCTCATTTACCTTCGAAGGAGCGGCATCCGACATATTGATGTGTGGCATGGTGATGTTCAAGCCAGAAACCTTTTCATCATGAGCGATGATTTCCGGATAGAACGGAGCCTTGCGGATACCGGTAGTGATGGCAGCACGTATGATTTCAGGAACAATCCATCGGATGGACTGGTCCGGCATAGTGAAGATGTTCTGCATAGTAGCCTGGCGAGGATTGATACCAAGCTTGTCCATGTAGTCAGCCTGAGAAAGGCCATACTTTTCCTGGATTACTTCTTCGAGGCTGATATCGAAGCATACATGCTCATTGCTACCCTGGCGAGCAGCATCCATGAACCGAACGATTTCGGGAAGCTCACGAGTAAAATCCTGAGCCTTGTACTTTGAAATGTCTACTTTATTCATTGTTTTAGAAATTTACTTGGTTAGCGATTAGCGTACGAGAACTCTGAGAATCTGACCTTTCTCATCAGCCGCATCGATGCAGATGAACTTGGTCTCATCGGTAGACTGAGCTACCTCCTCGTACATGTGGTTTACTACATTGCCGGTAGGAGCTACAAAACCGGGCTTTACTTCGGCAGAAGATACCTTGTGTACTACGGCAAAAGCTTCTACCATAACTGTAACCTCAACAGGGAAGTTACGCTGTGCACGATAAGCAGGGTTTACATTGTCGGTAATGGCCATACCGAGATAAACCTCACCTTCAGCACCAGTATAAGGAGTAATGTTACCGTCCTCATCGAGAGCTACTAACATACCCTTAATAATGGTATTACCTTCAGCTACATTGAAAGCCTCGCAGAGCTTGTGAGACTCTGATTTGAAAATCACGACCTTGGGAGTCTGTTCTCCCATAAGAGTCAAGGGAACGTTTTTATTCATTTTCTTATACGTATTAAGTTGTTAATCTTCTTTGTTGTTACGACGTTTCTTCTCCATTAAGGCAGAGATTACGGCGTTGGTAGCAGGTACCTCAGAAAGAGTTTCCTGGTCGTCCTTATTGTCATCCTGGTTTTCCTGGATGGAAGAAGCACGGCCTACATCCTTAGAACCGCACTTGTTGCACTTCATTGGGAAGAGCTCACTGAGGCGCTGTTCGTAAGTTTTGTTGAGAGCTTCGAGAGTTGTGGCTCCGGTAGTTTCTGCATTGAGCATTACCAGAATCGGGTCCTTCTCATCGACCTTGTCACCCTGCATCTTCTTGTAGTTGGCAACAGCAGTTTCACGGAGGGACTTAACGTAAGTTTCACCGATTGCGGCATTAGGCTTAAGAGAAACAATCTGAGCCTCGAGATTGGTTACCTTCTCAGAAAGCTGAGTCTTTTCGGTAGTCAGGTTTGTTACCTGTTCAGTAAGTGAAGCCTTGTCAGATACCAAACCCTGAATCAGGGAAATAGCTTCTTCCTGAGATGCTTCCTTTCCTTCACCGAGAGTAAGCATGGTCTGTCCGAACAGCTTCTCAAGAAATTCTTGGAGTTCTTTATTCATTTTGATTTCATTTTGGTTTGAATTATCTTCGTTATTATTTAAGGAAGGATGAGTATCGTCGGTTTTCTCCTGATAGGAGTCAACGTCCTGTTTAATATCGTAGAAAAAGTATTGCTTAGACTTATCCTCGTTGTACTCCTTATAGGAGCCCCAACTTCTCTGAGCATAAGTAGGGTTGATGATATGACCGTTATCACCTATCTTCTGAGCAAAAGAGTCAGCTCCATGAGAAACAAGTGATGTTTCCATGTAACGAACAATCTCTGTTACCATTCTACGAATCATGTTACCTTTGGCATCGTAGGTACCAAGCTTCTCATAGAAGTCCCGGTCATCCATTTCAGGATGTGATTTATCCCAACGAAACTGTACAGTTACAGAGTTACTGTGGATTGAAGGAGGGTCCATAAGGATTCCTCTAGCAATACGAGGATTAGCCTTACCATCAATCTTAAGTACTCCGTTGATACCAGCAGGAATCATGAAACCATTCTCAGCTTTATAAGCTTCCTGCCAAGTTACCTTAGATACAGCACCGATAGCATTACCAATATCAGTTGAGTGGTCACAATTGACTGTCTGTCCCAGGAGCAACGGCATGGAAGCTTTTAACACTCCAGGAATGCTGAAGTCAGTCGGATTGTAGTTCTTAGATACAATTGTAGCAGACAGGAGTCTGAACAACGGGTTGATAAACTCATCCTCTTTAGGATGAAGGTCTCCTAACTTAAGGTCCGGATAGTAGGTGTTATAATCAATATCACCTCCCCAGAATCCATAAGCTTCGACCGTTTCTCGTGAAGTTCCTCTCCAAGCTAAGATGTTATCACTCAGCTTAAGCAAGTGAGAATTGTCACCAACTACTTGGTCAGGAACATTTCCAAGCATAATTGTATGCCCGGAGCCTATCACCATTGAATCAAGGTGAGAGGTGTTTTTCTGAAATTTACTCATCTAGCTTTAGGATTTTGGTCTTTTCGCTTAGGAACCGGGTTGTCTTTATCCCGAGACCTGCGAGCAGACTTGTTCTTAGTGTCTTTATCTTTATCTTCGTCGCTAATGGTTGGACTGTTACCAGATTGCTGTTCCAAAGGAACTCTAGGTTCGTCTTGGTCAGGAGTATCATAACCCATCTCCTGAGCATATTGGAGAAGGTTAATGATTCCATCACGATATAGTGCATTTAACACTTGAACCTTGTATTGGCGGGCTTGCTGTATCTTTACGTCATCTGAAACAGTGGCCGGATACCAATGTATCTTAATACCTTTGCAATTGAAGCCGGCCAAGCGCAGTTCTAGAGCATAAAGAAATTCCAAAGCATTACTTAGTAAAGTTTGCAGATTCTTTAACTGCGATAGCAACGTAGACAGGTTTATTCCTGCCCCCCCTTCAGTATTTGCAGCAGATACTCCGATAAGAGAACTGTTAACCCCCAAACCATTGGCTACAGACTGTTGATTCATATTCCAAGGCTTATCCATATTACCCATCTCCTTAGTAGTTGAATGGAGATTAAATTCATGGTCATCCTTGAAACCTACTACTATACCGTCCTTCATACCATCTTTAAGATTCCTCTTAGCAGTAAGAAGGTCGTTACTCAGACGTCGTTTATACCGCTCTACACTTTCATTACCTCTTTGGTCATCTTTAGCAATTAACACTTCCATAAACCCAAGCATACCAGCATTTTCCATGATATGCTTAATGTTTACTTTCATGTCTGCTTGAGTTTTGATAGAATCCAAAGCCATCATGAAAAGAGGGATTCCGTACGGTTCATCAGTATCATTGAAGATACTTATATACTTATACGTCTGAGTATTCAGCTTGATGTAGTCCTGATTGACCTTCAAGAAATTGTTATTCCTTTGGTATGGCTGATATACTCCATTGTTCTCCCTACGGAATACAATAGTTTCTGGCTTAACGAATAGAACTGTAGCTAACCCGGTCAAGTCTTGGTTTGGAACTCCTTCTATAGAGATTGCTCCACCAATAAAAGCCTGGACTACCATCCTGTTCACTAATCCATCTATACCAGCAGTATAGTTAGACCACTTCTTCGTAACTTTAGCCAGATGGTCGGTCATCTCTTTAGCTTCTTTATCCGTGTTATTGGGAAAAAGAACCTGATGACCAGTGTTAGTTAGCTGATACATATCTAGTA
>OGFM01002281.1_pt1 | contig 9958 bp, 5 predicted proteins | sample 1570871 | NCBI WGS metagenome assembly OGFM01 (sample SAMEA2581957, study PRJEB24529) | metagenome | biome: Human gut stool | place: China | collected 2011
GATTGTTGCGCGCTTTACCATGGAATATCCTCCTCGTACTCAACTCAGATTTTTATTTTTTTACTTTTCCTGTTCACTAAATTGGCCCTTGGGCCAATCCTATTAATGATAGATTAACGTTTCGGTTAACGATGATTAATGTTAAAATAAATCACCGATTTATGTTCCGATTAACGATGATTCATGTTAAAACAAATCACCGATTCAGTCGATGGATGTCCGCCACGAGGATGTCCTGATAGTGGCGTCCCTCATACTCGTTGACCGTGAAGCGGAGGCTGACAGCCACCAGTTCGTCCCGGGAGAAGCGGCAGATGGCCGCGTTGCCCAGCATCGTGCAGGCATACTGGTCGGCGTACTTCCCGCCCAGCTCCTGCAGCAGGATGTTGCACTTCTTCACCTGTCCCGTCTCGCTCTTCTGACTCTGCACAGCGAAGGCCTCGCCCTGCTGCACTACTCGCATGATTTTTGCTTCCATAACGCTCTTCTTACTTTTCCTTTTTACTACAACTCATACTGAGGCTAAACAAAAACCTCCAGACTGTGAAACTGAAATACATACTCATTGTTCTCGTTTTACGTCGCGCCTTCTCGCGACCTTTTATTTGTTATTATTACTTTGCCAGCGAGAGTTTCCACGGGCTAAGACGGCGCAATGAGGGCTATAAAAACCAGCACCGTCAGCGGGCCGCTTGGGGTCTCAACTGATGGTGCAAAGTTAGGCAAACGCCCCATCCCATACAAACTTTTGTGGTGCTTGTGGTATTAAGTTTTTGCCCTGTGGTATTAACTTTTTATTCTGTGGTATTAAATAGGGCGCTTCTGTGGTATTAACACATTTTGCGACGCTCAATATCGTGCGTTTTTTGTATTGTGTGGTACTATCTTTTCATTTTATGGTGCCAAGTAGGGTTTTTTTATTATTAACTTTCCATTTTGTGGTATTAAGTAGGATTTTTGTGGTACTAACTATCCATTTTGTGGAGTTAAGTAGAGCGTTGTGTGGTGTTAAGTCATTTCGTATCGTTTAATATCGCCATTTTTTTGCACTTGATATATGCATCAAGACGGTTCTGAAATTCTTGCCCAAACGCCTTCTTTTTTCTTACTCGTCCATCCTCTTCGGGCCATTGGTCGATGTCGTTTCCCAAATCCTTCATGCTTCTACTGAGTGCGCTATGGTCCAATTTGATATCGAAGATCGAACTCATCTTTGAAGCAAACGCTCTGACATTATCATCTATCCATTGCTTCTGCAACAATACGCAGAAGAAGGCCAGCCAATATGTGTTGGGAATTTTCTCGCGCTGCATGCTATCTATCACGGCGAGAACGATGTCGGGTCGGTAACTTATTCCCGACTCATCCTGTTGCTCTTTGCTGAATCGGCATGTTAGTTGGTCAAGTTCGTTAGCACCATTGTCGCTGCCGTGGGTCTCAGTATCCTTTTCTCCATCCATGTCCATGTACACATGGTTGAGCGTTTGGTGAAATTTAAAGAAGGCTTCTATCTTGCTGGTATCCTTTCTTATTTTACGGAGTAGTTTTCCCGCCTTCACCTTGTTAACAAAATACTCTCCATTTTCATAGCTGTAAATGCCTCTGAAGAGTGCATAGTTTTTGTATAGCTTTTTGATATCCTTTGGTTCGTCTAAGTCCTCGAAAGAGATCTCTTTTCGATACGCTTCCTTTTGTTTTTTTCCAGTCGCATCGCTGACCATGTTGAATACTCCGGATTGAAAGAGTTCGACGAGAGCATTCGTGATGCGCCATTGGAGCGTTTCCTTGTTGATTTCTTTCACGTCTAGAAAATTCTTTTTCCATCTGTTGTGTTCCTCTAACGTCTTTGCCCCAATTCGCATGCTATAGAAAAGATCTTGCTCGTCAAAGAGCCTTGCAAAGTAATCGTTGCTGTGCTCCCCCTCGACAATCTTGTCTATTTCCAGCAGCTCTCCACAGAGCAATTTCAACGATTTGTCTATGGTGTGGTCGAGCATGGGATCGTTGAAGACCTCTGGGTTGATCAAATTGTTTATGGTGTTCTTAAACTTCTCTCTCTCCTTGTATGTTAAAGACATAGAAGTGTCCGGTTTGCCTGCGTTTTCTTCGGGAAGGGGCGGCAGCATATCTGCCATGCGGTTGGCAAACCACAATCCGTCTTTATAACACGCAGCGTCATAGCGTAGCATTTCGCTCTTTTCACCCGCCTTCGTCTTGAGGTGCAACCAACTGTTGTAGTCGCCCCATTTTGTGTATTCCACATCGCGGTCTATGTCGATAATGAACTTTTCTTTTAGTTCGTCCCGCTTATTCTTAAATAACTCGTAATTTTCAAACATGGCAAACAAGAGCGCCAGCTTGTATATCTTGGCATTGCCCACACAGTTGCCGTAGCTTTTGGAATAAGCCTCCCGTAGCGCTTCCAGGTTGTTTAGGTATTTACTCTTCACTTCGTCCTTTTCTTTATATTAAACGTGGGCAAACACCTATATATCACCATCGCTCAGAGGCCGACCAAAGCCTTTCACTCCAGGTAGAACATACAAGTGCAGCCCACGTCGTAGAAGTTATCAACTCTACACACATGAGCGTCGCTTGTTGTCATCCTTGGAGTTAGCTTATCTTCTATTGAAGTTGGTCGTTTCTGAGCGATAAGATCACATTCTGCTGACAACGCTTATTGTGTGCCTACCTATAGGGATAGGCTCCTATGTATCTGTTTTTTGTTTCTCTGCTTTTATATATTGACGCTTAGAGGTTGAGGAATCGTTCCACAAACCGCTTAAATTTCTCGATGACCGTTTTTTTCTTTTCTTCCCGCTTGTTTCCTGCGCCAAAGATAGGCATGGGTGGGAGTACGCTCGTTATCGCCATGCCGCTCTCCTCCACATAGCCGTCGTGGAAAGCCTGTCCGATAAACTTGCGAGCATTCTCCTCCCTCAGGTTTTCGTCGGCGATAATCTTGTTGAGTTCCTCCTCTTTCTTTTGCTCTATATACTGCTGCCACTCCTCGTACACATCGACTTCATCTCCAGGCTTGATGGTGCTGATAAACCCGTCGATAAGGTCTTTCTTCTCGCGCAGCCGCGGACTGGAGGTCACGCTTCGGGTGATGCGAATGATCAGCGCGGTGTCCTCGCAGTTGCTATCGTGATACTTCTTTACAAGAGCAAGGATGTAGGGGATGTCGATGTCCACTTGGTTGATGAGTTCCATCTCAAATTCCAATCCCTCCGTGTCGTCTTCGCCACCATTGCCACTGCCACCGCCATCGTGGTCTCCGTGGATGATATCGTCTCTGAAATTGAGGTACCACGACTGGTAGTCTTGCAGGTCGCCCTCGCTGATGATGCGCACTTCGTTGCGCTCCTCCAGGTTCTCGGGGTTGAACTGGTCGAAACTCACGAGCAGATTGGTGGCTTTGACGAAGAGCCCGTAGAGCCTCACAAAAGCCACCTTCCGGGCACGGGCTATGGAGGGGCTCAGCTTGCTCAGCGGAAACTCCTCCAGCAGCCTCTCGGCCAGCTCGCGGTAGCCCTCGTAGTGCTGACCGTCCTCGTCGTAGCCGTTATAGTATTCCTCAAAGGTGCGTATGAGGATGACGCTGTTGGCGTTGGCGTCGCCGAAGAGGCCGAAACTGCGGTTGGTGGCTTCCTCCAAATTGCGGAAGCACACGATGTTGCCACAGTCCTTTAGGGCGTTGAGGATGCGGTTGGTGCGCGAGTAGGCTTGCAGCAACCCTTGCATCTTTAGGTTTTTGTCCACCCACAACGTGTTCAAACACTTGGCGTCGAAACCCGTGAGAAACATGCCTACCACGATGAGCAGGTCGATCTCTTTGTTCTTCGTGCGCAGCGAGAGGTCTTTGTAGTAGTTCTGAAACTTCTCTTTGCTTGTGTCGTAGGATGTGCCGAAAGTTTGGTTGTATTGGTCGATGCACGTGTCCAAAAACTCCTTACTTGTAGCGTCGAGGCCATCTACGTCTTCGGGGTTTTCCTCTATGGTGCCGTTTTCGTTCTCCGCCTCGTTGGCCTGTGTGGTAAAAATAGTGGCTATGCGCAACTGTTCGGCTCCGGGCTGCGCCATCTGTCGCTTTAGCTCTTTATAGTATGCTATGGCCATGGCCACGCTGTCACAGGCAAGGATGGAGTTGAAGCCCGTGGTGCCGCGCTGCTCCCATGTTTCCTTCACGTGCTTTTCCTTCGCTCGCTTGAAGTTGCGCACGGCTTCCTCCACATTGGTCAGCACCTTGGCCTTCCATAGTTTCGTGCGTTTTGTCTTGATGTCGAAATGGCTGAGCAGATAGCGCACGTTGGTCTCTATGCGCTGAGGGTCGAGGTAGTAGGTGTTCTCCACCTTCTTGCCCTCCACGGTCGCCATTTGCGCATGATATTCCACCTTGAACCTCAGCACGTTGTGGTCGTTGATGGCATTGATGATCGTGTAGGTATGGAGGGGCCTGGTGTGGTTGCCCTTGTCGTCGATCTCACCTCCGAAGATGTCTGCCGTCGTCATGGGCTTGCCCTTCACGTTGCTGGCGTTCACGCCGAAAATGGGCGTGCCTGTGAAGCCGAACATGATGTATTTCTTGAAGTGGCGTTTGATCAGCTTCTGCATCTCTCCAAACTGTGAGCGATGGCATTCGTCGAAGATAAATACATAGTTCTCCCCCAGCACCTCCTTCTCTATCTTGTTTTTCCTCAGGAGAGAGGAGATCTTCTGTATCGTGGTGATGATGATTTTTGCATGGCTGCTCTTTTGCAACTGCTTGAGCAAGATGCCGCTGTTTGTGTTGCCGTTGGCACAGTTGGGGCAGAAGCGGTCATACTCCTTCATCGTCTGATAGTCGAGGTCCTGGCGGTCCACGACGAAGACCACCTTGTAAATGCTGTCCAGCTTGGAGGCGAGCTGCGCCGTCTTGAACGAGGTGAGCGTTTTGCCCGAACCCGTGGTGTGCCAGATATAGCCTCCCGCTTTCTTTGAGCCTTGCCAACGATGGTTTAGTGCTGTCTTTATGCGCAAGAGGATGCGCTCGGTGGCTGCTATCTGATAGGGGCGCATCACGAGCAGTTCCTGGTCTACATTGAATACACAATATTTTGTAAGGATATTGAGAAGGGTGCGTTGAGTGAGGAATGTTTTCGCAAAGTCCTCAAGGTCGCATATTAGGTTGTTCTCGGCATCGCTCCAGTAGCTTGTAAACTCAAACGAGTTGCTCTGTGTTTTCTTCTTGCCTTTCTGCTTCCTCGCTTCCTCTTCGCGGGCGTAGCGTGTGGTGTTGCTATAGTACTTCGTTTCCGTGCCGTTGCTGATTACGAAGAGTTGTATGTAGTCGAACATTCCTTTGCCCGCCCAAAAACTCTCGCGCGTATAGCGGTTGATTTGGTTGAACGCCTCCTTGATGCTCACGCCGCGCCGTTTCAGCTCGATGTGCACCAAGGGGAATCCATTGACTAGGATCGTCACGTCGTAGCGGTTGGCGTGCGAACCCCCTTCGGCCTCATACTGGTTGATCACCTGCAATCGGTTTCTGTGGACATTGTCCTTGTGCAGCAGGTGGACGTTGGCCTTGACGCCGTTGTCGCGCATTATCTCGATGGCGGTGTTGTCTTTTTGTATCAGTTCCGCCTTGTCCTCCATCGTCAGCGCTCCACCGACAATCTCCTTCTGCAATTCGGCCCACTCTGCATCGGAGTATTCGGTGTCGTTGGCTTTGCCCAGTTGGAGGCGCAGATTCTCCATCAGCTCCCCTTCGTTGCGAATACAGGGGTGCTCATAGCCTTGGCCCTGTAGCTGGCGGATGAGCCAGTTCTCCAGCTCTGCCTCGCTTTGATAGCTGCTTCCGTTGCGTCGTACGGACTCGTAGTGTGCTACCACGGTGCAGTTATCTTGCTCAGCTATAATGCTATATTGTTCAGCCATAATCTTCCACTTTTATGGGTTGGACTCAATCAAACGTCAGTAGTTTCTCGCGATAGTAGGCATACTGTTTCTCGTGGAGAGCGATCAGCTGCTCCAACTTGGAAATATAGGTCTCGAAAGCGTCGAGGATGGAGACGATGCTCCGCTGCTTCTCGTCAGACTGTATGGGGAAAAGAACCTTGCCTAATCCCTTTTGCGAGAAGGAGCATATTTTACCACTTGAAACATATCTTTTTAATTGCTGATGATATATGTTAGAACGGAGGTAATATGAAACATACATAGGATTCAGATTGTGTCTTAAAATATAACATGCATCATGTACAGCAGCAGGTTCATCACCCATCCACGCAAGTCCGATGCCAATGTCATAATCATTTTCTCCAGCCCCAACTATAACAACATCGCCCTTTTGAGCATATCTCATCTTTTTAGGGAAATCCTTATCGAGATAAGTTCTTGTTTGGTCACATTTTGGTCCATAATAGGTGTACATATCTCCATAATGAATACAAGGCTGTCCTGTTTCACGTATGTCATCACGAACAAAACGTCTACCTCTTTCAATCGGTCCTAATTCGGAAAAATGCACTACGGAGTTCCCTTGAATATTTGCTAATGCCATCATTCCTTCATAATCTTTACCATATAGTAAATCGCAATAATACTCCATCTGCTTCTTCCTCAACTCCACTTCCTGCTTCATCTTGTCAATGAGCGTGGTGAAGGAATCCAACACGGAAACGATTTCGCGCTGAATGGTGAGGGGAGGAAGAGGAATTTCTATTCTTTCAAATAATTGTCTATTTAAATTGGGTGTTGCACCTCCAAAACAGTATTTAGAAGCCATTATATTTTCTTTATTTTTTAAAATATAATATAGATAACCCAATGAACAATTTGATTGTTTTTTAGGAGTGAAAATCCAGCAAGCATTATTTGCCCAAAATTTTTTATGGTGTCTATGTACATGGCTAGCAGAACTTCCCCAATGCGAGATTGTCAGAACATTTTCATCATAGTTAAAACTGTCGTAAAATCCAGAGTAATCAGTTCCTCCATTCATAACAGGATAAAGTCCTTCTTGTTTTACTTGGTGTCTTGTAAGAGTTCCTCCAGTGTGATATTCAATTATATCGCCTACGAACACTTTCTTAACCCCTTTTGGGCAAAGCCGTTCTATCATTTCCCCAATCCTGTTCATAGCTCCTTAATCAAATCATTCAACTCAAGATTTCTTTTTGCCACATCCTTGCTCAGCTTCTCAATCTCCTTGTTCAGCTCCACGATATCAATCACCTCTCGCTTGTCCTCCTTCTCCACATACGACGACACAGAGAGGTTGGCATCGTTTTCAAGAACCTCGTCGTTGCTGACCAGTTTCGTAAAGTACTGCTCCTCCTTGCGCTCGGCGTAGGCGTTGACAATAGCGTCCTGATTCTCTTCTCCAAGCTTGTTCTTGTCACCGTCCTTGTAGTACAGTTCAGAAGCGTCGACAAACAGGATATTGTTGTTCTTCTTGTTCTTCTTGATAACGATGATACACGTAGCTATTCCCACGCCAAAAAACAAGTTGGAAGGGAGCTGAATTACCGTGTCCACAAAATTGTTCCTTATCAGATATTCGCGTATCTTCTTTTCGGCACCTCCACGATAAAGCACGCCAGGAAACTCTACGATGGCGCAAGTGCCAGTCTCGTTGAGGTGGTAGAGCATGTGCATGGTGAAGGCAAGGTCGGCCTTCGATGCAGGAGCAAGGACACCAGCAGGACTGTAGCGCAGGTCGTTGATAAGAATGGCATTTCCCTTACCCTCCCATTTTGTAGAGTACGGTGGATTGCTCACGATAGCGTCAAAGCGCTGCCCAAGATGTAGGGGCGTGGTGAGCGTGTTGCCCAGCTGGATGTCGAATTTGGCATAGTTCACATCATGCAGAAACATATTTATACGGCAAAGATTGTAAGTCGTGGGGTTGATTTCCTGTCCGTAAAACTCTATCTCCTTGGCTTTATCACCAGCGTATTTTGCAAATTTCATCAGCAGCGAGCCCGAACCACAGGCAGGGTCGTAAACCTTGCGTACTTGCGGATTGTTGTACGATGCTATGCGTGCCAACACCTCGCTCACCTCCTGAGGTGTGAAAAACTCGCCACCGCTTTTGCCAGCTTTCGACGCGTACATCTGCATCAGAAACTCATAGGTGTCGCCTACGGTGTCAATGCTGTTGTCGGTAAACTTCTTGCTGAGCTGCATGTCGCGCACAGCTGTCAATACGGCAGCTATACATTTGTTGCGCATCTCGACCGAGTTGCCTATGCGCGAGCTGTCGATGATGAAGTCGGAAAACAGACCTTTCACCTGCTCCTCGCTGGCTGTGCCCGCAGCACTGGCCTCAATGGAGCGAAACACGCTATTGAGCGTTTCGTTGAGATTGGCGTTCTTCTCGGGCTTCTTGGCTACGTTTTGAAACAACTGGCTCGGCAGAATAAAGAACCCTTTCTCCTGCACCATCATTTCGCGCGCTGTCTCGGCCTCTTCGTCGCTCATCGTGGCGTAGTCAAAGTCCGTGATGCCTGCGTCCGATTGGAGCTGGTTGATATACTGGGTGAGGTTCTCTGAGATATAGCGATAGAAGATGGCTCCAAGGATATATGCCTTAAAGTCCCATCCGTCCACAGAACCGCGTAGGTCCTCGGCGATATTCCAAATCGTTTTGTGAAGTTCCTCCCTCTCTGTATTTTTGATTACCATAATTTTTTAGTATTGTGTGCTATGACTTGGGCTGTTGTAGCCGGGGTTCAGATCGACCTCGATCGTGTCTTCGTCGTCGTTCGGATTGAAAGTAAATCCTATCTTGACGGTGTCGCGAGAGGTCGTATCGGGGGGTGTTTCGTAGTATTCCTCGTCTTCATCAGTGAGGTTTATGTACTCGTATCTTGTGCATCCGGTGGCAAATAACGCAAAAAAGACGGCAATTATCGCCTTTGCGCACGATAAAAGCCGTCTTTTTGTAGAGGTATGAAAAATCGAGGCTAATCCCGTAAATACGGAATTACCCCCCGAAATGGTTGGTTGTCAGATAGTTATGCTTCTTCATTCTTTTCTTTTTCCTTGTTGCTGGCTCTGCTTCGGGAGTCGCAGAAACGTGGGTAGATAGTTGTTTTTACTGTTCAAATGGCTGCCGCAAGGCAAGTTTTAGCTTGTCGATGCAGTCAAACGACCCCACAAAGTTACGCATTTTCTTTGGAATCTCTTCTCTTTTCTCCAGTTTTTTCGCGAGAAGGGAGGGTAGAAGAAGGGTGTGGAGGCGCCGTTGACAACTGTAAAATGTAACAAGTGGACAGGGGTTGAACAGCTGGAGGTAACTATCGCAAATAGTGTAAATGATTGGTTTGTAGCTCTTTGCATTGTTCGTTGTAGGGTGTGTAGGGGATGATGATGGCTTGGTTCGTTGTCACATTGTCACATTGTCACGTTGTCACGTTTTTGTTTTTGAACCTCCATGAGGGGGTGAAAAATGCTCAAAGAATAGTATATATAAATATATATTTATATATACTATTCTTTGAATCCCGATACCCCTTGTTCATTTTTTAAAAACGTGACAACGTGACAACGTGACAACGTGACGCTTTGCTTGTTTTGTGTTGGCAAGAAAAAAAACGAACGGTGTCACAACCCCTAATGCATAGTGCGTTGTTACATTGTCACATGTCACGTTGTCACGTTTTGTTTTTCCACTTCGCTTTCTATATTCTCGAATCAGAATCATATGTAAAGTATATTCAGAGCTTTAGTTAGTGATTCACATAGCTATGCTATGTGCCATTTCCTGCAAGACGAAAAAAGTTGGAAAAATTTGCGATATTATTTGGAGGTATGAAATAAAATGCCTACCTTTGCAGAAGATTTAGCGGCGCTCGGCAATTTGAGAACAAGCTCTCATTGCGCTCGCTTGCAAAATCTTTGCACCCGTTAACCGAGACTTGCGGAACAAACCCATAGAGGGCCCGCGACGGGCTTTTCTTACGACAGG
>OGFM01002285.1_pt1 | contig 9938 bp, 8 predicted proteins | sample 1570871 | NCBI WGS metagenome assembly OGFM01 (sample SAMEA2581957, study PRJEB24529) | metagenome | biome: Human gut stool | place: China | collected 2011
TTTTTGCAAAACCAACCTTTTGTTCAAAACGGCATCGCGACACAACTTATTTCAATGTCACGGCCAAAGGCGTTTTCAACTGACGGCCGTACCGCTCCACGTTCTCCTGCCAAACGGCCATATCCGGCATGTCATACTTGCTCCATGCGGAACCGAAATAATAGGTAAAAGTATCACCCGGTTCGTAATTGCTGACTCCTACCACATGCCCCACGGCACCAGCCTCTTCTTTCGCCATCGGTACATATTCGACCGACTTCAAGCCTTCGGGGAACAAGCAAGCTATGTATATCAGCCCGTTCATCGCCTCCGGATGATCCATCGCATCGGCACACGCCACATAACCGAGTTTTTTATTCATTACATACGCATCCGGCATACTCTTATGCACGGCAATACCGGCAGCCACCTTACGGGCTTCACTTAAATTGGCATAAGTCACTTCACATTTGTTCAGATGCGTCCCCTTGTCCAGTGTAATGACACGGGTTTCCACCACATCCTTATCCTGACCGATTTGTACCGGGGCAAACACCATACGGGCAGAAAAGCGCAACGGCCCCATGTCCAGGATTTCCACCTCTTTATAACATAAGGGATAGACAAAGGCCTTCCCTTCCATCAAAGCGCCTAGGCCGAATGCAAAGCACAAAACCGTACCCGCATAACCTAAGAAAAGCATCGGCGGATGCAGGATCATGCCGATATCCTGAAGAATCGGGTTTAAGTCTTTTCCTTCGGGAGGAACTAAAGGCAGCAGACGTTCAAAAGGATTTGAGGTAAAAATCAGGAAGAGGCAGATAAGTCCGGTTACGCCGAGCAAAACGCCAAGCACTCGGGATTTGAACAACTCGTCGTCTCGTGAGAAAACTGCAAACAAAGAAGCCCAAACAGTAATCGTCCAGACCCACAAAAGCATAGAGCCTTCGTGACTTCCCCAAACTGCAGAAATTTTATAAACCGGGTCGAGCTTCGTATTGGAATTGTTGGCAACGTAGGCAATCGAAAAATCATTCGTTAAAAATGCCCAGATCAGCATGATCAGAGCAAAACTTAAACCTGCAAAAGTAATGCCTAAAGCCGGCTTCCAAAGATGAACGAAAAGCGGTGCTCTGCTTTTAGACCCCAATAAAGTCGGCAAAGACAAAAACACTGCACATAACGCAGCGGCAATAAGAACAAAATGACTAATTTCTGCCTGCACAGGAGAGCGCCTTTCGTTAAAAACCTTTGATTAGAAAGTTCTTTTATTCAAAATAAAACGGTCTAGAACGAACAAGACCGCCGACCACAGGCACAAATATACCCCAAGCCACGCAGTTTGGAGGGGAATAGTCGAATTTTCAAGCAGTTGCTGGTTAAAAAGACGGAAGGCACTCGCCGGATTAACCGCCAAACAGATGTTCAGGAATTCGTTTGTGATCTGATGCTCAAAGGCAATCGTGATGATCAAAAGCCCTAAATCGTAAAAAAGAACCGAAAGCAGCCAAATAGAGAGCAGAACGCCCAAAGCTCGAGCTTTATTCTTCGCCAACAAGCTGATCGTTAAAGAAATTAAGATAAAAACCAAGCCTAAGAGGCAGCCTGAAAAAATCAGAACAGCAGTCAAAAGACTAAGTCTTGTGAGATCGTACGGCAGAACATTTAATACCGTAAGGAGCGGCAATACGGAAAAACCAAGAAGCAGACAAACGCCGAGTGCAGCACTTTGTCCGAGGAGTTTGCCGGTTAAAAGAGCCGTTCGAGAGAGCAGATAAGTTAAAAGAAGGATTAACGTTCCATGTTCCTGTTCTCCGACAAATGCGTCATAAGAAATTAGAACCGCAATTAATGGGATTAAAAACACTCCGAGCGTGACAACCGAAGTCATGACGGCTTCCAACGGACGAAAAGAAAAATCGCCGCCGATTGCTGCCGTTCCGAAGGCTACTGCCAGAGAGAGACAAGCAAAAAGCGCGGATCCTACGATCAGCCATAAATTTCTCCAGCAGTCTCTGAATTCCTTTGCAGCGACGACCCGAACAGAAGATAAAAAACTTCTCACTTTTGGTGCCCCTTCAACGCTGCTTTATAAATGTCCATCAAAGACGGATTCTTTACGCCGACCCCGGTGATGCCGTATTTCTTTTCCAAATAAGTGAGTTTTTGGCTGAGATCCGTTCCCTTACAAACAAGCCGCCCGTCAATAACGGAAGAGCGAAGAAATTCATCCTGGCGAGCCGCATTCAGGGCCTCTGAAGAAACCAACTCAAAAGACAGACCCATCTTTTCACTCAAAATTCGAATCGTACCATCGGCCGCTTTATGTCCTCCTACGAGCATAACGATTCGATCCGCGAATCCTTCTACCAACATAAGCTCATGGGTACACACAATCACGGTACAGCCGCGTTCTTTGAGTTTTAAGAGCTCCTGATACATAAAATCTGACGCTGTCGGATCCAATCCAACCGTCGGTTCATCCAAAAATAAAAGCTTCGGTTTCGCTAAAAGCGCCTGTGCCAGGCCTAGACGCTGCCTCTGCCCCTTAGAGCACTGGCCGACTTTTTGTGCAGCCACAGTTGAAAGACCCAGTGATTCAATTAGTTCGTCGGCTCTTTGACGTGGGATATTTTTCAAATCCGCAAAGTAATTGAGATTTTCTCGAATCGTCATTCCGTCGTAGAAACTCACATTCTCCGGCAGGTAACCGACGGAGATGGGAGAGGCGCCCGGCCTTCCCCCTAAGACTTTAACTTTCCCTTTTTTCGGCGTAATAAGGCCGAGACACAGCTTAATCAGCGTAGATTTTCCCGCGCCGTTGTGTCCGATCAATGCGACGAATTCTCCTTGTGCAACAGATAAAGAAATGTCATCGAGGACCATCCGTGATCCTCGGTTAAACGAGACATTTAGGCATTCGACTGCATTCATAGGGCTCCTTTATTCGTCGAAATAGGATCGTGCATGATTGGGGTTGAATCGACAATGCCCTTGCCCTTATCCAACTGAAACTGGGCGGTAATAAACCTCAGAAAAACGACAAGGGGACTATCCATTAGGAAACGGCTTTGCGGATAAAGCCAAAATAATCTGTCCAAGGAGTCATTCGGCTGATACGGAATATCTCCCACTCCGTCCTGATTCAAATCCCAGCCCTGATAGCTGCTCCAATAATTTCCGACGCCTTCCCTGCTCCACTCCACAGAAGAAGAACCAATATATCGGACCTGCAGACGATTGCCGACAAAACGATTGTTATGGAGAACGGTTCCTTCTCCGCCCATGGCCACGCCTGCACCGATATCGCAGGCTTCAAAGCTGTTGCCTTCAACAGTATTGATACCGCCGCCATAAATAAAAATGCCCTTCCCTTCGGTATCTAAGGAAGGCTTGCCACGCGGATTTTTAACGCGCTCAACGTGATTGTTTGATACTTCGGAGGCTTCTGTTTCGTTGAGCAAGACGCCGAATTCCACCGTACGCTTGGAGAGGTTATCGAACAGACGAATTTTTTCAGAACTCATCAGCGCATAGCCGCCGATACAGGCTTCTGCTTCGTTGTTCCAGGCGGAATCGCCTCGTGTGTACATATAATGGATACCGTATTGGAGAGCCGCAAAGTAATTTCCGCTGCTTTGTGTTCGATCGGTATTTTCGAAATAAAACCCGTCTCTGGTGTACAGAACTTTGTTGTTTTGCAGTACAGCGTCCTTCACGTAATTAAAGTAGACGCCGTCCCCTCGGTCTAAAACGTGTTTTCTTTTATTGCCGCGAATTTCGCAGCCCTCAATATGAATTTTTTCGGATTTGTCGGCTCGAATTCCGAATCCGGTACCTTCGATTTTGAGGTCCTTTAAAAGGATATCTTCAGAGCCTTCATTGATTAAAACGCCGCTGTTTCGCTCATAAAGATCTGCACCGTAATTTTTAAGCGTTAAGCCTGAAACCTGTATTCCGGAAGCCTTGATCTCCAGGCAGGATCCTTTCCCGGCGGCGTCGATGATCGAATCTTTGCTTCCTCGAAGAGAAAGACTGGTAGGAATTGAAAAAGTGCCTTCATAGGTTCCTGGAGAAATCACAATTTCGTCCCCAGCTGCCGCCTTTGAGAGCGCATCGTGAAGCTCCTGAGACGTCGATACGTCCCAATGCGCCGCGCTACAGAAGAGCGGAAAAAATAAAAGAAACAGAAGAGGCACTTTTCTCATGCTCAGTGGCCTTTAAGCGATTTCAAAAGCCCAAGGTTCACTTCGGAATAATTCACAATTGTTCCGCCGTGCTCTTTCGTAAAGGCTTGAACTTCTTCTTTGGTAGCGAACGGAAGAATCGATTTGCCCATCGCTCCGCGAACGTCAGATCCGGCATTAAAGAAAGCTTTCTGAGCCAAGAGCATCTTTTCATGCAGCGGGATATCTTTCTTATTGCCGAAGTCGGAAACCCAGAAAGCCACGGTTCGTTTTGCATTCTCAGGCTGCAGAACATAGACAAATCCGTCTTTGACGGAACAAAACTTCAGGGGCTCTTTTTCTCCCTTTACAAAAACCTGAGCTTTTGCTCCGGGATAGTTCAAAATAACCATGCCGCAAATATGGCAGCGATCGTGTTTATCAAAAGCTACCGGGCCCGGGATTTTATCTTCACTTTTTCCGCTGCATCCGGCAAGGAGAGCGGCAGCTGCGACTGTACAGAAGACTTGAATTAACTTTTCCATAGCGGAGGATTCCTAAAGATTAAAGTGGCCGGTTTTCTACCGGTCTAAGGAGATAAGAAAAGTGCCCCGAAAGCAAACTCTCGGAGCACTGTTTCTATTTAGATGGAGTTGATCTGGCCGGCGTAAATAATGAATAAACGCAGGCACATCATTCCGCAAATAGCAGCCAGTCCGGAGGTATAAAAAGCAGTTGCTCCGGTACGGAATGCCTTGCTTCCGAAGAAGCTCAGCGCCAGCGGAATCAGGAAACCGATACCGACTGCACCGACCCAGAAAACCTGAGCCCACATTCCGGTTGTAAAGGCAGCAAAGGCAGCCTGAGCAGCGGCGTTTCCGCTGACCAAAGCGATGATGATCATCAGCAGGCAGAGAGCTTCAACCGCCATAATCGGCCATTCAGCCGCATGAAGAACATGCAGATCGGAGCCGTGACGATCGGCACCGAAGAGCCAAGCGGCCAAAACTTTTGTCGCTGCACAGCCGGCAGAGAAACCGGAGGCGACGAACAAGGCCGGAAGGACAGCGGTGTTGATCAGCGGGAAGCGGATCAGAGCCGAAATCAGGAAGCCGGTGTAGGCACAGATCGCAATCGCAAGGATAAGAACGATCCAGTCCAAAGCCACTCTGAATTTGGCAAAGAAGCTGATGATCGGGTCAAGCCACTTAAGCCAGCTCACGGACGTAATTTCCTGCTGAAGCGCAACGCACATCAGCACGAAAACGAGCGGTATATAGAACAGAAGCGCCATCACGCCAATGCTCATGACGGAAGTCGGGTTGTAATAAACCAGAATTCGCCAGAAGAAGAGCGGATTGGTCAGGTCCAGCACCAAGCAGATCATGCCGAGAACGATCGTAATAAAACCGATCAAAGTCGCCGCCTTCATGATGGGTGTGTTGAGGTGAACGCCTCTGAAAAGGTTCACACAGATCGCAACGGCAACCGCACCCCCGGAAATACCGGCTAAGAACAGATACACGGCAATCGGCCAAGGCCAGGCAACACCCTCGGTAAGACCAATAGTAAAGTCCAACATGATCAGACTCCTTCTTTCTGAACGGTGACGTATCTGAGGCTAGGCTCCGTACCCAAATGCGGACGGATACGAACCGTGTCTTTGACACGAAGCAGACGGCTGATGATGCTTTGCGGATCATTGACGTCGCCGAAATACAAGGCGCCGTGCCGGCAGGCTTGTACGCAGGCGGGTTCTTCTCCGTTTGCTAATTTGGTCTTCAGGCAAAAGTCGCAGTTGTCCGCCACTTTTGTTTCCGAGTTGATGTATCGAACGTTGTAAGGACAAGCGGCAATGCAGTACTTGCAGCCGACGCAGCGGTCCGGATCCATCGTCACGATACCGGTCTTCGGGTCTCGATGTGCTGCACCTGTCGGGCAGACACGAACGCACGGGGCGTCCTGGCACTGCTGACAAGAGACACGAACGTATACGCGCTCGCAGTCGCAACCTTCGAGTTTTCCGCAAATCGGACACGCAGTTCCCGGAACATGAGCCGTCTGACGTTCGAGCACTAAGCGCGAAACTCCCTTGGGCAATTTGTTGGTTTCGTTGCAGGCTTCTTTGCACAAGCCGCAGCCGATACACTTGTTTTGGTCAAAGACCATCGCGTAATGCGGCTTAGCTTGGCCAGAATCAGATCCTGCGCTCGTTTTTATTGCGCCTTTGTTCTCGTCGGGCTTATTGCAGCCTCCGAGCGATAACAAAACTAAGGAACCCGCGGTTGTACCGGCTAGAAATGTTCTTCTGTCGATGTTTGCACTCACGGTGATTCTCCAAAACAGACTATTCGTCTGTCGCTAATTTATTTTGACTGGGCTAACTTCTCCCGAGCGTTAGCAATCGCACGCTGGATTGCCGCTTCGCGCTCCGGAGCACTGTGCGCTTTAATGATTGTTTCCCATTCACTGATCGCCGCTGCGTAGTCTTTATTTCTAAAGGCATGTTCCGCAAGCAGCATTCTTGAAGAGGTTTCCGCTGGATTCAGACTTAACGCTTTTTCAAGCGTGAGCTTCACTTCCGGTGTCATCTGACGATGATCTCGGTAATAGAGCGCCCTGGCCTTGTCTCCATACAATCCGGCATTCGGTCCAGTAATTGTTAAAGCTTCATCCAATGTTTTTGCGCTCTCGTCAAAGAGCCCGCCCTGCATGTAAAGTCCGGCAAGATCTCTGCGGGCTTCCACACTGCGAGGTTTATTCATCGCAACTCTGCGGGCCTGAGTGATCTTGGCTGCGAGACGATGATCTTTGGTGTTGTCCACCTGAGCCTTTTCCCAATCGGAAAAGCGGCCCACAGAAGCGTACACACCCAACGACGAACCGATGAGAAGAAGAATAATCAGTGAAAGGATTGAGATGTGGCTGCGTGCTGCACGGCTTCTCAATGCGTAAACGATAAAAACGATACACACTAAGAAAACCACGATAGCGATGGATGCAGCCAATCCGATCATCATTAAAACTCCCTTTGCTTAAGAATTAACTGTGAGGCCACGCCATTTTAGGACGACTTCCGTTCATCGGAGGATGTCCTGCCGGCATTGCCTGGTTAGATTCTTTGTTAGCACCCGGTTTTTCAACTTTTTTGAGCGTCACTTCAAAAATGAGAGCAGATTCGGGCGGAACCGGACCGGCTCCGTTTTCACCGTAACCCTTATCGGCCGGGATAACGAAAACGGCCTTGCCGCCCTCTTTCATCTGAGACAAACCTTCCTTAAAGCCGGGAATCAGGGTCATGACGACGTCTTTTTCTTCAGCAGGTGTTCCTTCTGCATTCGTAAAAGGCGTGCCGTTAACCAGTTTTCCGACGTAAACCATCGTCACTACGTCTTCTTCTTTCGGGGAGGGACCGGTACCGGCTTTCAGCTCTTCATACTGAACTCCGGAAGCCAGGACCTTAACGCCCTTCTTCTTTTTGTTTTTCTCAAGGTAGGCAAGACTTTCGCCTCGATTCTTTTCCTTGACTTCCTTGACCTTTGCCTCATGGAGCTGGTTCAGCTTTTCAGCTCTGGTGTTGAGCGAAGTCACGATTTCTTCCTCGCTTAACTTGCTCTTATTCTTCAGAGCATCCATTAAGCCCTCCACAACCAGGTCCATGTTAACGGGTGCGCCAAGCTCAGACTGTTTGAAGACCTGAGAGGAAAGGTAATTTCCAAGCGAAGCTCCTAAGCTGTAAGACTCTTTGGCCTCCGGTGTCATGTCCTGTGCAAGGGCGGAACCGACGAAAACGAAGGTCAACGCGACTGACAACATAGTTTTTTTGAGAATCGACATAGTGATATTTTTAAATGGGGTTGATTTGATTCAAACGGAATGAAATTTCTTTAAGGTCTTTCAACTTTGCGTCCGGAAAGCTTCCAGCCCTCAATGCCGTCCGGCATCTGACGCACGTCGGTGTAACCGAGCTTCATGACTTCGCGGGCAGCCATTTCGCTAGCCGTGCAAAGTTTATTCACGCAGTAGAACACCATCGTTTGGTCTTTGTTTTCGGGAAGAAGTTTTTTCCAGTTGCGGACGTTGAAGAACTTAGCGCCCGGGATGTAGCCCTGGGTCCATACTTCAAGCGTATTCACGTCGTAGAAAGGAATTCCGGCTTGCCAGAGCATCTCAGCTTCGCGCATAGAGATCTGGTTTAGGAGTTCGTCATAGACAGGCGCTTCGACCGGTTCTCCGCCTCCGCCCGCAAAGTTGATTTGCGGGTAAAGACACAGAAACGAAATCATCGCGGCTTGGAGTATTTTGCTTTTCATTCTTACTTCTCTGCTTTCACTTCGGGTCCGAAGACCCGAAGTTTACGTGACACTAATCTTTGTGGTTACTTCGTTGCTTTTACAGCCTTGTAACCGCCCTGATCGATAATGGACTGAGCCTTGGTCAGGTAGGCTTGTGCCGTCTCAACACGCTGTTTCGTGTAGTTGAAGGCATGCACACCCCAAGAACCGTCATCCTGGACCTGTTTGATGATTTCGCCGGCCTTGTCGATAAGAAGCATGGCTTCCGTTCTCTGTTCAGGCGTGAGTTTGGTGACTTCAAGCAGCTTGTTGATACGAGTCAGAGCTTCGACGTTCTTCTGGTGGCCTTCCTTAATCGGGTTCTGCCACTTCATGACTTCGCCATAGATCTCTTTCTGGTCCTGATAGATCAGGCCCTGATCGAGTTCAGACTGGAACGGGCTGTGGCAGCCTTTGCCTTCGACAACCGTAAAGTCGGCGATGGATGTACGTGCGCAGCTCCACATTAAGTCAACGTAACCGTGACCTTCTTCGTCTCTGGAGATTCTCCAGCCCTTAGAGTTGGAAGCACGAGACTGGCCCGGACCCGGGTTCATCATCTTCTTGTCAGGATCGACCATGATCTTGAAGAGGTGAGAACGACGGACGGCGTCAAAACCGGCCATGTCAGGACGCTGAATAGCTGTGAAGTTTTCGCAGCTCATCGTGAACGGCATATGGCAGGCGATGCAGTCGACCTTGCTGTGGGTGTCGGCATTCGCAACCATCTGAGCCTGTGTCGTATGGCAGTCTTGGCAGTTCTTACGAATTGCGGGACGTGTTACTCCGGAAGTCCAGTCGTTGCTGGTAACTTCATGCGGGTCGTGGCAGGTAACGCAGCGCATACCCTTTTCATAGTGCTTCGACATGAAGAGCTGAGCGCCTTCTGTACCGCAGGACGGGCAAGAAGACTTCGTCTTAGCGTTGAATGCCTTTTCAAGCTTACCCTTAGCATCGGGACGATCAACTTCGTCTTCGATAAAGTTCAAGCGCTGATGGCAGCGGTCGCAGTTTGTGCTCATGTTGTTGGTGTTGCCAACCAAGTGTCCGCCTTCACCATGGCATTCTTCACAAGCGATACCGCGGGAGATTGTGTGTTTCTGGAGTTCTTTCGGGTTGCCCAGAGCAGCGAAGAATTCCTTCTTATCCTTAAAGTCAAACTTGAAGGCGTGACAGACTTCGCAGTAAGAGGAAGCAGCCTGGAACAGAAGTTTGCCTTCATAAGTAGAACCGTAGGATGTCATACCCCACTGGTGGGAGGCGGAAGGTCCGAACTGGCTGAGTTCTGTCGGGAAGTCAGGGATCAATTTCTGAATTTCTTTCGCTTTTTCAGGTGTCAGCCATTCTGCCCAGCCGCGGGAGAACTGGTTGCCGCCGGCAACAACCTTACCGGTGCCGTCTTTGAGCAAGCCGTCACGAACGTGGTAGGAACCGCGAACGAGACATCCGTCGATGTAGC
>OGFM01002287.1_pt1 | contig 9924 bp, 9 predicted proteins | sample 1570871 | NCBI WGS metagenome assembly OGFM01 (sample SAMEA2581957, study PRJEB24529) | metagenome | biome: Human gut stool | place: China | collected 2011
AGCCTGCCAAACCCTGCAGCACCTCTTTGCTGTTCTTCATCAGCTCCACCAGCTCGTCCCGCTGGGACGGGGCCACCGAGAGGCTGATGAGAGCATCCACATAGACCCGGTCAGACGGGCGGTTGAGCATCACGGTATAGCCGCTGATGATGCCGTCGGTCTCCAGCTTGTGGATGCGGCTGGAGACAGCGGGACTGGTCAGCGCCACCTTTTCGGCGATCTCCTTCACCGGCATACGGGCGTTCTTTGCGAGGAGGGCGAGAATCTTGCGGTCCAAATCGTCCATAGGAAAAGTACTCCTTTTGAAATATGTTACATTACATAAAATTTTCTGAAAGTAAAGTTTTATTGTTGTGGCAATAGCACAACCTGTGCAAAAATCAGTTTTCGTTTTGCCGTCTTTAATTATATAAAGTTTTTGTCAAAAAGTAAAGTGCTAAATTAAAGCGAAACCAAATTTTTGCATTTGACAAGAAAACAAATTCGGGTATAATACATACTGCAAAGCAGCGTCACTGAAGTTCTGATGTGCCGCCGGGGATCCCGGTGTTCGGGTACGTTATGCTGCCGACTGATCACGCGATTCACCACTTTATATACTTTCCCACCCCTCTATACACAAAAACCCGCTGCCAGGCGGGTTTTTGTGTTTTATACAGGTTTTTATGGCTCTGCCAAGGCTCTCCCTTAGGGAGAGCCTTTCTAACGGTATCTTACACGCCAAAGGCCCCCATCCGGCAGATACCGGATGGGGGCCTTTGGCTGTTTATACTTGAAAAGGGGAGGATAGCCTGATCATTCTTCGGTGCGGGTCTTCTTGAGCAGGCTCAGGATGACCGCACCCACGACGCTGCCGACCGCCAGAGCCACACAGTACATCACGGCATGGTCAACGACCGGGAAGACGAAGATGCCGCCGTGAGGGGCGCGGAGGGCGCAGCCAAAGGTCATGGACAGCGCACCGGAGAGGGCTGCGCCGATGACGCAGCTGGGCAGGACGCGCAGCGGGTCAGCCGCTGCGTAAGGGATAGCGCCCTCGGTGACGAAGCAGAGGCCCATGATGTAGTTGACGATGCCGTTGCGGCGCTCGTCGGGAGTCCACTTTCTGGGGCAGAAGGTGGTGGAGAGGGCGATGGCGATGGGAGGCACCATGCCGCCCACCATGACAGCGGCCATGACCTCATAGTTGCCGGAGGCGAGGGCTGCGGTGCCGAAGACGTAAGCCGCCTTGTTGAAGGGGCCGCCCATGTCGATGATCATCATACCTGCAACGATAGCGCCCAGCAGGACCTTGGAGGTACCGCCCATGGCGTTCAGCCAGTTGGTCATGGCGGTGTTGATCATGCCCATGACCGGGTTGATGCCGCACATCACGGCACCGATGATGAGGATGCCGCCCAGCGGGTAGATCAGCATGGGACGGATGCCGTTCAGGCTGGCGGGGAGCTTTTCGGTGATCTTCTTCAGGAACTCGACCACATAACCGGCCACGAAACCGGCCAGCAGAGCGGCCAGGAAGCCGCCGGAAATGCCGGTGGTCTCACCATTGGCAAGGCCTGCAAAGTTGGTGCCGTTCATGGCCAGCACGCCGCCCGCAAAGCCCACGGCCAGACCGGGACGGTCTGCGATGGACATGGCGATGAAGCCTGCCAGAATGGGAAGCATGTAGCCAAAGGCGGCGCTGCCCACCGTCTTGAAGAAGGCGGCGATGGGGGTGTTCATGCCGAAGTTGGAGGGATCGATGGTGTAATCGTCCAGCAGGAAGGCCAGCGCGATCATAATGCCGCCGCCCACCACAAAGGGCAGCATGTGAGACACGCCGTTCATCAGATCCTTGTACACCTTGCGGCCAAAGCTGTCGCCGGAGGTCTCCTCCTCGGCAGCGGCGGCACCGCCCTTGGCGTGATACACGGGAACTTCGCCGTGAGCCACCTTTTTCAGCAGCTCTTCGGGCTTGTGGATGCCGTCATCCACCCGGGCAAACAGCACGGGCTTGCCGTCAAAGCGGGCGGTCTCCACATTCTTGTCTGCTGCCACGATGATGCCGTCACAGGCTGCGATCTCGGCGCGGGTCAGCACGTTTTTGGCACCATCGGAGCCGTTGGTCTCCACCTTGGTGGGCAGGCCCAGCTTGTCACCGGCCTTGGCCAGCGCCTCGGCGGCCATGTAGGTGTGGGCGATGCCGTTGACGCAGGCGGTCACGGCCAGAATGCGGTAGCCGCTCTGGGGGATCTCCTGCTGGGTGAAGCTCTCTGCGCCGAACTGAGCCTCCTCCTGTGCATCAATGCAGTCAAGGAACTCTGCCGGGGTCTTTGCGGCTTTCAGCTTGGCCACAAAGTCCTCGTTCATCAGCATCTGCATCATACGGGCCAGCATGTCCACATGCAGGCTGCCGTTTTCCGGGGCCGCAATGGCAAACAGCAGGTCGGTGGTACCGTCGTCCTCGGCGTTGTACTGCACAGGGCTGCTCAGCCGCAGCGCCGCCAGACTGGGCCGGGTGACTACATTGGTCTTGGCGTGGGGCACCGTGATGCCGTTGTCCACATAGGTGGAGCCCTCTGCCTCACGGGCATAAAGGGCCTTTTTGTAGGCATCCTTGTCCGTGATGTTGCCATGGGTGGCCTGCAGCTCCACCAGACGGCTGATGATCTGCTCCTGATCGGTCAGAGCCTCATCCAGTGCGATGGACTGCGCGGTGAATAATTCCGTAATACGCATGATTTTTCTCCCTTCCTGTATAACTGCAACCCTCTCCGTCACAGAGGATCAGATTTCCTTCATCAGTTCGTCGATTTTTTCTTTGGTGGCAAGGCCAAGGCTGAACGCCGTTGCGCTGCCGCAGGCTGTGCCCAGACGCAGTGCAAAGGAATAGCTCCGGGTCTGCATCCAGCCAGCCACAAAGCCGGCCACCATGCTGTCACCTGCGCCCACGCTGTTTACGACCTTGCCCTTGGGGCAGCCGATGCGGTGCACCTCGCCATTTTCGTCCACCAGCAGGGCACCGTCGCCCGCCATGCTTACCAGCACGTTGCGAGCGCCCTTTTGCTGTAGGGTGCGGGCCGCAGCAATGATCTCTTCGTCCGTAGTCAGCACCCTGCCCACGATCTCGCCCAGCTCGTGGTTATTGGGCTTGATGAGGAAGGGGTGGTACTGCAGCACGTTCACCAGCAGGTCGCGGGTAGCATCCACCACGGCACGCACGCCCCTGCCCTGCAGCTGGGACAGCAGCCGCTCGTAGGTATCCTGCGAAAGGCTTGCCGGGATGCTGCCCGCCAGAATGAGGATATCATCCTCGTTCAAGCTGTCCAACTTCTTTTCCAGCTCCTGCATGGCGCTCTCCGGAATGTCGGGGCCCGCGCCGTTCAGCTCGGTCTCCTGCCCTGCCTTGATCTTGACATTGATGCGGGTCATGCCCTGTTCCAGATGCACAAAATCGGTCTTTAAGCCCTGTGCAGCAAGGCCGCGTTCCAGCCATGCGCCGGTCTCACCGGCCACAAAGCCCAGCGCCACGCTCTCGCAGCCCAGCTGTGCCAGCACACCGGACACATTGATGCCCTTGCCGCCCAGCACGCAGTCCTCGCCTTTGGCGCGGTTCACCTCGCCTACTTCCAGCGGTGCATCCAAACGCACCACATAGTCAATGGCCGGGTTGAATGTTACGGTATAAATCATACTTCCGTCTCCTTTACCAGCGTGAATTGTTCGTATTTGGGGTTGGGGCAGCGGTTGGTGAGAATGGCACCGCCCTGCAGGTCGGCAATGACTGCCGGGTAGATGCGGGAAAACTTGGCATCATCCACAAGGAACCAGGCTTCCCGTGCACGGTGCACTGCCGCTGCTTTCACGGCAGCTTCCTCGGGGTCCGGCGTGGTAAAACCGGCATCCAGCGCCACACCGTTGGCACCCATGAACGCCTTGGTAAAATTGTAGCGCTGCAGGCTGGTGACTGTGGGTGCACCCACAATGGCTTCGGTCTCGGGCCGCAGCAGTCCTCCGGGCAGATACACCCGGCAGCCCTTTCGGGCCAGTGCCCGGGCATGGGCCACGCCGTTGGTCACATAGCTGGCTTTGAGGGCATCCTCCGCCAGTGCGCGCACCAGCTCCAGCGTGGTGGAGCCTGCATCGATGAACACAAAATCATCGGCGTTGATGAGCTCTGCCGCCGCCTGCGCGATGCTGCGCTTCTGCTCCACAGCCTGCGACTCCTTGGCCTCCATGGTGGGTTCATCCGCCAGAAAACGGCTGTCCGGCAGGGTGGCACCGCCGTGCACCTTGTTCAGCTTGCCCAGCCGGTCCAGTTCGGTCAGGTCGCGCCGGATGGTGGATTCGCTGGTGTTCAGCGCCTCGCACAGTTCCTGCACCGTCACGGTGCGCTTGCGGTTCAGCTGTTCCATAATCAGGCTGAAGCGTTCTTCTGCCAGCATCGGCATCCTCTCCTTTGGTTTGATCTTATCTTTGACGGTTTATGACCGTTTGTGCGCTGTTTTGGTTGATCGCATCTTTATTATAGCAAATACAGTGCCAAAATCAATCACTTTCAGTCAATTTCGTTCATTTTCGTTCACAAAAATTTGTCTTTAAATTTGTGCAGGGAGCACAAAAGCTGGGATACAAGCATTTTGTGCAAACAAAAAAACCGCCGTGCGTACCAATCGCACAGCGGCCGGAGAGATGGCTTATTGAGGAATCACTCGGCAGTCCAGTAGAAATCGTCGCCGGGCATTGCGCCGCCCACTGCCTTGGGGTCGGCATCAAACAGCACCTGCAGATAAGCGGATGCGTTGGTCTTGAGCTCGTCGCCGGTCAGGCAGACGATGTTGCAGTTGGGCAGGGCCTTCTTGGCAATGGCAGCCTTGGCCACAACACCCTGCTCCTCGCACAGAGCGGCCGTGCCGTCCAGATCGGTGTTGGCAGCTTCCACGCTCTTGGCGTAGTCGGTCAGGAATGCGGCCACAACATCCGGGTGTTCCTCGGCATACTCCTTGCGCACCACGGTCACGCCGGTGATAAGCTGGGTATCCGCGACCTTGTTCCATTCCTCGGTCAGGTCGAGGGCCACACGCAGGGTGTCGTCCTGCAGGCCGGCTGCAGTCACATAGGGCTGGGGCAGAACTGCAATGGCATCCTCGGTATTGGCCATCTGGGCCGTGACCTCGGTGGCCTCGCTGTAGTATTCAATGGTCACGTCCTTGTCCGGGTCGATGCCGTTGGCGTTCAGAAGATAGCGCAGCACGTACTCCGGCGTGGTACCCTTGCCGGTGGACAGGATGGTACGGCCTGCAAGGTCTGCCATGGACTGGATCGTATCGCCGCCTTTTTCCACTACGTACAGCACGCCCAGCGTGTTGACGGCCACAGCCTGAATGCCGCCCTCCGTCTTCTGATACAGGGTGGCGGCCAGATTCGCCGGGATGGCAGCCATGTCCAGCTCGCCCTTCATCAGCAGCGGCACGATCTCATCGGCAGCGCCGTAAAGCTGCAGGTCGTAATCCATGGAAGCGGTGCCATCCTCTTCCATGCTCAGCAGGTTGACAAGGCCCATGGTGGTGGGGCCTTTCAGGCCGGCAATGCGCAGAGCATCGGTGGTGGACAGTTCCTTGGCTTCCTCACTGGAAGCGGCTTCCGAAGCAGCCTCGGAGACAGCTTCGCTGGAAGCTGCACTGGATGCAACAGAGCTGGATGCCGCACCGCCGCAGGCGGCAAGGCTCAGCGCAAGGGCCAGAGCCAGCAGCATGGATGTCAGTTTTTTCATGCGGGGTTCCCTCTTTCCTCACAAGACCGCGCCGTTTTGTGCCTGAAAATTTTGCACAGAACCATGGGTCGGTCTTTTCATATTTTTTACAAGGCAAATTTGCAAAATCATTTGCTTTGCGGGTCTAAGTTTACTATAATAGAATCAAAAATACCGTTGCGTGTGCAACGGAATTGCAGGAGGGCTGTGGGAAGCCGGATCTTTCCCACGGAATTGTGATGAAAAACTTTCTTCCGCTGTTATGCTCCACCTCTTTATTCAATGGTCTGACCCCTGAAGAGCTGCAGACCCTGCTGGCCCAGCTGGGTTCCGTTATGCGCAGCTACGGCAAAGGCGAAGCGCTTGTTCTGGCGGGCGAACCCAACCGCAGGGTGGGCATCGTACTGTCCGGTGAGCTGGAAGCCTACCGTCCCGGGCCGCAGGGTGCGCGCATTCCCATCACCCACATGGAACCGGGCGGCGTGTTCGGCGATGTGCTGAGCGGTTCCAGTCTGGCAAGCCCGGTCACGGTGATGGCTTCGGTGCCCTGCGAGGTGCTGCTGATTCCCTACGAGCGGCTGCTGCTTTCGGATAGCAGTCCGGCGCACCAGCAGACATTGCGCAATCTGGTGCGCACCATCAGCGATAAATATTTTTCCCTCTCCCGCCGCATCGACCTGCTGGTGCTCAAGAGCCTGCGGGCCAAAGTGTGCGCCTATCTGCTCAGTGAAGCCGAGCGGGCTGGCAGCCTGACCTTCAGCATCCCGTTCTCCCGCATCCAGCTGGCGGATTACCTGAACTGTGACCGCAGCGCCCTCAGCCGTGAGCTGAGCCAGATGCAGCGGGACGGCCTGCTGGACACCTACAAAAGCAGCTTCAAGCTGCTGGAGCCTGAGATACTGAAGCAAATGGTGCAGTGACCATTTGAATAGCCGCCGCGTGCGCTTTGGCTGTATTCAGCTGAAATTTTATTTTTATATTTGAGTTTTAGAAAAATCTACGAATTTTCTCAAACTCTTTTTCACTGGAAGGCCGTAACCGTCAGCGGCATCCTCTTGTTATTTTTAATATAGGAGTATTTTTAAATATGTCAAAACCGATTTTATGGATCGTGATCCCCTGCTACAACGAGGAGCAGGTGCTGCCCATTACAGCGCCCATGTTTCTGGAAAAGATCAGCGGCCTTGCCGCACAGGGCCTTGTGAGCGAGAAGAGCCGGGTGCTGTTCGTGAACGACGGCTCCAAAGACAAGACATGGGAACTGATTCAGAGTTTTGCCGCGCAGGACGAGCACTACATCGGCATTTCCCAGAGCCGCAACCGCGGCCACCAGAACGCCGTGCTGGCAGGCTTGATGGAGGCACTGCACAGCGGCACCTGCGATGTTACCATTTCCATCGACTGCGATGGTCAGGACGACATCAACGCCATGGACGAGATGGTTAAAAAGTATCTGGACGGTGCCGAGGTGGTCTACGGCGTGCGCAGCCGCCGCGATACAGACACCTTCTTCAAGCGCTTCACCGCCGAGGGCTTTTACCATGTGATGAACGCTCTGGGCGCAGACATCGTGTTCAACCACGCAGACTACCGCCTCATCAGCACCCGTGTGCTGGAAAGCTTTGCCGACTACAGGGAAGTGAACATTTTCCTGCGCGGCATGGTGCCTCTAGTGGGCTTCCGGAGCGATGTTGTCACCTACGAGCGCCATGAGCGCCTTGCCGGTGAGAGCCACTATCCGCTGAGCAAGATGCTGGCCCTTGCCTTTGACGGCATCACCAGCCTTTCCAACAAGCCCATCCGCCTTATTACCGGATCTGGCATCTTTGTGAGCCTGATCAGCTTTATCGGAGTCATCTGGGCCATCATCGAAGCTGCCATGGGCAGCGTGGTGGCCGGCTGGGCCTCCACTATCTGCATCGTCTGCTTTGTGGGCGGCGTGCAGCTGGTGTGCTTAGGCGTGATCGGCGAGTATATCGGTAAAATTTATATGGAGACGAAAGCCCGCCCTCGCTACATCATCAGCGAGCGCACCTGGGCACCCTACGAAAGGAAGTATCACGGATGAGCAAACAGAGCTGGCGGGGCAGCACCCTGCTGAACCCGGAACCGCCGGTACTGGTGTCCTGCGGCGGGCTGGAAAAGCCCAATCTCATCACCATCGGCTGGACGGGCACCATCTGCACCCAGCCCAGCATGGTGTCCATCAGCGTTCGGCCGGAGCGCTACAGCCACCACCTCATTCAGGAAAGCGGACAGTTTGCCATCAATCTGCCCACTGAAGCGCTGGTGCGTTCGGTGGACTGGTGCGGCGTGAAAAGCGGCCGTGATGTGGATAAATTTGCCGCCTGCGGCCTGCATTCTGCCCCCGGCAGCGTGCTGACCGACTGCCCCATTCTGGAAGAAAGCCCGGTCAATCTGGAATGCAAGGTAACTCAGGTGATCCCGCTGGGCAGCCACGACCTGTTCCTTGCCGAAGTGGTGGCCTGTGATGTGGACGAAAGCCTGCTGGACGAAAACGGCAAGCTGTGTCTCGAGAAGGCAAAGCTCATCGTCTACAGTCACGGCGACTATCTGGCTCTGGGCCGGAAGCTGGGCACCTTTGGCTACAGCGTGCGCAAGAAAAAGCCGGTAAGGCGTAAAAAATAATTTACATTTCATCGCTTGACTTTTGCCCAAAACTGCATATACTAAAGATAGGCAATGAGATGAAGGCCTGCTCCGTGGTTACCACGAAAAAACCAAAAGCCCCCCGGTACTGATACTACCGGGGGGCTTCTTGGGTTAGTGCTTACTGCCCTTGAAGAACAGGCTGTCAAGCCACTTGCACAGATAGTAGGCAACTACCTCTGCTCCGACAGTCTGTATAAATGAGATGAAGGCTTCCATTGGTTACCACCTCCTTTCCGCGGTTAGGGGAATGGAGAAGGGCCGCAGGAACAGTATAGCACAAAAACCGGTATCGCGCAATTTTGACGCAATACCGGTTTTTGTGCATTTATTCGTGCTTTACGCGCTGGATCTCGCCCAGATCGTAAGGGGTGTTCTGGTAGACGTAGTAGTTCAGCCAGTTCTCATACAGCAAATGGGCGTGGGCTCGCCAGCGGAACAGCGGCGGCTTTGTGGGATCATCGTCTGGGTAGTAATTCACCGGCACATGGATGGGCAGGCCCTTGTCCACATCGCGGCGGTACTCTGAATCCAGCGTGTATTTGTCATATTCCGGGTGGCCGGTGACAAAGATCTGCCGTCCGTTCTCGGTGCTCATAAGGAAGGGCCCGGCCGCATCGCTCTCGGCAAGGATGCGCAAAGCCTTACAGTTGTCCACATCCTCGCGGCTGATGCCGGTGTGGCGGCTGTGAGGCGCATAGAACACCTCGTCAAATCCGCGCACCAGCGGGTTCGACGGGCGGGTGACCCGGTGCTCGAACACGCCGAACATCTTTTCCGGCAGCAGCTGCTTGTGCACGCCGTAGTGGTAGTACAGGCCCGCCTGTGCGCCCCAGCACACATGCAGGGTGGAGTAGACGTTCGTCTCGCTGAAGTCCATGATCTCGCACAGCTCCGGCCAGTAATCCACCTGCTCAAAGTCCATGGTCTCCACCGGTGCGCCGGTGATGATCATGCCGTCGTAGCGGTTGTTCCTCACCTCGTTGAAATTCTTATAGAACGATTCGAGATGTGCCGCCGAAACGTGGGTCGCCGCATGGCTGGCCGTCTGCAGCAGGGTCATGTGCACCTGCAGCGGGGTATTTGCCAGCAGACGGGCGATCTGGGTCTCAGTGGTGATCTTGGTGGGCATCAGGTTCAGGATCAGGATCTCCAGCGGGCGGATGTGCTGGGCAAGGGCGCGCTCACGATGCATGACGAAGATATTTTCGTTGTAGAGGGCATCGTAAGCAGGCAGGGTCTTGGGGATGATCAGCGGCATAGTTCGTACTCCTAACGATTTAGAATAGCCTCCGCTGACGCTCTGGCTATCTTCAGCGGAATTTATTTTTATATTTTGCGTTTGTCGCGCCCTGCGGGGCGCTCCAAACGCGTTTTTACGAGAAGGGCCGGAACCGATAGATGCTGCTGAACTCACCTTTTAGATCTTATCCAGCGCCTGTGCAATATCTGCGATGAGGTCTTCGCTGCTTTCCAGACCGCAGCTCATGCGCACCAGCTCTGCGGGCACACCGGCGGCTTTC
>OGFM01002291.1_pt1 | contig 9918 bp, 6 predicted proteins | sample 1570871 | NCBI WGS metagenome assembly OGFM01 (sample SAMEA2581957, study PRJEB24529) | metagenome | biome: Human gut stool | place: China | collected 2011
TTATCTCCCTGCTGGGACATGACGGGCTGTTTCTTATTGAAATATCTATTGCTATCCCTGTTTGCGGGGGTATTTTCATTGTATGTACATGGTGTTGATAACTTACGTTTACCGGATGTTCGTAGCGTGGGAATGGGAGGGAATGTGGCGACGCAATCTATTTTATTCAATCCGGCCCTTATTGTCGATAAAGATAAAAAATCCATTCATTTAGAATACTTTAATCGGTACATGTTGAAAGAATTGGGTACGATGTCCGGTAGTTTTTATTATCCGAATCAACTATTATCCGCAGGTGTTGATATCTCTGTTTTCGGGTTTGACGGATATAGGGAGATGATGGTTCGTGTACTGGGAGGGAAACGCTTGGGGGATAAATGGGCGTTAGGGCTTGGAGTTCACTATAGTTTCTTGCAAACCGAGTTGTTGGAAAATACGAGATCCAGACTGTCAACAGATATTGGAATCACTTTCTCTCCTATTGATAAGTTGTTAATAGGAATGTTAATAATGAATTTTCCTTCTGTTTCTATAGGAGATAAAGATATTGAAATAGAAGATTTTAATTATTATTTAATTCAAATAAGTTTTCAATGGGAGATTATAAACAGTCTGTTAATTACAGGAAGTGTAGGAACGGAAAATGAAAACCTAGTTGTTGGAAACTTTGGTCTTGAATACACTGCTTTCGATTCTTTTTTTATTCGTGCCGGAATACAGACCGCTCCTCTCCTGCCCTCTTTAGGAATTGGTTATAACTTTTCTTGCTTTACGATAGATGTAGCCTCTATTTACCATCCGATTTTAGGGATGAGTACCAGTCTTGGTTTATCATTCTCTTTTTAAATGATACTTAGCTATGAAACGATTGTTTATAATCTTGTCGATAATCCTGTTGATAAATAGTTATTACGCTAATTCTCAAATAGAATATTCTGTTGATAAGTGGATGGAGTATGTAGAGGAACTAGCCTTGGAAACCGAGGATACGGAGCGTATCGAAAGTTTGTATGCCGATTTATCTTATTTAACTGAGCATCCTTTTGATTTGAATGCCGTGACGGAAGAGCAACTGAAGCGATTACCTTTTCTATCCGATCGCCAAATCGAGCAGCTACTTTCCTACCGGAAACGATACGGAAATATGGTTAGCATCTATGAGTTGAAGAATATAGAGGATATCGATTTTCAGACGATATCTCTTCTCCTTCCATTTGTTTATATAGGTGATAATCTTGTTGAAAAACGGTTGCTTACGGTTAAGAACCTGTTGAAATATGGTCGTAATGAATTACAAATCAGGTATGATCAATGTTTTCAACAGAAAAAGGGATATGGTGAACAAACGGACAGCATACTTTCGTTATATCCGAATCGTAAATATAGAGGAGAACCTTTCTATCACTCCTTACGTTATTCCTATACTTTCGAGGATCGTTTACAAGCAGGCTTCGTAGCTGAGAAAGATGCGGGCGAACCTTTTTGGAACGCATATCATAAAGGATATGACTTTTATTCCGCACATCTATTCCTAAAAGATATCAACTGGTTAAAAAGCTTGGCTATAGGGGATTACAAGATGTCTTTCGGACAAGGTCTGGTGATTAGCAATGACTTTTCTCCTAGTCGTACGGCAGTAGTCGCTCAAGCGGAGCGAAGGACAAATGGCTTCCGTAGGCACTTCTCAACCAATGAACAGGATTTCTTCCGAGGGGTGGCTAGTACGATCACGATTAGAAACTTGGATATAAGTGTTTTCTATTCGTACCGGAAAATGGATGCGGCTGTAGATAGCTTGACATTCACCTCATTAAAAACGGATGGACTTCATCGTTTACAACGGGATTGGGAAAAGAGGAAAATGATAACGATGCAGGTATATGGAGGAAATATCCGCTATGCTACATCTCATTTTCATGTAGGTTTAACGGCTCTCTCCTATTCATTCGGTAAGTTTAAGATGGACCCCGATCCAAAACCTTATAATTTGTTCTATTTCAGAGGTTCCAACAATTTCAACATCGGTGTTGACTATATGTTGAAAAGTAACCGTATTAAGTTTTATGGCGAAACTGCCCTTTCGAAAAACGGAGCTATTTCTACCTTGAATGCCTTGCAGTTAACACCCGCTTCTTATATATCTTTCTTGGTATTATACCGCTATTACGATCGCCGTTATCAAGCTTTGTTTGGAAATGCTTTCTCGCAAGGCTCTACGGTTCAGAATGAGCAAGGGGTTTATATGGGATTGCAATTAACCCCGATCGCCCGCTGGAAATTATCCGTTTATGCGGACTTATTCCGTTTCCCTTGGTTGAAATACGGGATAGACGCTCCTTCCGGAGGACAGGAATATATGGCTCAGATAGATTATACCCCTAGTAGAAACTATTCAGCTTATCTTCGTTATAAATACCGGCAAAAAGAAAAGAATGGAATATATGAAAACGATAATTTATTGAGAATCAATCCTTATAAACAACATCGTATTCGTTTTCAACAGGTTTATAACTTTTCTTCTCCTTTTATTTTTAAGACTTCCTTAGATGGTATTCTATTCGATGATCCTATAAAGAAACTTAATAAAGGAATTATGATCTCCCAAAGTATAGGCTGGAAGCCCACTACCCTACCTCTTCAAATAGATGGTTATCTAGCGTGGTTTCATACGGATGATTACAATAGCCGGGTCAGTTCGTATGAGAAGAATATATTATATGCCTTTAATATGCCCTCTTTTTATGGGGATGGGATGCGGTTTGCCCTTACCTTTCGTCTGGATATTTGGAAACGTTTATCCTTGTCTGCGAAACTGGCTCACACCCATTATTGGGACAGGGATTTGATAGGTACTGATACGGAGGAGATAAGTGGTTCTGATAAAACAGATCTTTATGCTTTGCTTCGCTGGAAATTTTAGAGTAGATTTGCGTGGGTAAAAACAAACAGCGCTATGTCTACAATTCTTTTTGATAAAATAGTATTTGGCCCGATACATAGTCGGCGTCTAGGTGTCTCTTTAGGGATGAATTTACTTCCTACAGACGGGAAATTATGCTCTTTTAATTGCATTTATTGCGAATGTGGATTGAATGAGAATCATAGGACCCATAGTAAACTGCCTACTCGTACGGAAGTGAGGGAAGCCTTAGAGCAAAAACTAAGTTCCATGAAAGCGGAAGGGATCGCTCCGGATGTAATTACATTCGCCGGAAACGGAGAGCCTACGATACACCCGGAATTCGGTGGAATCATTGATGATACGATCGCTACCCGGGATCGATTTTTCCCTGATGCTAAAATCGCCGTGCTTTCTAATTCTACGATGCTCCATAAAGAGGAAGTCTTTCAAGCCTTGAATAAAATAGAGGATAACATATTGAAACTGGATTCTGTATTAGACAGTCGGATTCGGCAGATAGACGTACCTAATTCTCCGGCGTTTAATTTCGAGTCTTTATTAAAGCAATTATGTCGTTTTAACGGAAACTTGATTATACAGACCATGTTCTTGAAGGGGGAAGTAAATGGGAAATCGGTTAATAATATGACAGAAGAGGAGATAGCGGGCTGGATCTCCGCCTTAAAACAAATCCGTCCGAAACAAGTCATGATTTATACGATAGATAGGGAGACCCCGGTTAAAGCTTTGAAAAAAGCTACTAAAGAAGAATTAGATGCGATTGCGGAACGGGCCCGGAAGGAGGGTTTTGACGTGACGGTATCTTATTAAACTAACTAATTTAGAGAAACACAATAAGTAGTATGAGAACATTCAGTAAAAAGAAAAAATTGCCTCGACTCTTGACGCTTTGTGGAGCGGTAGCGGTCTCAGCATTGCTAGGAGGATGTGGGCAGAGCGGTGTTCCGGCGGAATCTTTCGATCGGTCGGATTATTATACCAGAGGTATCGGTTCGTATCCGGGAGATCCGGGGGAGGATTTTTCTCCTTCATTACGTCCGGATTATTCCACGTATCGTAACATAGCTCTTTTGCGTAGCGCTTACAACTCATCCAGTTATGATTACAATCTAACGGCCCAACTGGTGACGGATGGTGTTATTAGCGATAAACAACCTCAGTATCTCGATCTCTCCACGCAAAATGGGGATATAGCTCGTCGTGAGCGTGAGTGGATGATCGATCAAGGTCCTTATTCTCGTAATGCGGTTACGGGAGAGGATGCCTATTTCTTGTTCACGCTGAATAACTGGAAAGAGAAAGCCGACAAGGTACAATTCCGCGGCAGCGTGGCTTATGACGAGAATAAGATTAAGGATGGATATGAGATTGTTTGCGAGGGATCGAATGATGGAAATACTTGGACGGAATTGGCTGCCTTAAAGGGTAAAGGTATGCCGGGTAAGGCCAGCAAGTATAAGGCCCATTCAGACCCGAACAAGAATAGCTGGGATCCGGGTACGTTGCCCACCCGTATGTTGAATGAGACTTTGACATTCGATCAACCGGGTGAATATGCTTATTATCGGATGCGATTGAAAATGGAAGGTGCCGCTTATTGGGCATTCTTCGAGATGAATTTCTATAACCAAGATAAGTTGATAGATTTGCTTCCTTCCAAATTCTTTAATAGCGCTTGGATGAGTGCCACGACAGGAGAGGAGTGGGTCTATGTGGACTTAGGTAGCCAATCCGAATTCGACAAAGTAAAATTACATTGGATCAATAAAGCGATCAAGGGTAAGATTCAAGTTTCCGACGACGCTAAACAATGGGTTGACATAGCGAATCTTCCGGGTGGAGATGCTAATCTGGATGAGATCAAGCTAAAAGGAAAGGGCCGCTACGTACGGGTATGGATGGAGCAACCGGCTAATGACGGACGCTATATCTTAAGCGAGATAGAGGTGATGGGTAAAGGTGGCTTGCTTGCCCAACCGGCTGCTGCTCCGGCTTCTACAAAAGACGAGATCCGTTTGTCGGGCGGAAACTGGAAAGTACAACGAGCTTCCGAGGTAACCGCTTCCGGTGAGGAAATATCGAAACCTTCTTTCTCTCCGGAAAATTGGATCGTGGCGACTGTGCCGGGAACGGTATTGAGTAGTTATAAGAATATCGGAGCTATCCCGAATCCGAATTACGCGGATAACCTGATGCAGATATCCGAGTCATTCTTCAACTCTAATTTCTGGTATAGGGATGAGTTTGAGGTACCCGAAGGATTCAAGCAAGATCGTTTGTTCTTGAATTTCGATGGTATCAACTGGAAAGCGAATGTATATTTAAACGGTAACAAGATCGGCCGTATCGAGGGAGCGTTTATCCGAGGTGTATTTGACGTTACAGACAGGGTCGTACCGGGTAAGAACGTTGTCGCGGTGGAGATCATCAAGAATGAGCATATCGGCGCTATCAAGGAGAAATGTGAGAAGAATACGGATTTCAACGGTGGTATCTTAGGCGCTGATAACCCAACCAAGCCAAAAATCAAAGAGGAATTTATCCGTTTCTGGCTGATGAGGTTCCGTAAATTGGACATGAGCCTGAAAGACCAGCGGCAGGCGTTGGTGGATACGTTCATCAATTCGATTTACCTGTACGATGATAAGGTTTTGATAACCTTCAACTATAAAGAAGGTACACAGACCGTGACTTTTGGAGAAGCGACAGAAGCTGCATCAAAGGGAAATGGTTCGGATTTGGATTGCTTTACTGCACCACAAGGAAGACAGCTTTTGATAGCTGTCTTTTTTGTTTTACACGGCAGTTTCCCTTTAGCAGTAACCGCGGATAAGAGGACTTGAACAGCACGGCCCCACCGCAGGCGGGGCAACAAAAGCCCCAGTGGGGCTTTTGTTAGTGCGCGGTTCCCAACCCGTAGGAATGTCTACCGGGAGGCAGACTGTCCACTGTCTTTTTTGTTTTACATGGCAGTTTCCCTTTAGCAGTAACTGCGGATAAGAGGACTTGAACAGCAACGACGACGACCGCAGCCAGCGGCTGAAACAGGGAGGAGTTGTTGGGGCCGCGTTCTGATTTTTCAAAGCCCTGCCAAGGGGCTGCAGAAAAATCAGCAAACGCAACCCGTAAGGCCCTGACCACCAGATTCCGCTGCGGTGCCCAACCTGTAGGAATGTCTACCGGGAGGCTGCCGCTTATTTTGCTTCACCCAATAATTCCCCTTTCGTAGTAACAGTGGATAACATGGATATCGGCTGCGTGGAACTGCTGCTCCGGGATGGGAGAAAAATTTCCATTGACAAAAACTGCCGCTCACCTGCGTAACGGAACGCAGGCGGGCGGCGTTTTGCACTATCGGCTCTGAGACTGCCGGAAATTACAGCTTATGAAAGACTTTCAATGATCTCCGCACTCTTTTCAATGCCGATGACCCCACTATCCAGCGCAATATGATAGTTGGCGGCATTGCCCCAGTTCATATCGGTGTAGAAGCGGTAGTAGGCGGCGCGGCGCTTGTCCTTCTCCTTCAGTCGGGCTTCGGGCGATTTCTCCCGTTCCCCGTAGACCCGCACGATGCGGTCAGCCCGGAACTTCATGTCCGCGTGGACAAAGACCTTCAGGCAGTCGGTGCGGTCTTGCAGGATGAAGTCGGCGCAGCGCCCCACGATGACGCAGGACTCTTTTTCTGCCAGTTCCCGGATGATCCGGTATTGCAGCTTCCAAAGCAGGTCCTCGTTAGTGAGACCGAAGCTGCGGTCGGTGAAGGCAGAAGCAAGGAAGCCGCCGGGGGTGTACTCTCCGGCCTCCCTGACGTAGTTTTCGTCAAAGCCGCTTTCTGCAGCCAGCTTCTGAAGCAGTTCGGCGTCGTAGCATGGGATACCCAGATGCTCTGCCACCAGTTTGCCGATGGTTCTGCCGCCGCTGCCAAACTCGCGGCTGATGGTAATGATATGTTTTTCCATTAGACTTCTCCTTTCTGGTTCAGTTCACGGTAGGTTTTGCAGATCAGATAGCCTGCAATCAGGAAGGTGAGGATATCCGACATGGGCATGGAGTACAGCACGCCGTCCAGCCCGAAGAACCGGGGCAGCAGCAGGGCAAAGCCCACGCCGAACACCACCTCACGCACCATGGACAGGGCGGTGGATTCCACTGCCTTGCCCATGGCCTGCAAAAAAATGAAGCAGGCCTTGTTGACACAGGCCAGAATGATCATGCACAGGTAGATGCGGAAGGAGCGCACTGCAAAATCGGTGTAGTAGACGCTCTCGTTGGCAGCACCGAACAGGGCGATCAGCTGCCGCGGGAAGCCCTCCACCAGCACCAGCGCAACAACGCCCACGGCCGCTTCTGCCAGCAGCAGTTTTGTGAACAGCTCCTTCACACGGGCAGGCTTTTTTGCGCCCATGTTGAAACCCACCACGGGGATGCAGCCAGCCGCCATGCCCACCACGATGGAGATGACGATCTGGAAGAACTTCATCACGATGCCAACAACTGCCATGGGAATCTGTGCATACTGCTCCTGCCCGAACACGGTGTCCAGTGCGCCGTATTTGCGGATCATGTTGTTGATGGCTGCCATAGCCGCCACAAGGCTGATCTGGGACAGAAAGCTGGTCATGCCAAGGGTCAGGGTGCGGCCGCAGATGGAGCCCTTCAGCCGGTAGTCGCCCTTTTCAGGACGGATGATCTTCATGTGCAGCAGATACCACACTGCCAGCGCTGCGGTGACCAGCTGACCGATCACAGTAGCCACCGCCGCGCCCATCATGCCCCAGCGCAAGCCGAAAATGAAAACGGGGTCCAGAATAATGTTCAGCACCGCACCCGCAAGGGTGGAGATCATGGCAAACCGGGGGTTGCCATCCGCGCGGATGATGGGGTTCATGGCCTGCCCAAACATATAAAAGGGCACGCCCAGCGTGATATAAAAGAAATACTCCTGGGAGTGGTGGTAGGTCTCGGCGTTGACCGTTCCGCCGAACATGGCGAGAATGTTGTCCGCAAAAACCAGATAGAGCGCCGCCAGCACAATGCTGCTGACCAGACACATCACCACCGCATTGCCGACGCTCCGCTTTGCCTTGGGGACCTCGTTCTGCCCAAGGCTGATGCTGACGAAGGCGCAGCAACCGTCACCAATCATCACGGCGATGGCCAGAGCCACCACCGTCAGGGGGAACACAACGGTGTTGGCGGCGTTGCCGTAGGAGCCAAGATAGCTGGCGTTTGCAATAAAGATCTGGTCCACGATGTTGTACAGCGCACCCACCAGCAGCGAAATAATGCACGGGATCGCATACTTTTGCATCAGCTTGCCGATGCGCTCCGTGCCAAGGAATTGATTGGAACTTTCCATGGGATTCACCTTACCTTTCCATTTTGGGGCAAAAAAACAACGAGCAGCCCTCATGCAACCGGTTTTACGCATGAGTGCTACTCGTTGTACGAAATTATTATAGCCCGCCTGCCGGGAATTTGCAAAGGCAGTTTTGCACAAGAATTGTACTGGGCATTCTGCGCAGATTGCGCGAGGCAAACTTTGTGGAAGATGCCCTTTGAAGCCCGCCAACCTACCGTGGTACAATAAAGTAAAGAGTAAAATTACGCTGAAAAGTCTGTTTTTGCAGCCTTTTCATACAAGGGAAAGAGGCAATACCATGTCACGGTTTCAGGCGGGAGCGCTGGTGGTCTACGGAAATCTGGGAGTGCACGAGGTGGAAGGGATCGGGCTGCGGCACTTTTGCGATGAGCCCGCCAGAGAGTACTACACCCTCCGGCCCTATTTTTCGGATTCCCACGACCGCAGCTATATCCCCACGGCAAAAGAGGGTGTTCTGCGCCCGGTGACCCCGGCACAGCAGGCAGCAGCCGACCTTGCACGGATCAAAGCGGAGACGCTGCCCATCCCTACGGGAATTCAGACGGCGCTGGCAGAACACTATCAGGCACTGCTCCACACCAATGATTTTTACCAGTACCTGACCCTGTTCAAGGAGCTGGGGCAAAAGCAGACCCAGCAGCAAAGCCGCGGGCGGAAGATCAACGCCATGGATACCTACTTCTACCAGATGGTAGAGCGTGTCCTGCGGGAAGAACTGGCGGTATCCCTTGGAGAATCGCAGCAGGAAGCCGGTAAACGGCTGCTGGGCGTTCTGAACTCAAGCTGCATGATGATTTTTACCAATAAATGCGAGGGCTCTTTTTGTGAAGGATCGCCTTTGCATTTATTTTTTGCGTTTTTTATAATAAGAATAGGACGCTGCAATGTTGTAATTTGCAGCGATATATAAATCGGAGCAACTTTGTAGGAATCAACAAAGAAGGATGGTTTGCCATGTGAAACCTTCGTGAGAGTTTGCCACTTGAAACCCATCGATGCCTTATGATATAATCCCTTCAGCAGAACGCGCTGTGTGTGAACACGTAAGACCAGTTTCTTCACACGCAGGCGTTCTCTTTTTATTTTCAAAAAAGTTAGTTTACGCTAATCTTGAGGAGGGCTTTTCATTCGTAATCATCGTTCCACTGTTTTTCTCGGCGTTCTGCTGATGATTCTTTCGGTTTGTTCTTTGTTTGTCGGGGTGCTGGACATCCGGCCTTCTGACCTGTTTACAGGCAGCGTGGAAACATGGGAGATTTTTCTGATCTCCCGCCTGCCGCGTCTGCTTGCCATCCTCTGCACAGGCATCGGCATGAGCGTGGCGGGGCTTATCATGCAGCAGCTCTGCATGAACAAATTTGTTTCGCCCACCACAGGTGCGACGATCTCTTCTGCGCAGTTTGGCATTCTGCTGGCTTTGCTGTTTGCACCGGGTTCTACTCTGTGGGGACGTGCTGCCTTTTCCTTCGTTTGTGCCGTTCTCGGTACATGGGTCTTTGTCTGGTTTATCCAGCGTATCCAGTTCAAGGACGTTGTCATGGTCCCGCTGGTCGGCATCATGTTCTCCAACATCGTAATGGGCGTTACCAATTATCTTGCCTACAAATAT
>OGFM01002296.1_pt1 | contig 9911 bp, 10 predicted proteins | sample 1570871 | NCBI WGS metagenome assembly OGFM01 (sample SAMEA2581957, study PRJEB24529) | metagenome | biome: Human gut stool | place: China | collected 2011
AGCGCCACCTTGCCAAGGTGGAGGTAGCGGGTTCGAGCCCCGTCATCCGCTCCATCAAATCAGTACAGTTGATGTACTGGTTTTTTTATTTTGCAAATTTTTCTGTGCTTTCAAGGGGCTCGAAGGCGACCGTTAAGAAAACAGTCCGGTGGACTGTTTTTAGGGAGAGCGTTGATGAGAGTTAGGGTTACGCACCGCAAGCAGTTGGCGAGGTAGAACTTTTCGCATTAAACAATCCCCGTCATCCGCTCCAACTAAGACAGTACAGAAATTGTGCTGTCTTTTCTTTTTGTACAAATCTGTAGGGGGATATCATCTGCCCGTAAGTAAGCGCACATATTTTGTGATAAATCGAATTATCACAAAAACACAAAGTGATTGTCATACAGTATCGTTCATCGGATGCCCACAAATAACGACGGAATTCTTTTGACAGAGCCTGTATATTTCACACAACAAAAGGTCACGATTTTGAACCGTGACCTTGTTTTTTTACGAATTTTTTAAGACAATATCAGTTATTGATTCTTGTCAGCTTTGTGCCGGCAATGTAGAGAGTATCGCCCTCGATTCCCCATGTATCCGAACCGCCGTTTGCGGGATCGTCAGACCATTTGAGTGACTGCGACTGACTTTGATTTACAAAAGACACCTCAACGCTGATTGAAAGAGTTTTTTCATCATCAATGCTGTACTTCATATCAATCAAATTAAAAATCTCATCATAGTTTATTAAATCGCCGTAATCGGAACTGCCGGCATAACTTGAAATAAGTTTGCCGAGTTCTTTTGCATTCGGGATACCGATTGTTCCGTCAGGCTTGAACTCAAGTTGTAGGCTTACTCCGTTCTCCTCGGCAATCCATGTACCCTGAATCTGTCCCTGAGGAGTGGCTTTGTTAAGTCCGTTAAATATAAAGAATGCCGCAATTGCAACAACGAGTGCAACCGCAATGCCGCACGCTGTAATTATAAACGGTGTCTTTGACTTTTTCTTTGGAATCGGCTGTGCATACTGTGGCTGAACGCCCTGATTGTTATAATCATAAGAATATCCGCCCTGCTGACCGTTCTGATACTGATTATATCCGCCCTGTGCATTAACTGTCTGATACTGCGGTGCGGAATAATCGTTTGCAGGCATCTGATTATATGCGTCAGTCTGATGATTTTCAACAGGCTGATTTTCTGCAATCGGCTGTTTGTTCTGTACAGCTGTTTCCTGTACGGGTACAGGCGCTCCGCAATCGGCACAAAACTTTTCATTAGGCAATAACTGCCTTCCGCAATTTTTACAAAACATACTTCTTCTCCTGTTCAACAAAAAATAATTTCGAGGAAAACCCCTTTACAACAGCAAATTCAACCATATTATCTGTTTATTTTTATTGTACTGTTTTTTCTTCTTCAAGTCAACTGATATTTAAAAATCAGTGTTTTTTTACATAAAAGATATACTGAATACAGAAGATTTTACTGAGGATAGATTTGTATAATCGTTCTCGGTGACTATTTGTCAAGTTTTCATTGACAAATTACGACACAAATTGTATATTATAAGTAAGGGAGCTGACAAGTTAGTCGGCTGAGAGGAGGCTGAATGCCTCGACCTAAGACCTGATTTGGATAATGCCAACGGAGGGAAACAGTTACGGACACACCTTTTGTTGGTGTGTCCGTTTTATTTTTATAAAGGAGAATCCGCTATGATTGGAAATTGTCTTGAAAATGTAAGAAAAAATGTACCGCTTGTACACAACATCACAAACTATGTAACAGTAAACGATGTTGCAAATGTACTTCTCGCTTGCGGAGGAAGTCCGATTATGTCAGACGAACCCGATGATGTTGCCGACATCACAAGCATTTGCGGCGGTCTTAACATCAACATCGGTACACTTAACAAAAACTCAATTGAGGGTATGTTCATTGCGGGCAAAAAAGCTAATGAACTTTCTCACAAAATTCTACTTGATCCTGTCGGCGCAGGCGCAAGCAAGCTCCGCACAGACACAGCGGTTAAGCTTGCAAAAGAAATCAAATTTGATGTTATCAGAGGTAACATCTCGGAAATCAAAACTCTTGCACTCGGAAGCGGCACAACAAAGGGTGTTGATGCCGATGTATCGGATGCGGTAACAGAAGAAAATCTCGATAACGCAGTTGCATTTGTAAAGGATTATGCCAAAAAGTCAGGATGCGTAATTGCAATCACAGGCGCTATTGACCTTGTAAGTGACGGCGAAAAGTGCTATGTAATCCGCAACGGTCGTCCCGAGATGAGCAAAATCACAGGAACAGGCTGTCAGCTTTCGGGTATGACAACTGCATTTATCGTTGCAAACCCCGACAATGTTCTTGAGGCAACTGCCGCAGCAGTTTGTACAATGGGACTTGCAGGCGAAATCGCTTTTGCAAATATGGCAGAAACAGACGGTAACTCAACATACCGCAACCGAATTATTGACGCTATCTATAATATGGATGCCGAAACACTTGAAAAAGGAGCAAAGTATGAATTGCGATAAAAAAGATTTGTTGCTCTATGCCGTAACCGACAGGGCATGGCTTAACGGTGAAACACTTTGCAGTCAGGTTGAAAAGGCTATTAAAGGCGGTGCAACATTCATTCAGTTAAGAGAAAAAAATCTTGACCAAAAGCATTTTCTTGAAGAGGCTCTTGAAATTCAGAAACTCTGCAAAAAGTACAATGTTCCCTTCGTGATCAATGACAATGTAGAAATTGCAAAAGAAATTGACGCTGACGGTGTTCATGTCGGTCAGAGTGATATGGAGGCAGGCAATGTCCGCAAGATTCTCGGTGACGACAAAATCATCGGTGTTTCGGCTCAGACTGTTGAACAGGCTCTTCTTGCTCAGAAGCACGGAGCAGATTATCTCGGAGTCGGAGCAGTTTTCAAAACAGGCTCAAAGGACGATGCAGACGATGTTTCACACGATGAACTTCAGAAAATCTGTGAGGCTGTTGACATTCCTGTAATCGCAATCGGCGGAATCAACTCCAAAAATGTTACGGAACTCAAGGGCAGAGGTATCGTTGGCATTGCCGTTATCAGTGCTATTTTCGCTCAGCCCGATATTACAAAGGCAACAGCAGAGCTTAAAGCACTTACGGAAAAGACGGTTGCGAATGATTAAATCTGCAATATTTGATGTTGACGGCACACTTCTCGATTCAATGAAGATATGGGATGACGCAGGAGAGCGTTACCTCTCGTCTGTCGGCAAAACAGCCGAAAACGGACTTTCCGAAAAGCTCTGTGATATGAGTCTGACGGAGGGTGCGGAGTATATGAAAAAGCAGTATGCTCTTTCCTTTTCAACTGATGAAATAGTTTCGGGTGTGCTGAAAATTATTGAAGATTTTTACTTTTATGAGGTCGGTTTAAAAAACGATGCAAAAGAAATTTTGCAGTTTTTGGAATCGAACAATATCAAAATGATTATTGCAACATCAAGCGACAAAACGCATATTAAAAAGGCATTTGAAAGGCTCGGTATTCTAAAATATTTTACGGACATTGTGACCTGTTCACAAATCGGAAAAGGCAAAACAAGCCCCGATATTTACATTGCCTGTGCAGATAAACTCGGAACAGCTCCGAGTGAAACGCTTGTATTCGAGGACGCTGTTTTTGCCGCAGAAACTGCTCACAAGGCAGGTTTTAAAACGGTGGGAGTGTATGACGAATCGAGCAGGAATGACAAAAACAGAATAAAAGCCGTTTGCGATTACTACGCAGACAGCTTTAATAAAGCGGCAGATTGGGGGCACCACCTTTTGTCGCTGTAAAAAATTAATGCAAAGAGGAGATTAAAATGAAAACAGCATTAACAATCGCTGGCAGTGACTGCAGCGGAGGCGCCGGTATTCAAGCGGATATCAAAACTATGATAACAAACGGTGTTTATGCCATGAGCGCAATCACCGCACTTACCGCACAGAACACAACCGGCGTTACGGCAATTATGGAATCCACACCCGAATTTCTGGGTGAACAGCTTGAAAGTATCTTTACGGATATTTATCCCGATGCCGTAAAAATCGGAATGGTTTCTTCATCAAGCCTTATCAAAACAATTTCGGAGAAGCTGAAAAAGTACGATGCAAAAAATATTGTTGTCGATCCGGTTATGGTGGCAACAAGCGGAGCAAAGCTTATCAGCGACGAGGCGGTAAGCACTCTCAAAGAGCACCTCTTTCCGCTTGCAACAGTTCTTACACCGAATATTCCCGAGGCGGAAGTTCTCTCTGAAATGAAAATTTCAAATGAGGAAGAAATGATAAAAGCCGCTGAAATAATCAGCGAAAAGTATGGTTGTGCGGTTCTCTGCAAGGGCGGACATCAGATTAACGATGCAAATGATTTGCTCTTTAAAGACGGCACCTACACATGGTACAACGGCAAAAGAATCAACAATCCCAACACACACGGAACAGGCTGTACACTTTCAAGTGCAATAGCCGCTAATCTTGCAAAAGGCTTTGACCTTGACGCTTCCGTAAAGCGTGCAAAGGATTATATTTCAGGCGCACTTGCGGCAATGCTTGACCTCGGCAAAGGCAGCGGTCCCATGAACCACGCTTTTGACATTCAAAGTAAATTTACAAAAGAAAATTCGGAGGCAGAGCAATGAAAAAGCAGACAAGCGTATTTGAAAACAGTTTGATATGGTTCGGAGCAGGTGTTTCAATCGCCGAAATTCTCACAGGTACATACTTTGCTCCGTTAGGTTTTGAAAAGGGCATTTTAGCCGTAATCATCGGTCACATAATCGGATGTGCAATGCTCTTTTGTGCAGGACTCATCGGCGGTAAGTGCCGTAAAAGCTCAATGGAAACCGTAAAAATGAGCTTTGGCAACAAGGGCGGACTTCTTTTCTCTGTCCTCAATGTTATTCAGCTTGTCGGCTGGACAGCCATTATGATTTATGACGGCTCACTTTCCGTGAACAGTATTCTGAATATGGGCGACACAGGCAGGTGGATTGCCTGTATCGTAATCGGTGCATTGATTGTACTTTGGATTCTTGTCGGCATTTCAAACCTTGGCAAGCTCAACACAATCGCAATGGCGGCGCTGTTCATTCTTACAATCGTGATGTGTTTCTTCATTTTCGGAAACGGCAACGGTATGGGTGCGGCAGGCGATGACTCAATGTCATTCGGTGCGGCAGTTGAGCTTTCGGTAGCAATGCCGCTTTCATGGTTACCGCTCATCAGCGACTACACAAGAGAGGCGGAAAAGCCCTTCAAGGCAACTCTTGCAAGCACACTTGTTTACGGTGCGGTAAGCTGTTGGATGTACATAATCGGTATGAGTGCGTCTATCCTTACAGGCGAAAGCGATATTGCAAAAATTATGCTTAAATCAGGACTCAGCATTGCAGGCCTTGTAATTGTAATTCTTTCAACAGTTACAACAACCTTCCTTGACGCTTACTCGGCAGGTGTTTCAAGCGAATCAATATTCTCAAAGCTTAAAGGAAAATATGTTGCCGTTGCAGTAACAATAGTAGGTGTAATCGCCGCAATTGTTTATCCTATGGATGACATCACCGATTTTCTCTATCTCATCGGTTCGGTATTTGCTCCAATGATTGCCATTCAGATTGCAGACTTTTTCATTCTCAAAAAAGACAGAGCAAACAAAGCCGTTGACATCTGCAACATCATAGTATGGCTCGCAGGCTTTGCGGCATATCGTTTCCTGATGAATGTTGACATTATCGTTGGCAACACTCTGCCCGATATGGTTTTCACAATCATCCTCTGCGTCATAGTTACCAAAATCGCAGACAAAATCACCTCAAAATCCAAGAAAGCATAATCGCTTACAACAAAGTCAAATCCCCGTCAGATTTCTCCGACGGGGATTTTTACATTTAATTTTCGTTATTATATTTTAAAATATCATCATAAGCAATCAGGCTGACATTTCCGAGTCCATTTGCCTTATCAATGCAACCCTTTGTAAAACCGGATTTTGAAAAAATATAAAAATGCTTTTTGTCGAAATTAAAAAGCTTACTGCGTTCAACAAGTGTTTCAAGAATACCGAGGTCAACACTTTCATTACGCCACTTACATTCACCAAAAAGAGCCGTATTTTTATCTGCCGAGCCGATTATATCAATTTCTTCCTGTTGTCTTGTTTTTGGATTTGTTCCCCACCATCTGCCGATATCCGTAAAATCAATTTCGGAATCACCGTTCAGCAACCTTTTCCACAAATACTGCTTGCAGATTTCTTCAAACACATCACCCATATAATCCGACAAATGCGGTGCAATTCGATTGTACGCAAGTTCAACCGCACCTCTTGAAATTATCGAAGAATTTTCCGGCACAAAACGATACCAAAATCTGAACATATTATCCTCAATAGAATAAATTGTTTTCTTTGTGGATTTTTCACCGTATGGCACTTCTTTTCTCACAATTCCGAGAGCAACAAGATTCTTGACATAAGCAACACAAGTGCTTGAGGTTTCTCCAACCTTTGTTGAAATCTCCGATATTTTTGATGCACCCGTAGCAATTGCCGTAATCACGGCATTATAAATAGCCGGCTCTCTTACCTCTTGTTTCAAAAGATTGTTAGGCTCTTCATACAGAGCCGATACAGGATTCAGAAAAATATTTTTTATATTATCCTCTATTGAAATTTTGTTGTTAATCTGCAAAAGATATTGCGGTGTACCTCCCACAAGCCCGTAGGCAAGTGCCTTATCTTCAGGTGACATTCCGTTAAAATACTCACAAGCCTCGCAAAATTCAAACGGCAAAATTTTAAACTGAGCCGTTCTTCTGCCATACAAGGGTGCTTTGTATGCAAGCACATGGTCCTCAATATATGACATTGATGAACCGCAGAGAATAAGAAACAACTTTGAACTGTCTTTATATTTATCAATTAACATTTGCAGTGTTGATGCAAGACTTCTTGACGCTCTTGCTACATACGGATATTCGTCAAGACAAAGGACGATTCTTTTGTTCTCTGACAATTTAAAAACATATTCAAGTGCCGACTGAAAGTTTGAAAAAGCAGTATCCGTTTTCATTCCTGTTGAAAATTCAAGAATGCACTCGCTCAAATTTTCAAGATTTTGCTTTGCATTTGTTTCAACTCCTGTGAAACAAATTGCGTTTTTATCCTTGACAAACTCGTTTATGATAGCCGTTTTTCCCACACGGCGGCGACCGTATATGACGGCAAATTCAAATTTTCCGCTGTTATACAATCTGTTAAGCTGTAAAAGCTCATTCTTTCTGCCTATAAACAAAATTCTCACCTCTGCCGTTTGCAAATTACTCGTTTACGATTTAGTTATTTACGATTAACTAAATTATAAACCACTGTTTTTGCTAAGTCAAGATTATTTTGCAATTTAGTTGGTTACGATTAACTAAATCGTGATAAAGTTATATTTTTTATATGTTGTAAAAATATGTCACCAAAGAAAATTTCGGTATAAAAAACTGTATGAATCAAACAATATTACTGCAAATAATTTGCTGAATATGTATCAGACAAAGGGCAAAATTGTCCGAAGGGAGTTTTTAATATGAAAGCAACAGGAATCGTCAGAAGAATCGACGATCTCGGAAGAGTGGTTATACCGAAAGAAATCAGGCGGACGCTTCGTATTCGTGAGGGAGATCCGCTCGAAATTTATACCGCAACGGACGGCGAGGTTATTTTTAAAAAATATTCGCCTGTCGGAGAGCTTGCGGAGTTTGCGTCACAATACGCAGATGTGCTTGCCAAAATCAGCTCAATGCCGACAATCATAACAGACCGTGACCATGTAATCGCCGCCGCAGGAGTTTCAAAGCGTGAATTTCTTGAGCGCAGGGTAACAACCGTGCTTGAGGGATATATGGAAAATCGCAAAACCTATTCGGCAACACAGCAGACGCTCGGCGATATTCAGCCGATTGAGGGCATTGAACATTATGCATCGGTAATCTATCCGATTATTGCCGCCGGAGATGTTTCGGGTGCGGTAGTTATGCTCACAGGCGAACAGACCAAAATCCCGACAAATGCCGAAATTAAGCTTGCACAAACAGCCGCCGCATTCCTCGGCAAACAAATGGAAGAATGATTTTTAAAAATAGGTAATAATAAAAAATGCGGTCGGGAAGACAGGCGCAAAACAATACACCGAATTTTCCCGACCGTATTTGTATAATTGTGTATTTACTTGTAGAGGCGAACACGGTTCGCCTCTACTGTTATTTTACATAAAGTTTGAATTTTCTAACTATTATCACACCACATCAATTTGGCACATTTTCATTGTTGCGAGGGCGGAATTATGGGTTTCGGGGGTTACGCCGGCACAGCAAGCCGAATCAACGCTGATTTCAGCGTTTGGGAAAAGTGCCTTTAGAATCAACGCATTTGACACAACGCAGATATCGGTGCAAAGTCCTACAAGCTCGATCTTTTCAAAGCAGAATTTATCCCAATGAGTATAGCCAAATGACGGCTTGTCAATATGAATTGCATCGGGAACATCAAGTCCGTCTGCAATCTGCCAGCCGTGAGTATTTTTTACGCAATGCACAACGGGCAGTTTTTTGCCCTCGGGAGTGCTTAGGTAATCTTCACCGTGAGTATCCCTTGTAAAAATAATTTCGTCACCGTTTGAACGGTATTCTTCAATCTTTTTGCGTACATTAGGCATAATTTTCACAGCCTCATCAGTACCGAGACTGCCGTCAATAAAATCATTCTGCATATCTATTACAATCAAAGTTTTCTTCATACAAATCACTCCGTTTTTAATTTTGAACTGTACATATCCAATATATCAGCTGACTTTGCCGCTGTAAATTTATTTGCAAAAAATTTGTTTTGTAACTTGATTTTCGTTGTCGGCTCAATTAAAATAGTGTTCAGAAAAACTGCAAGGAGAACGCTTATGGGACATATGTATTTTGTCAGACACGGACAGACCGTGTGGAATGTTGAAAATAAAATCTGCGGTTCAACGGATATTGACCTCACGGAAAAAGGTCATGAACAGGCTGTTGAAACGGGCAAGAAAATTCTTTCAGAGAATATAAAAGCAGATATCATCCTCTATTCTCCGCTTATGAGAGCCGAAAAAACCGCAAAGCACATTTCGGAAATCACGGGAATTCCTGCAAAAGCAGAGCCGAGATTGACCGAGCAAAACTTTGGAAAATATGAGGGAACGCCAAGAGACGGCGAAGAATTTCGTATTGCCAAAAGAGATTTCGTCAGCCGTTATGACGGCGGAGAGTCTATGCTGCACCTTGCACAAAGAATTTACAATCTGCTTGATGATGTGAAAGCAAGCGGAAAGGTTTGTATTTTAGTTGCACACAATGGCATTGCAAGAGTTGTCAACTCATATTTTAACGATATGACAAATGAGGAGTATGCAGATTTCGGTGTTAAAAACTGTGAAATCCTGCGTTACGATTTTTAAGTATTTCTAAATATCCGCATAAAATCAAGGAGTCCCACGCATTGTGACACTCATATTTTAGTGTTGTTATGAATATTGACGACAGAGAAAGAGGAAGAAAAGGCATAGACATAGAAGAATGCTTGTGAGAATGTCAAAAATGACTGATATGCCCGACAATCCCAAGAAAAACAAAACACAAATATAAAACATAGGCAAGGGAAAATTAGGACGCTCCAAACGGAACGTCCTTTTACATTTATATATAGCTATTTATGAGTTGCTTTGATACTGCTGGAGAAAAGCCTGAAACGCTAGCCGCGATGCAAATCGAAATCCGTTTGTGAACGCTTGTAGCTCATTCCGGTCGTAATTTCTACATCCGTTTTTTAATTTGTTCGAACAGAGCCTTTTGCTGTTCTGTGAGAGTGGCTCTGAGC
>OGFM01002298.1_pt1 | contig 9893 bp, 7 predicted proteins | sample 1570871 | NCBI WGS metagenome assembly OGFM01 (sample SAMEA2581957, study PRJEB24529) | metagenome | biome: Human gut stool | place: China | collected 2011
GTAGTATACCTTATTGTATATTATGAACCGCAGCGAGGGCCATCTGCAGTATGCCCTCGACCACGGCTATATCGCCAGCGGCAAGACCCACGATTTTGAGGATCTGGTGCGTCAGGCCGACCATATCATCTTTGGCTTGTACCCCACGGCCCTGCTCGAGTGGTTCCGGACCTACGGCCATCTGCTGAAGGAGGGCTGCATCTTTACCGATGTGTCGGGCGTAAAGACTGGTCTGGTGGAGCCCATTCAGGCCATGTGCAGGCCGGGCGTGGAGTTCATTGCCAGCCACCCCATGGCGGGCCGTGAGACCTCCAGCGTGGAGCACGCCGCCGAGGTGAATTTTGCCCCGGCCAACTTCATTGTGACCCCCACGGAAAAGAACACCCCGGAGGCCATTCAGTGGGCCAGGGAGCTGGCCGAGGTGCTGGGCTTCAAGCATATCTGCACCCTGACCGTGCAGGAGCATGACAGGATGATCGGCTATGTCAGCCAGCTCTGCCATGCCATCGCCGTCAGCCTGATGTGCGCCAACGACAATACCTCGCTGTGCGAGTACACCGGCGATTCTTTCCGGGACCTGACCCGCATTGCACGCATCAACGATAAGATGTGGGCGGAGCTGTTCCTCTGGAACAAGGAAAACCTCATCTCCGAGATCGACCAGTTCAGCGGGGCGCTGAACGAGATGCGCAACGCCCTTGTGGCCGATGACCGGGAAAAGCTGGAGGAGATGTTCCGCCTGTCCACCCAGCGCCGCGCGGCGTTTGATAAGAAAGCGCCGTAACCTTTTCAGCACACAGCACTGCTGTTTTTCCTGGCTCCCCTGCTGGGGAGCTGGAAGCGAGACTGAGAGGTTTGGCACAACACGAAAAAATGAGGTGTACCGAATGCCCAAACAGGAAGGCCAGAAATCCAAGCTGCTGGCGCTATTGCGCATTTTTGAGCAGCAGACCGATGAAAACCACCTGCTGAACGTGCCGCAGCTGGTGGAGCTGCTGGAGGCGCAGGGCATCCGCTGTGAGCGCAAGAGCGTGTACAGCGATATTGAGGCACTGGGTGCGCTGGGCTATGACATCAAGCTGCGCCGGGGCCGGGGCGGCGGGTATTTCCTTGCCAGCCGCACCTTTGATCTGGCGGAGCTCAAGCTGCTGGTGGATGCCGTGCAGGCAAGCCGGGTGGTATCCGGCACCACGAGCAGGCGGCTGATCCACAAGCTGGAAAAGCTCTGCTCCAACTACGAGGGCAGCCAGCTGCAGCGTCAGGTCTATGTGGAGGGCCGCCCCAAGACCGACAGCAAGAGCCTGCTGTACAGCATCGATGCCCTGCACGAGGCCATCAACAACGGTAAAATGGTGGAGTTCCTCTACAGAAAAGCCGACAGCCGCGAGAAAGAGAAAAGGACCGTCAGCCCGTGGCAGCTGGCCTGGGAGAACGGGTGCTACTACCTCATTGCCTTTGCCGATGAAAAGGGCATCCGCCATTATCGGGTGGACAAGATGAGCGGGGTCCGGGTGCTGGATGCGCCCCGGCGGGGTCAGGAACAGTTTGCGGATCTTGACCTGCCTGCCTATCTGCGCAAGCACTTTGGAATGTACGGCGGGCCGGAGCATCGCGTTACCCTGCGGTGCACCGCTGATCTGGAAGGTGCCATGCGGGAGCGCTTTGGCACTACGCCCATGTTTCTGCCGGAAGAGGATGGGTCTTTCCACTTCGATGTCCCCATCTGCGTCAGCGACCAGTTCTACGGCTGGGTCTGCGGCTTTGGCGGCAAGATAGAAGTGGTTGCCCCGCCCGAAGTGCGGCAGGGGCTGTTTGACCTGAGCAGCAGAATTGCAAAGGCAAATCAGTAAAAAATCATACACACAAAAAGGTGCTGCCCCGCAGGTTGATCTGACGGGGCAGCACCTTTTATTGTGTATAGCTTGCTTTTAATTATTCCAGTACGTCCTGATATCCTTCAAGCTCTTTCTGAAGGCGTACCAGTCCACTGCTGATACCGTCATGTCGGCGGAAAATATCCTCATATTGCTGAGCAGTTTCTTTGTCCAGCGAATCTTCAAATTTAAGATAATGCCCAGTAACAGTTTGCCAGAAGTCATATTTGATTAAATCCGGTTGCGATTCAAACTGAACATCAAGAACCGCATCCCTCCGGGCAACGATTCTGCCAGGGCCATACTTGAGATTTGCCACAGCAGTACCGGGCACAAAGACTGCGTCATAGTGCTGTACTGCCTGATCCAGCAGAGTATACTCTTCTTCCGCTTTCTGATATTCTTCTTGCAGTGCCAGTGCCTTGTTCAAACGCTCCTGATATAGTTTTTTCTCTTTGAATGTGATATTTTTGAATGTGAGTCCTTTGTACAAGTTATACACAGATGTGCAATAGATGATATCATATGCAAGTATGTGTTTTGCTTCATCATTAGCAAGATCATCACGAATATACTGGAAATGACCATCAAAACGGCTCTTATCCGTGGACATCAATTCTTTGCAGTTCTTAATCTCTGCAACAAGTTCATCGCACATCCGGTAATATTCTTTCAGTTTAATTTGGTCGCCAGTGCCCCAATCGCCATAGTACTCCACGCAATCCGCAAAAAGCTTTGCCTCATTTGCTTTGTACATATAGTATTTATCCGGTTCATAGAGAAACAGATATCCGGCAACGGAACGAGCCGTCTGTTTATAGCTGTAATAGTTCGGAAAATATTTCAGCCGTAGTTTTTCACTGTCCTCAAGAAATGCTGCGATTTTTTCTTCTCGCTTTTCCAAATCACCGCAGTCATCCTTGAACAAATCCTGAAACAGCCGCTTGACAGAATTAGCTGCTTCTTCGTTCTTCTGGGAAATTTTTACCAATCCGCCAAAAGGCTGCATCTTCCCATCAATGATTGTTTCTACAACACGTTCCTCTTTTTTGTGACCCTTGATATGATCTAAGGCTACTGCAAAATTATGTCCAGACTGTTTGAAGGCAGCATCCATTTGCTTCCGGAATTGTTTTGCTGCCCACCATTTGAATGTTTCATTGTGCTCCGGGTCGTTCAGCTCTTCAAAACGGTCAATATAGTTTGCGAAAATCTGGTGCAGGTTTTTGGTATTCATCAGAAACTCCTTTCTCCGTTTTATTCCTCCGGTTCTTTCAGTTCCAGATCGCTGGGCAGGAGGAGGTCCAGCGCGGCGGCGGGCTCGGCGACAAGGCGGCGGCTCTGGTGGAAGATGGCCTTTTCCAGGGTGTTGCGGGCAAGGCGGCCATTGCCGGCGGTGCGGGCATCGGATTCCTGCCAGCGGGCATAATAGCCCAGCAGGGGTTCGATGCAGCTTTCGGCCAGACGATACCCCTTGTTCTTTGCCTGAACGTGGGTGATCTGCAGCAGCTCCTCAGCGGTGTAGTCCGGAAACTCGATCTTGTTGGGGAAACGGCTGGCAAGGCCGCTGTTGGCGGTGAGGAAGATCTCCATCTCCCGGGTATACCCGGCCAGAATGACCACAAGCTCGTTCCGGTGATCCTCCATTCCCTTTACAAGGGTGTCGATGGCTTCCAGCCCGAAGCTGTCCTGTTCACCCCGGTAGAGGCTGTATGCCTCGTCAATGAAGAGCACACCGCCCAGAGCGCTCTCGATGACGCTGTTGGTCAGGGGAGCGGTGTGGCCGGTGTAGCGGCCTACCAGGTCGGCACGGGTCACCTCCACCAGCTGCCCGCCCTTGAGGGCACCGATGGCTTTCAGGTATTTCGCCACCAGCCGGGCAATGGTGGTCTTGCCGGTGCCGGGGTTTCCAGTGAAGATCATGTGCATGGACAGGCTGGCCGTTTTCAGCCCGGCAGCGGCCCGGCGCTGCTGTACCTGCAGGTTGTCGGCCAGACCGAACACATACTCTTTCACGGGAGCAAGGCCCACCAGTTCGTTGATCTCGGCCCGGATGGCATCCAGTGCGCCGGTATAGGCCGCCGGCAGCAGGTCAAAGAGCGGTTCCTCCGGGCCATCGTTCAGCCGGAACAGCAGCCCTTCCGGACGGGCGGTCAGGGCCGCCGTGCCGGACAGGGTCTTGTCCGTGCGCAGGCAGTATTCGCTCAGGGCACGGAAGATGTGGTCACAGCATTCGGCCAGCCCGGCGGCACCCTTCTGCGCGGTGCACTGGGCTGCGACATAGTCCCGCACGTCGGCCCCGGCGGAAAGGGTCAGCCCCAGCCGGGTGCGGATCTTCTGGGCCAGCGCGTTGAGCTGCTGCGCGGCAAGGGCGGCCAGGTCCTCCCGGGTGTAGGAGGCCGTTTCGCAGACATCCCCCAGCGCCGACACCAGCGCCGCGCCGAATTTATCGGCCAGTGCCTCCCGGCCCTTGTGGGAGTAGAAGATGAGGTATTTGCCGCAGGGGTCGATGCGGCTGACGGCTCCCGGGGCCAGCGCCGTGCCTGCATCCACAAGGATGCCCTCTTTGTTCACGAGATACCGGCTGGACAGGGGGGCGCTGCCCTTGACGGCCAGATCGGACAGGGTCTTCAGAAAGCCGGGATAACAGCTCTCGTAGTGCTCAAAGGCAAGGATCTCCCCGGGCGCGTGCAGGGCGGCGTAGAGGTCCTGCAGGAAGAGCTTCTCGGCTCCGGAATTGGGGTAAAGGGCCAGATCCAGCGTGGCGATCCTGTCGCTCTGCAAAAGACCCCGGGCCGCCATGCAGCGGGCAGTTTCTTCCAGCGCGAAATGCCGGCCTGTGCCTGCCCCGCCTGTGAGCAGGATGACGTTGCGGGCGGCGGGGGCTTCGGTGCCCAGCACAAAGGGGCGGCGCATGGCCCGCACCACGCTGTCCACAAAAGCATCCTGCCCCAGCACCGTCTGTTTGACCTCGGCGGCAAGGCCTTCAAAGCTGCCCAGGTGCTCCGGCTTCACGTCGGTGGTGCCCCTGGCCAGCAGGCCTTCGTCCTCCATGTCCCGCAGCATCTGGCGGCTGCTTTCCAGCGCGGCGGCGGTGGCATCGCTCTGGGTTTTGAGCTGGGCGTTCTGCTGCTTCAACAGCTCGTCCAGCCGTTTCTGCTGTTCCAGAAGCGCCGCGTTCAGGTCGGGCAGGGCGGCGCTGCCGCCTGTTTTGGGTGCAGAAGCGCCGGGGGCGGCCTTGAATCTGCCCCCCGGGCCGAACACGCCGTTCATCAGACTTTCCCAATCATCGGTGTATGCCATAAAACTTCCCTCCGTGCAGTGTTTTTTCTTTCAGTATAGTGGAGTCTGGTACGTTTTGCAAGGAAAGGGTTGAAATAAAGGACAAAGTTCGTTACACTATTGTCAAACGAAAGGATGGATTGCCATGGAGCCAAGAACACCTGCTGAATGGAAGACGCTGTTTGAGAGCGAAGCCTTTGCCCGCCAGACGGAATACTACGGCCCGCTGGGGGTGGAGTATACCCCCGCCGGGACGCACCTGCGCCTGTGGGCTCCCACGGCAAAACAGGCGGCAGTGAACCTGTACCGCCGGGGCACCGGCGGGGCCTGTGTGGGCACCCTGCCCCTGCAGCAGCAGGACAAGGGTGTGTGGAGCGTCTATCTGCCCGGCGACCAGCACGGAAAATACTACGATTTCACCCTTACCACCCCGTTTGGCACCTGCAATGCAGCGGACTCCTACGCCCGCGCGGCCGGGGTGAACGGGGTGCGCAGCATGATCTTTGACCCGGCCCGGGTAGACCCGCAGGGCTGGGAGCGGGATGTGCGGCCGGTGATCCCGCCGGCCCGCCGCAGCGTGTGGGAGGTCGGCGTCCGGGATTTCTCGCAGGACCCGGCCAGCGGCGTGCACACGGCCTGGCGGGGCAAATTTCTGGCCTTTACCCAGCAGGGGACGACCCTGAGCAGCGACGGCATCCACCCCACCTGCCTGAATTACCTCAAGCGGCTGGGGGTGAGCTATGTCCAGCTCATGCCCATCTTCGATTTTGGCAGCGTGGACGAGAGCCGCCCCCTGACCCGGCAGTATAACTGGGGCTACGACCCCACCAACTTCAATGTGCCCGAGGGCAGCTACTCCACCGACCCCACCCGGGGGGAGGTGCGGGTGCGGGAGTGCAAGCAGATGATCGCGGCCCTCCATGCGGCGGGCATCGGCGTTGTAATGGACGTGGTGTATAACCACATGTATCGTTCCGATAATGTGCTGAACCGGGTGGTGCCCCTCTACTACTTCCGCCAGAACGACGACGGTTCCCTCTCCAACGGCAGCGGCTGCGGCAACGAGTTTGCCTCCGAGCGGCCCATGGCCCGGCGCTATCTCATTGATTCAGTGCTTTACTGGGCACGGGAATATCACATCGACGGCTTCCGGTTTGACCTGATGGGCCTGTATGACGTGGAGACCATGAACCTCCTCCGGGCTGAACTGGACAAGCTGCCCGGCGGGCGGGATATCCTGATGTACGGTGAGCCGTGGCAGGGCGGCTGCAGCGCCCTGCACCGATACGAGGCCAACAAGAACAACCTGAACATGCTGAACGAGCGCATCGGCATCTTTTGCGACAACACCCGGGATGCCATCAAGGGCGGCTGCTTCGATGCCCGGGAGCCGGGCTATGTGGAGGGCAGGCCGGGAAGTTTCTGGGATATCGGTGCTTCGGTGGCGGCGTGGTGCCGCAGTGAAAAGCTGCCGCCCCACGCCCCGGGGCAGATTATCAGCTATGTCTCGGCCCACGACAACTTTACCCTGTGGGATAAGCTCCTGATGGTGCGCTACGCCCGCCCGGAGTTTGCCGCTGTGGACAAGACCGCCCTGGCCCAGAACCGGCTGGCGGCGGGCATCTACCTGACCAGCATGGGCCTGCCTTTCTGGCAGGCGGGCGAGGAGTTTGCCCGCACCAAGAAGGGGCAGGGCAACAGCTACCACTCCAGCCCGGCCCTCAACCGGCTGGACTGGCACCGGGCCGAACAGTTCCACAGCCTTGTGGATTACTACCGCGGGCTCATTGGTCTGCGGGCGGCGTTCCCCCGGCTGGGCGCGCTGGACAAGACCAGCCCCGCCGCCATCGAGTTCTTCCCGCTGGAACAGCCTCTTGTGGGCTGGCGGCTCCCCGCCCAGTGGGGCGACGGCGCAGCGTGGAGCGCCCTGTGCGTCTACTATAACCCCACCGAGACGGCGCAGGTCGTCACCCTGCCCGGCGGCAGCTGGAAGCTGCTGAGTGACGGCATCTCCTCCAGCCTGTGGCGGGGCAGCAGCCGCATCTGCACCGGCCAGACCGTCCTCCTGCCCCTGAGCGCCACCGTGTTCGGGCAGGTATAAAAATCCCCTGACCAGTTCAACGCCGGTCAGGGGATCTTTGATTTATGGATCAGGAAAAAGATTTGGGAGGATCAGGAGTTTTTCTGTGCCTGCTGGGTCTGGGCGTTCTTTTCGCCCAGAGTCAGGCTGACGGTCTGCATCTGGCCTTCCCGGGCCACGGTGATGGAAAGGGTATCACCGGCGGCATGCTGCTGGATCAGGGTGCCAAGGTCGTCCTTCTGGGCGATCTCGGTGCCGTCGATGCTCACGATGCGGTCACCGGTCTTCAGACCGGCCTTGTCGGCGGGGCCGCCCTGCACAACATCCACAACGTAAACGCCGTAGGCATTGACGTTGAGCTGTGCGGCGGTCTGGGCATCGGTCACAGCCAGATAGGTGATGCCCATGTAGGGGCGGCCGGAGACATAGCCGTTCTCCAGCAGATCCTGTGCCACCTTGATGGCATCGTTGATGGGGATGGCAAAGCCCAGACCCTCTGCATCGCTGGAGGAGGACTTTGCGTTGACCAGACCGATGAGCTCACCGTTCATGTTGAACAGGCCGCCGCCGGAGTTGCCGGGGCTGACAGAGGCATCCATCTGGATCAGGGACATGGTGTTGGTGGAGCTGGTGCCCTGGATGGTCACGCTGCGGTTCAGGGCGCTGACGATGCCGCTGGTCACGGTGCCGCCCAGCTCACCCAGCGGGTTGCCCACGGCCAGCACGCTCTCGCCCACGGCAAGGCTGTCGCTGTTGCCAACGGTGGCGGGGGTCAGGTCAGTGGCGTCGATCTTGAGGACAGCCACGTCGCTGGTGTCATCCTCGCCCACCACGGTGGCGGGGTAATCGGTATCGCCGATGGTCACGGTGATGTTGGATGCGCCGGACACAACGTGCGCACAGGTCAGGATATAGCCGTCGGAGCTGATCACGACACCGCTGCCAGCACCGCTCTCCACCTGGCTCTGGCCGTACCAGGACCACTGGGAGTAGACCACCTGCTCGGTGGTGATGACCACGACGCTGGGGCTGACGGTCTTGGCCACCTGTGCGGTGGTCATGCCGCTGGAAACAGTCGTGCCTTCGGCGGCGCTCTCAGAGTCTGCCGAAGAGCTGCTAGACCGCTCCACCTGCTGGATGATGACTTTGTTATTGCCGCCGAAGCGTGCGCCCACAAAGCCGCCCATAAAGCCCATGGCTGCGGCCAGCACCAGAGCGACGATGCTCTTTACAGCCTTGCCTGCATTCTTCTTAGGCTTCTTCGGCGCGGCAGGGGCTGTGTTCTGCGGGCCTGCGGGGGGCGGCGTTGCGCCGCCGGAAGGCTGGGTGTTCTCGCTGAAGGTAGAAGCAGTGTTTGCGGTGTTCATGCCGCTGGACCCCACATTGGGGTAGCCGGTATCACCGGCAGGATTATTGGAAGAGGAATAGTCATATTCCCATTTGTTTTCATCCATCGTGATTACTTCCTTTCTAAGGGATATGGTCGGGGGAAGAGCTTTTCCGCTCCTCTCCGGCACGGTTTTATTCTATCTGCTAATTGTGAAAATCAATCGTTCCCCCAGTGAAGAATGTGTGAAATAAAGTCTAAGGAGTTTCTATGAAAATCAGCGCCACTCAAACGGGCTTTGCCCTTTATAAAGAGGCCGACGTCATCGGCCGGTGCGACGTCACCCCCACCCCAAAAGGCGCGGACATCACGGCCCTGTCCGTCCTGCCCCAGTGGCGGCGGAAAGGCTACGGCTCCTACCTGTTAAAAGAGATCTTGCGCCGGTTCGGCGGTTATGACCGGGAGGCTGCGACGGTGTTCACCGCGCCCCTGCCCGCCGACGAGGGCGAAGGGCTGTTCTGGCAGAAATTCGGCTTTGCGCCTGAGGATGGGCGGCTCGTCCGCCGCCGCACCCCCGATTTGACGGCGGTGCGCTTCGTGCAGGACTATCTTGCCGCCCATCTCCCCCACCCGAAGCTCTGCATCGACGCTACCTGCGGCAACGGCGGCGACACGGCGTTCCTCTGCCGCCTTGCCGGCCCGGAAGGCCGGGTGCTGGGCTTCGACATCCAGCCCGAGGCCATCACTTCCACCCGCGCCCGGCTCGAAAAGCAGGGCCTCACGGCAGAGCTTATCTGCGACAGCCACGCGAACCTCTTACAGTATGTCCGGCCCGGCACGGCGGACATCGTGATGTTCAACTTCGGCTGGCTGCCCGGGGCCGACCACAGCGTCTTCTCCACAGCAGACAGCAGCATCCCTGCGCTGGAAGCCGCCCTCGCGGCGCTGCGCGTCGGCGGCGTGCTCAGCGCCATCCTCTACAGCGGGCGCGTCATCGGCACGGACGAAAAGCAGAGCATCCTCGGCTGGCTGCGGGCTCTCCCGCTGGAAAAATATACCGTACTGGTGTGCGATTTTGCCAACTGGGCCGACACCGCGCCCCTGCCCTGCCTTGTTCTGAAAAAATAGCAAAAACTCTTGCATCCATGTGGATTTTCTGTTAAAATAAGCGTTGTATGTAATTTTATAGGAGAGCTTCCCATGTAAACAGCCCCTATTGTTTGCTGATACATCCACCCGGCCCTTCGCGGGGCCGCATCTCAGGAGAACGAAACTTTTATGACAAATCGTGAAGAAATCGAGCGCCGCCGGACGTTTGCGATCATCAGCC
>OGFM01002313.1_pt1 | contig 9838 bp, 8 predicted proteins | sample 1570871 | NCBI WGS metagenome assembly OGFM01 (sample SAMEA2581957, study PRJEB24529) | metagenome | biome: Human gut stool | place: China | collected 2011
TATTATGGAATACATAAAGAAAAATTTTCCCACAATAATTATTGCAATATCTTTTGTAGGATATATATTAGCAACTAAATATGGATTCAAATAGAAAGGACTTGATATTATGCCAGATTTCGGAATTGTAAGTGTACCTGTAATTGTAGTTATTGCTTATCTTGCAGGACAGTTTGTTAAAAATTATACTAAGTTAGATAATAATAAAATTTTGCCGATTGTTGGATTGATTGGTGGAATTGCAGGTGTTTTAGGTTATAGATATATGGTTGATTTTCCTGCTGACGATATTATGACGGCTGTTGCTATTGGTATTGTGTCTGGAATGGCTTCTACATGGGTAGACCAAGTTGCAAAGAAAGTGGTTACTGATAAGTAAAAATAGGGTGACATTGGTTTGAATGGATTGTATGATAAATTGGTAGGGTAAACTTTTTGAAAGGGTGTCACGTTTCGTTACACCCTTGTACATAGATTATGGAATAAAACGAAAGGAATGGAAAAAATGATTAATTTAGAAGAAAAAGTGATAACAATTCCTTATACTGAGGACAAAAAAGGTGAAAAATATACAGTAAAACACTATTTAACACCAGAACAGGTTGAACTTATTGGAAATAATATGTTAAAGTGTTCAAATGCTGTTGAGAGAAATGTTATTAAAAATACAATGCTTGTTAAGTTAATGACTGATATTCCAGAGGAAATTGCTAAAGATTATGATATGCTTGTTAAATCTGGAATTATTGAAACTGTGAATTTTGATGTGTTTAACGTTAGTGAAATTGACGATTATGTAGAAGATGAATTATCAATCAGAACTAATGTGAATAAATTTTTAGAACAGTTGAACAAGACTTTAGACAAGTACGCTAAGAAAATGCCTAACAACAAACAAATTGAGGACATGTTAGCAGACAGTAAAAAGTTAGTAGAAGTGCTTGGAAAGAAGTGATAAGGTAAAATGACTTATGCTAAAAACGTAGGTGAGTTTTATTCCTTGTACAATGAACCAGTTTCTAAAGCTGTTGAATATGTAATGCAACAAATATTGTTAAATTACAAGCAATTAATCAATCAGATTGTATATTCACATATACCAGAAGAATATGAAAGAACATATGAATTTTTAGAAAGTTGGCAGACAAAATCACAAAAAACAAGACAAGGTGGGTCTGGGGTTCTATCCCAAGACCCTACTTTTATGTCTTATAATCCAGAAATGTTCCAACATGGTAGTTTATATACTACTTATGGCGATGTAAGAGATGAATTAACTGGAATTATATATCAAGGTCTTGGTGGTGATTTGTTTGGATATGGTTGGTGGTGCAAACCAAGAGATGCTTGGACACCACTAATTGAACAGTTGAACAAAGGCGAATTAAAGAAATGGTTCATTGAGGGTATGCAAAAACAAGGAATACAGTGTAGAAGTGTAGGAAGAGGCAAAAATATATCCTCTTTCTGGTAAAATTTGGAAAAGAGGATTATATGGAAAATGTTGTAATTGGACTGGATATGTCAACGAAAAGTTCTGGGTATTCAGTTTTTAAAAATGGTAAATTGATAAAATTTGGCGTTTGGAAACAGAAGCAAGAGATAGCTTGGAGAGAACGTTGTATATATATGGGGAATGAGTTATCCACGCTATTGGACACTTATTCCCCATTTTTTATTTATTGTGAAGATACAATTTTAAGTGGTGAATGTGGTAATAATGTACAAACAGTAAAACAATTATCAGTGTTACAAGGAATTGTATTAGGTGTTTGTGCAGTACATAATGTAAAAATAGAATTTCTTATGCCTAGTAAATGGCGTAGTGATTTGGGTGTTTATGATGGTACTAGAGATGGAACTAAACGCCCAGTAATGAAATGGAAAACTATAGAAAAAGTCAATCATATTTTTGGGTTGGAATTGTTTTATGATTTAGATAAACCTAAAAGCGTGAAAAATGATGATGATATTGGAGATGCTATTGGAATAGCATGGTCACAGATTAAACCTACTGAAATAAGTAAGGGATTTGGTAAGAAGCCAAATATAAACGCCAAGAAAGGTAGGTGCATGTAAATAATGGCATTGAATAGTAGAGATTTTCAAATACTTGTAAACGCAGTATTGGACGCAAAAAATATTCAAGCACAATTAGATAAGATAAGTCAAAAATATGCAACTATGAAAGTTGGCATTGATGTTGATACAAGTAAACTTAATGATGCGTTAAGTGGGCTTAAAGGATTAAAAGTTGGATTTGATGATACCAGTACGAGTGCAGAAAAGACTTCTCAAAGTATTGGTGATATATTTACTAAGGTATCTAAGTTTGGTGGTGTAACACTTGTTATTAATGAGTTAAGACAATCGTTAATGGACGGTGTAGATGCTGTTAGGGAATTAGATGCCGCTGTTACTGAATATAAGAAAGTGTCTGATTTAACAGACGAGGGAATGAAAAGTTTTGTAAGCACAGCAAGAGAAATGGGTCTTGAAGTAGGAAAAAGTGCTACTGAATTTATAGAAGCAGGAACTCAGTTCAAGAAAATGGGTTATTCAGACCAAGAAAGTTTACAATTAGGAAAAGTAGCAACTATGTTCCAGAATATTGCGGATACTGCAATTTCAGCAGGAGATAGTGCAAGTTTTGTGAACTCTCAGATGAAAGCATTTAATATGACAGCGGAAGATGCTCAACATATCATAGATGTCACTAATGAGGTTGCTAATAACATGGCTGTTGGAACTAATGATTTAGCAAAAGGTCTTACTGTAGCAGGTGCAGGTCTTTCCGTATTAGGCAACGATTTTGAGCAATCTATAGCGTTAATCACCTCAGGTACAGAAATACTTACAGGAAGAAGCGCACAGGTTGCAAGGGGATTAACTACAATAGGAAACAATATAGCAAAAGCCGCTAATGAAGCAGGTGAATTAAGTTTTAAAGTACAAGGCGTGACAAAATCCATAGATTTATTTGATAAATCTACAGGAGAAATGAAAAGTACATATCAAGTTTTTCAAGATTTAAAATCCAGTTGGGATGATATGTCACAAGCTGAAAAGCAATCACTGGGTTTGGCGTTGGCAGGTAAGAACCAATTTTCTGTATTTAACTCGGTTATGCTAAACCTTAATTCGGCTACAGAAGCTTATAAAATAGCTTTAGACTCCCAAGGTTCAGCACTTAAAGAAAACGCACGTTATCTTGATTCTATTCGAGGTAAGGTATCTCAATTCACATCTGAATTAGAGAAGTTTTGGACAGAAGGTATTAATTCTGAGTCTGTAAAACGCCTTGTGGAATTTGGTACAAATGTTCTTAAATTAATAAATGACTTAGGTGGATTACCAACAGTATTGACCGCTATTGGTGGTGCTTTTATTACTCTTAAAGGCTATAATATAGGAAAAACAATTATTTCAACTACAGACAATATAGCAACTTCTATAGCTGATGTAATTGGTCTTATTGTAGATTTAAGACAAAATGGTTTTACTTTAACAGAAATGATAGCTGGGCTTGTTTCAAGTTCTACTTTGTGGACGTTGGGTTTGGGTGCTGTTACTACTGCCATTACTCTTGCAGTTGCGGCTCATGCTAAATATGTTCAAGAAATGCAAAATTCTGGTAGAGAAACAAGTAATAATATAACAGAATTAGCAAAACTTAAACAAAAATATAATGAAATATATACATCAGAGGAAGATGAAGAAACAAAAGCAAGTAAATTAGCTGAAATAAGAAGTAATTTAGCAAGCAAATATGGTATAGAAAAAGAAGCATTAGATGAATTAAATGGTTCAAGAGAAAAAGGTAATGAATTACTTGCAGATGAAATAGTAAAAATAGGTGAAGAAGATTATGCAAAATACGGACAAGAAATAAACAAAGCTATTGAATATTTAACAAAAGATATTAAGCCTATTAATTTTGGTACTTTGCTTGATTTTTCTGGCATGGAAAATGATGTTGCCGCAAAATTTCAAGAAGTATTTAAGGATATTGGTACTTTCAAAAACGGAATGTTGGTATCTGTAAAAGGACTTCCAGAAGATGTAAAAACAGCATTGCAAACAATGCTTACTTATATGGAAAAGATACAGCAACCTACCATGAGAGAACAAGAGATAATTGATAATTTAAAAGCAAAACTTAATAGTTTGTCTGATACTTATGAAGAAAACACTCAAAAAGTAGAACAACATGCTAATTCTTATATAGCTGTTCAAGATGCTTTTTCTACTTTTACACAAGGAGTATACGAAAACCAAGAAGCATTTGATGAAGCGTATAAAACTTATATTAATTCTTTACCGCCATTAGAAAGTATCAGAAACGCCGCAAGTGAATTAGCAAATAGCTTATTTCCAGAATATACTGGTGCTGTTAAAGATAATTCAAATGCACAACAAGATTTTCAAAGTGATAGCGAAAACAGTACAAGTGCAACAGAAGAATTTGAAAAAGCTATTAAAAGTCTTACATCAGAATTAAAAGGCGTTCAAGACGCTTATGATACTTTACATGAAGTAGCAGACGAATACAATAAAACTGGTAGTGTTACAATAGATACAATGGCTGATTTATTATCTTTAAACCCAGAATATCTTAATTCTTTACAAATGGTAAATGGTCAATTAGTTGTTAACGATGCTTCTTTAATGTCAATGGCACAAAGCTTTACTGAAAGTGGGATTTCTGCTATTTCTAGTTCACAAGGATTAGATACTTTTAGTGAAAGTGAGCAAAAAGTTGGCACAAACGCAGAAACAGGGAAACAAGGTTCTGATAATTTAGGAACTTCTATTCAACAAGTGGGAACAGCAAGTTCACAAGCAAATCCTTATTTAACAACGATTGGTAATACGGCTATAACAACAGGTAATCAATTTGCACAAGGAGCGCAAGGAATTTTACAATTTGCTTCTAGTTTAGATGCTGTATCTGGTGCCGCACCAAAAGCTAGAACAGGCAGTAGCGGTGTTGGTGTTCAATCTTACTCAGAAGGATTTGACGCACAAGTTCAAGCTTACCGTAATCAACAAAATCAAAAACTTTTAGAGGAATTGAGAAAAGGATTACAGTTTAAACCGTCTACATCTGGTGGCAAATCTGGTAAAGGTGGCGGTGGTTCTAAGAAATCCTCAACCTCAGATGCAGAAAAACAAGCAAAAGCAGACGCTAAAGCATATAAAGAAGCATTTGAAAAAGAACTTGCTACTTTAGATAAACAAAAGGCTTCAATGAAAGATAATGCCGCTACAGATAAATGGTATTATGAACAGCTTGAAGAACTTACAAATAAATACTACAAAGATAAAGAGGGGTATGAGGATGAATATAACAAGTATCATGAGAAAGCCTTAGACGGTATGACAAAAGCCCATGATGCGGCTTATACTGAGCGTTATAACCTCTTAAAACATCAACTTGCTATGGATATGATTTCTGAACAGGAATACTATGACGAACTTGAAGAATTAATGAAAGAGTTCTATAGTAATGAAGAAAAATACGCAGAGCAACGTTGGAAAATTGAAGAAGAGATTTATTCTGGACGTAATAAACTTGAAGAAGAAAATACAAGAAAAGCAGAGCAAGAAGCAGAAAAGCGTAAGAAAGCACGTAAAGAAGAGTGGGAGGAAGAAAAGGCTTGGTATGAGGAACAACAATCTAATCTGGAAACAGCGTTTAATTATGTTGCTTCATTGGCACAGAAAGAGATTGACAAACTTAATGAGCGTAAACAAGCTATTCAAGACCAGTATGACGCTGAGATTGACAAAATAAACGAAAAGAACGATGCCACAAATGACGAAATTGAACTACAAGAAAAGTTAGATGCTTTAGCAAAAGCACAACAAAAGAAAGTAAGAATATATAGAGAGGGACAAGGTTTTGTCTATGAAACAGACCAATCCGCTGTAGACGAAGCTAAAACTGCTCTTACACAATATAAGAAAGAGCAAGACACCAAGAAAGAGATAAAACGCCTTGAAGATATTCGTGACGCTACGATTAATTCAGTTGAAGAACAGATAAAGTATTGGCAAAAGTATAAAGATGAATGGGGAAATGTAACAGATAATTATACAACTGAACAGAACAAACTTCTTGCTGAACAAGTATTAGGTATTAGTTTAGAGGGTGAAAACTGGGAGAAACGTCTTGGCAATCTTCAAGATTATGTAGATAGATACAATGAAATAATGAGTACACTTAAGACAAGATATAAAAGTTACGATGATGATGACGATGAAGATTTTGGTGATGAACTTGATCCAGATGAATATTATTCTGATAAAGAACCTAGTTATTCTCATGGGTCTGGTGGTGATAACTGGTATGAAGATGATACTTCACATGGCCCGGGGGCTTATGCAAACGGTACAACAAAAGGTTATGGTTTATCTATGGTTGGTGAAAAAGGTCGAGAATTAAGAGTTCTTGGTTCAAGGTCTAACGAGGGTGACGGTATTATTCCTAATCATTTAACTGAAAATCTTATGCAACTTGGTAAATTCTCACCTACACAGTGGCTAAACAGCATTATAGGCAAGGTAGGTGGTCAATCTACCCCTGTTTATAATTACGCCTTTGATAGTCTAGTGTTACCAAATGTTACCAACGCACAATCATTTATTGACGAATTAAAGAATTTAAAAAACAGAGCATTACAGATGGGTGGAAGGAGAGATTAATTCTCTCCTTTTACTATAAAGATTTTGTTTGTTTTGGTAAAGGAAGTGAATTGAATTATGCAAAATTTATACAACAATAAAGGAACCGATGTTAAGCGAGGGAATAGTAGCCTTGATGCTAAAACATGGGATATAAATAAAGAAATACTTGAAGCTATGAGAATTATTGCAAAACAGGAAGTTAATAAAGCACCTAGAGATATTACTAAAACTGGTTTGATTAAAAGTTTAAATTCTGATGGTACATATAATGTTATTATAGATAATAAAGAATATAGCAGAGTTCCTAGTTACTCTGTCGCAAACTTTAAGATAAATGATATTGTAAAAGTCACATACCCACAAAATCAAGCAAGTAATATGTATATAAGCGGTGGTGGAAGTAGCAAATCTGGTGGTATTAGTGCTTTAGATGTTTACCCTGTTGGTTCAATTTATCTTTCTTTGGTTGCTACTAATCCTTCAACTTTTTTTGGTGGAAGTTGGTTGTTAATAGGACAAGGAAGAACTTTAGTAGGCGTTGACACTAATCAAGATAGCTTTAATCAAGCAGGAAAACTGGGCGGTGTGTATAGTAATGATTATACTCACGCACACACAACGCAAAATCATGTATTAACAATAAATGAAATTCCAGACCATCAACATGGTATGGATGGCAATACAAATATTATAGCAGTAAAACATGGCTCTGCGGCACCTAATGAGTTTTCTCCAATTTCGGCTAATAATGGCTTTCAAATTCATAATAACGGTGGTTGGTTTAATGATTGGAGCAAAGGTACTATTACAACTACATTAGGTGCAGGTGGAGGACAAGGACATACACACGGAGATGTAACATTGACAAAACAAACTATTTCAACTGTACAGCCATATCTTTGTTGTTATATTTGGCAAAGAACATCTTAAAAAGTAGGTGATTAAATTTTATGGTAACTAAACCGATATTATATTCAATAAATGCATTTGATGCTTCTCAAAAGTCAACATTTACATTCTATTCAACTGGTGGTAATCAAGTTGTAAAGAACCAATTAACAATTCGTAACAATACCACAAACCAAGTTGTATATCAACAGTCTGTGGACTCATTTAAGTTTGAGCATACTGTTCCACCTAATACATTAACTAATGGTACATATTATAACGCTTATGTAACTACTTATGACGCACAAGGCGAAGCAAGTAGTCCAAGTGACCCTATACAGTTTTGGTGCTATACTCAACCTACAATAGAGTTTACCAATTTACCTGCAAATAATATTATCAATTCTTCAAGTTTTTTATTTGAGTTTACATATAATCAGATTGAGGGTGAATTATTAAACTATTACAATGTGATTTTATATAATTCTAACCATGTTGAAATTAATAACAGTGGTGAGATTTATGGTGGTCAGAGTATTAAACCACCAGTAACTCAAACTTATTTATTGACTGGATTAGATGATAAAGCAACTTATTACATTGAAATCAAGGGTTATACTATTTATGGAACTTATGTAACAACTGGTGAAATATTAATCACTGTTACATATTCCAGTCCAACTGTGTTTGGTATTCTTGGTTTGACTAATGATTGCACTAATGGTTATATCACTGGTGAAAGTATTGTTAGTATTATTGAGGGTTCAAGCAATCCAGAAGAACCAATATATATTACTAATGTAGACGGTAAAGAAATTGATTTAAGACCAGACGGTTACTGGGTAAAGTGGACAAGTGGTTTCCAATTAAACGGAGATTTTACGGCTCAATGGTGGTTTAGAGATATGAACGTAGACACACCAATCTCATTTTTTACTAATTCACAAGGTCAAAAGATTACGTTTACTTATAGGAACGGATATTATAGAAATGAAACAGAACTTAAAGCCTATGTAGATATGACTGTGGACAGTGGTATTGCAGAAGATGTTTATTATAGATATTCTCAATATATTCCATTACCACAAAATACAGATTATCTTACTTTATGGGTGAGAAGAATAGGAAATGTTTATAATATTTCTTTGATAAATTTAGGTAGCGTAATTCCTACTGCAACAAATTAATAATAACAATAAATAGAAAGTAGGTGAGAGGATAATATGTTTTCTTTCTTAGGGTACAATTTCGTACAAGACGGTAACAGCCTAGATATTGCACCTACCAGTGTAAATAATGTAACAACAGTTCAAGTTCAGAACGGTATCTTTGACCATTTTCATTTAACTAGTAATGTAACTAGTGATTATTCACCTATTAAAAATACTGAATGGGCTTATCTTGATATTATTGTTGCTAATTTTGACGGTAATATCAATGGCGGTAATGTAGATTTCTTACTGCAATATTTGACCGCTATTAAAGTAAAACGTAGAATTAAAGGTACATTTAACTGGGTTACTTTAAAGACAGTTACAGTAAAAGCATTTGAAGATTTAAACTTTGCTTTTAATGATTATATAGCCGCTAATAATACAGATTATGAATATGCTTTAGTTCCTATATTGAACGGTGCTGAGGGCGATTATATTACCAATAGTATCACTTCTCAATTCAAGGGCGTATTCATTTGTGAAAAGGATAGTATATATAAATTCTACGCTGGGGTAGCATATGGTACTGGTAAACGTGTTAAGAAGATAGGTGTATTTGAGCCTTATGGTAGTAAATATCCAGTAATTGTTGCTAATGCTAAGACGAATTATTACAGCAATAGTATCAGTTTTACTGTCCTACCTTTGGATTATGAAAAGAATAGGATAATGAATAGATACGAAATCAATAAATTAACAGAAGAAATATTGAATTATATCACAAATAATAAAGCAAAAATCATAAAGGATTGGAATAACTCGATACATTTGGTTTATCCAAGTTCAGAACCAAACATTACATATGACAACAACTGGGGTATGGGAAAGGTAGATATTTCCTTTGATTACGTTGAGGTTGGTGACGCAAATAACGAAAAAGACCTTATGGAATTTGGATTAGTAGAACCAGTAGTAAGTGGAGTTTCTACTACTGGAACGTAAGGGAGGATAAATTATGCCATTAAATATAATTATTGTAATACTTAATGTTCTCTTTTATAAGTATATCAATCGGCATATAGTTTATCTGTTCGATTTTTTCCTTC